>OGPE01000421.1_pt1 | contig 32360 bp, 28 predicted proteins | sample 1552881 | NCBI WGS metagenome assembly OGPE01 (sample SAMEA2580236, study PRJEB22360) | human gut metagenome | biome: human gut; feature: human-associated habitat; material: faeces | place: Denmark | collected 2008/2010 | reverse complement strand
AAGCCGTTACCGGCGGCCTGGCGATTTTGCATCGCTTCCGCTTCTTCTTTCTTATGGTGCGTAATGAAATAAAGTCCACCGATAAAGGCCACCAGCACCGCCGCCGCGATCGCCACCATCGCCGGTGAAATCGCCGGAAGGCTGCTTTGCTTATTCCTTGAGCTTCGGGTAGTGCTCTTTTTGCGCCGCGAAGAAGCCGGTTGGCTGCGGCGTACATAATCTCGTTGTGCCACTATCGTTTCGCTGTCTTATATTTGTTCGTCAGCCCGCCATGTTACTTAAGCGGCGGGCCTTTGACCAGAAGAGCAGGCCCGAAAGCCTGATGGTTATCGTCTGATTTTTTGCGTACTGCCGCGAACGATCAGTTCGCAATCGAGCAGACGCGAGCCGCTGTTCACATTATGACCCTGCATTTGCTCAAGTAATAGCAGCATTCCTTCACGGCCGATATCAAAACGCGGCTGTGAAACGGTAGTCAACGGCGGATCGCAAAATTCAGACAACGCGATGTTATCGAAGCCGACAATCGACAGGTCGTCCGGCACCTTCAGGCCGCGGCGTTTCGCCAGCGACAAGGCGCCCAGCGCCATCACATCACTATGGCAGAAGACCGCGGTGGGCGGCACCGGCTGTGACAGCAGCTGCTCCAGCGCATTGGCGCCGGCTTCGAAAGTAAAGTTGCCGCGAGCGATATAGTGCGGATCGACGGTGATGCCACTGCGACGCAGCGCCTGCACGTAACCCTGCAGACGATAATGGCACAGCGGCATATCTTCCGGGCCAGCTATACAGCCAATACGCTGGTGTCCCAGTTCGTGGAGATAGTTCACCGCGTTAAAGGCCGCCGTCAGGTTATCGATGTGGACGGTGGGTAACTCCAGCTCCGGCGCGAATTCGTTCGACATGACCATCGGCGGCAAATTGCGCTGCTCTTCCACGCTGGCGTCGAACGGCAGGCGCGAGCTGAGCAGCACCATACCGTCGATCTGCTTGGTGATAATAAGGTCGATAAAGGTTTTTTCTTTCTGGTTCTGGTGGGCGCAATCGCCGATTAACACCAGATAGCCGTGCTCGGCGGCCGTGACTTCAATTCCGCGGATGACTTCACTAAAAAAGGGATCGCAGATATCCGGCACGATCACGAGGATCGTCCGCGATTCGTTGCGCTTCATATTTCGCCCGAGCGACTGGGGTAAATAGCCGACTTCCAGCGCCGCCTGCTCGACCCGGTTACGGGTGGCTTGCGACACCTTATCAGGGTTCATCAACGCTCGGGACACGGTTGCCGTGGAAACGTTTGCCTTGAGGGCGACGTCTTTCATGGTGGCGGCAACCACTTGTTTTTTGGGCTTCACCTGGTTTCTCCTCGCTGAATGGCGCTGACATTTCCCTTGCGCGCTAACTGCTGCATCATTTTTATCAGATAGTCGCGGCAGTGAGTTACAGAATTTTCATGAAAAACGTGATGCTTGTTGAATTTTTCGATCCGGCTCGCAAGAGAAGCCTTACCCTTCAATAGGATCGACATCCAGCACCCATTTCACTTTTCTCGCCTCCGGTAGCGTATTGATTAACGCCAGCGTACCGCTGACGATGTGCTGCAGGCGCACCCGCGAAGGGTGCTGCAGCAATATTTGCCAGCGCCAGCGGCCGCCGCGCTTCGGCGCCAGCGCCGGAACCGGACCGAGCACCCACAGTTTATCGTCGGCCAGCGGGCTGGCCTGCAAGAGATTACGTAACTGCTGTAAAAACAGCGGCGCCTGCTGGTTGTTATGGTCTTCAGCACGTATCAACACGTGACTGGTCCACGGCGGTAGCTGCATCGTCTGGCGTTCGGCCAGCGCCTGCTCGGCAAAGGCGTCGTAGCCTTTATACAGCAGGGTCTGCAGCAGAGGATGCTCCGGATGGTGGGTTTGCAGGATCACTTCGCCCTGTTTTCCTGCCCGGCCCGCTCGTCCGGAGACCTGGGTATAGAGCTGAGCGAAACGCTCTGCGGAGCGGAAATCAGCGGAAAATAGCGCCCCGTCGACGTCCAGCAGGGAGACGAGGGTCACGTCCGGAAAGTGGTGGCCTTTGGCCAGCATTTGGGTGCCGATCAAAATGCGCGCGCCGCCGCGGTGGACTGCGGCGAGATGTTCCTCAAGTGCCCCTTTACGGCTGGTGGTATCGCGGTCGATACGCGAGATAGGCACGCCAGGGAACAGCGGCGTCAGGGACTGCTCCAGTTGCTCGGTGCCGATACCCACCGGCACCAGATGTGTGGAACCGCAGGAAGGGCACTGGCGCGGGACAGGGCGCTGACTGTCGCAATGGTGGCAGCGCAGATGGTGCTGCGCCTGGTGCAACGTATAGTAGCTGTCGCAGCGCGGGCACTCCGCGATCCAGCCGCAGTCGTGGCACAGCAGCGCCGGCGCAAAGCCGCGGCGGTTAAGAAACAGGATCACCTGGTTATCCGCCTGCAGATGCTGGCGCATGCGGTTGATCAGCGCGGGTGACAGACCCGCCTGCAGCACCTGTCCTTTCAGGTCGAGCACGTGCTGCTGGGCTGGACGCGCGTTGCCCGCGCGTTTGCTTAAGGTTAACTGCCGATATTTGCCCTGGCGGACGTTGTGCAGGGTCTCCAGCGCCGGCGTCGCCGAGCCGAGAATAATCGGGATCTGTTCGCTGTGAGCGCGCCATACCGCCAGGTCGCGGGCGTGGTAGCGCCAGCCTTCCTGCTGTTTGTAGGAGCTGTCATGCTCTTCGTCGATGACGATGACGCCGAGATCTTTAAACGGCGTAAACAGCGAGGAGCGAGTGCCTATCACAATGGCCGCTTCGCCGTTTTTCGCCTTCAGCCAGGCCGAGAGACGTTCGCTGTCATTGAGTCCGGAGTGCAGCACTTCCACCGGCGCATTAAAGCGCTGGCGAAAACGGGCGATAGTTTGCGGCGTCAGGCCGATCTCCGGCACCATCACCAGCGCCTGGCGCCCCTGCGCCAGTACATTCTCCAGCACGCTCAAGTAGACTTCCGTTTTCCCTGAGCCTGTGATGCCTGCCAGTAGCCAGGCGGAGAAGCGATCGGCAACGCTGTGGATCGCCCCGACGGCGGTGGCCTGTTCGGTATTCAGACGCAGGCGCTCGCCGGCAACCGAATACGTGCTGCGCCAGTCGGTGAGGACGGGCGCTTCACAGGCCAGCTCCGCCAGCCCTTTGCCACGCAGCGCCTGCAGCGCCGCTTCATTAAATTCCAGTTCGCTAACCTGATGACGCCAGATCTTTCCCTGGCGCAGCGCCGCCAGCGCCTGCTGCTGCTTTGGGGAGCGTTTCAGACCGTTGAGGTCGACAGCCTGCCCCTGCTCGGTGGCGAACCAGTACCACAGCGGCGTCGCGCTGGCGGGTTTGCCCTGGCGCAGCAGAATGGGCAGCGCATGGAACAGCACATCGCCAATCGGATGATGGTAATACTCAGCCGCCCACATCAGCAGTCGCCAGACGGTGCCAGAGAAGACCGGCTCGTCGTCCAGCGCTTCGGCGACCGGTTTGAGTTCATCCAGCGGCAGCTCGCTGCGCTCGCTCACCGCCGCGACAATGCCGATCCGCTCCTGTTTGCCGAACGGCACCCGCACCCGACAGCCCGCTTTGACCGTCATGCCATCAGGCAGCAGATAGTCAAAGGTGCGCGGTAGCGGAACGGGTAGGGCAACGTGGGCGACGGGCATGTCATCTTCCTGACTTGAAATCTGGCGGGATAGTATACACATTACGATAAGGCGGCGCGGATCAGTTTGCATATGCTGGTCAAATTCTGTATGATTCGCCGCCTTCAATGCACTTTATACCGCATTGGAGATTGACCATTACCGTACGCTTCGCGCTGTCAGCAGTGTGGAAGACGACGGGAAATTATTAATATCGCGTGGTGTCTGGCGTTAGGGCTGGAAGAGCGACGCGGCCTTAACTGAGGTTCTCCCATGAAAAAAGGTATTCACCCAAAATACGAAGAAATTACTGCTACCTGTTCTTGCGGTAATGTCATGAAAATCCGTTCCACCGTTGGTCACGACCTGAACCTCGACGTGTGCGGTAAATGCCACCCGTTCTTCACCGGCAAACAGCGTGATGTTGCTACCGGTGGCCGTGTTGACCGCTTCAACAAGCGCTTCAGCATCCCGGGCAGCAAGTAAGTTGCCAGAAAAAGCCGCCTCAGGGCGGCTTTTTTGTGCCTCTCGCCAGCCTGCGCGGGACACAAAAAAGGGCGGAAGATTGCTTCCGCCCTTTTTATCAACTCAGTATTCCCACGTATCCGGGTCGATCCCCAGTTCACGCATAATCTCTTTCGCCGCTTCCGGGATCTCATCGCTGCGCTCTTTACGCAGGTCTTCATCGTTAGGCAACGGTTGTCCGGTAAAGGCATGCAGGAACGCTTCGCACAGCAGCTCGCTGTTGGTCGCGTGACGCAGGTTGTTCACCTGACGACGCGTGCGTTCATCGGTGAGGATTTTTAACACCTTCAGAGGAATGGAAACCGTAATTTTCTTTACTTGCTCACTCTTCTTACCGTGCTCAGCGTATGGGCTGATATATTCGCCGCTCCATTCAGCCATGAGATACCTTAATCCTCTGTTTATTAGTGAAGGGCCAGAATATTCCGCCCGGGCTATAATTGCGCGTAGTTTACCGTATGAGCGCGCTTTCTAACATGAGATAAGCCGCTACCGACGTGCGCTAATGCATATAATTTTAACGGCTATTTGCACTTTGCTCAATCTATACGCAAAGAAGTTTAGATGTCCAGATGTATTGACGTCTATTGTGACAATGTTTACTCTGGAGCCTGACTTTTCACCGATTCAGCCCAGGAACTTCCCAACATGACGCGTAAACAGGCCACCATCGCAGTGCGTAGCGGTTTAAATGACGACGAGCAGTACGGTTGCGTTGTCCCGCCGATCCACCTTTCCAGTACCTATAACTTCACCGGCTTTAATGAACCTCGCGCCCACGACTACTCCCGCCGCGGCAACCCGACGCGTGATGTGGTGCAGCGCGCCTTAGCGGAGCTGGAAGGTGGCGCCGGCGCGGTGCTGACCAATACCGGTATGTCGGCGATCCTGCTGGTGACGACGGTGTTCCTTAAGCCGGGCGATCTGCTGGTGGCGCCGCACGACTGCTACGGCGGCAGCTACCGTCTGTTCGACAGCCTGGCGAAGCGCGGCTGTTATCGCGTCCAGTTCGTCGATCAAAATGATGAGCAGGCGCTGCGGGCGGCATTGGCGGAAAAACCGAAGCTGGTGCTGGTTGAAAGCCCAAGTAATCCATTGCTGCGGGTGGTGGATATTGCGAAAATCTGTGGTCTGGCGCGTGAGGCAGGCGCGGTGAGCGTGGTGGACAACACCTTCCTGAGCCCGGCGCTGCAAAACCCGCTGGCGCTGGGCGCCGACCTGGTGTTGCATTCCTGTACTAAATACCTGAATGGCCACTCCGATGTGGTTGCGGGGGTGGTGATTGCCAACGATCCGGCGACTGTCACCGAACTGGCATGGTGGGCGAATAATATTGGCGTCACCGGCGGCGCGTTCGACAGCTATTTGCTGCTGCGCGGTCTGCGGACGCTGTCTCCGCGTATGGAGGTGGCGCAGCGTAATGCCCTGGCGATTGTTGAGTATCTGAAAACCCAGCCGCTGGTGAAAAAGCTGTATCATCCGTCGCTGCCGGAAAACCAGGGGCATGAAATTGCGGCGCGTCAGCAAAAAGGTTTTGGCGCAATGTTAAGCTTCGAGCTGGACGGTGACGAGCAGACGCTGCGCCGTTTCCTGAGCGGGCTGTCGCTGTTTACACTGGCGGAATCGCTGGGGGGCGTTGAAAGCCTGATTTCCCATGCGGCAACGATGACGCATGCCGGCATGGCGCCTGAAGCGCGTGCCGCCGCCGGAATTTCAGAAACGCTTCTGCGTATTTCAACCGGTATTGAAGATGGTGAAGATTTAATTGCCGACCTGGAAAATGGCTTCCGGGCAGCAAACGAGGAATAAAAATGAGTGTGATTGCGCAGGCAGGGGCGAAGGGTCGTCAGCTGCACAAATTTGGTGGGAGTAGTTTAGCGGATGCGAAATGTTACCTGCGCGTCGCGGGGATCATGAAGGAATATTCGCAGGCGGGCGACATGATGGTTGTCTCCGCCGCTGGCAGCACCACCAACCAGCTGATCAGCTGGCTTAAACTTAGCCAGAGCGATCGCCTTGCTGCGCATCAGGTTCAGCAGTCGCTTCGCCGTTATCAGACCGAGCTGATTGGCGGTCTGGTGGAGCCGGCGGCGGCTGACACGTTAATTGCCGCCTTCATCCATGACCTTGAGCGTCTGGCAGGGCTGCTTGATGGCGGGGTTACCGAAGCGGTTTATGCGGAAGTGGTCGGCCATGGTGAAGTCTGGTCCGCACGCCTGATGGCGGCGGTTCTTAACCAACTGGGTATGGAAGCGGCCTGGCTGGACGCGCGCGCTTTCCTGCGTGCGGAACGCGCCGCGCAGCCGCAGGTGGATGAAGGATTATCTTATCCACTGCTGCAACAGCTGATGGCGCAACATCCTAATAAGCGTCTGGTGGTGACCGGCTTTATCTCCCGCAACCAGGCCGGGGAAACCGTCCTGCTGGGCCGTAACGGGTCTGACTACTCCGCCACGCAGATCGGTGCGCTGGCGGGCGCCTCTCGCGTCACCATCTGGAGTGATGTCGCCGGGGTGTACAGCGCGGATCCGCGTAAGGTCAAAGATGCCTGTCTGCTGCCGCTGCTGCGTCTGGATGAAGCCAGCGAGCTGGCGCGTCTGGCCGCTCCAGTGCTCCACGCCCGCACGCTGCAGCCGGTGTCCGCCAGCGATATCGATCTGCAGTTACGTTGCAGCTATACGCCGGAACAGGGTTCTACGCGCATTGAGCGCGTGCTGGCTTCGGGTACTGGCGCGCGGATTGTCACCAGCCATGATGACGTCTGTCTGGTGGAGTTCCAGGTGCCGGCCAGCCATGATTTCAAACTGGCGCATAAAGAGCTGGACGCCCTGCTCAAACGCGCCCAGCTGCGCCCGTTAGCCGTTGGCGTCCATGCCGACCGTAAGCTGCTGCAGTTCTGCTATACCTCCGAGGTCGCCGACAGCGCGCTGAAGCTGCTCGATGAAGCGGGTCTGCCGGGCGAGCTGCGTCTGCGTCAGAAGCTGGCGCTGGTGGCGATGGTGGGCGCGGGTGTCACCCGTAACCCACTGCACTGCCATCGTTTCTGGCAGCAACTGAAAGGGCAACCGGTGGAGTTCACCTGGCAGTCCGAAGAGGGGATCAGTCTGGTAGCCGTGTTGCGCGCCGGACCAACGGAAAGCCTGATCCAGGGTCTGCATCAGACCTTGTTTCGTGCAGAGAAGCGTATTGGCCTGATGCTGTTCGGCAAAGGGAACATTGGCTCCCGCTGGCTGGAGCTGTTTGCCCGTGAACAAACTACGCTGTCGGCGCGCACTGGCTTCGAGTTTGTTCTCGCCGGCGTAGTCGACAGTAAACGCAGCCTGCTGAACTACGACGGGCTGGATGCCAGCCGGGCGCTGGCCTTCTTCAACGATGAAGCGGTGGAGCAGGATGAAGAGTCGCTGTTCCTGTGGATGCGCGCGCATCCGTACGATGATTTAGTGGTACTGGACGTCACCGCCAGCGAACAGCTGGCCGACCAGTACCTTGATTTCGCCAGCCATGGCTTCCACGTGATCAGCGCCAACAAGCTGGCGGGCGCCAGCAGCAGTGATAAATATCGCCAGATCCACGACGCGTTTGAGAAGACGGGTCGCCACTGGCTGTATAACGCTACGGTTGGCGCGGGTTTGCCGGTGAACCATACCGTGCGCGATCTGATCGACAGCGGCGATACCATCCTCGGTCTGAGCGGTATCTTCTCGGGAACGCTCTCCTGGCTGTTCCTGCAGTTTGATGGCACCGTGCCGTTCACCGACCTGGTGGATCAGGCCTGGCAGCAGGGGCTGACCGAGCCGGATCCGCGCGTCGATCTGTCCGGTAAGGATGTGATGCGTAAGCTGGTGATCCTCGCGCGGGAAGCGGGTTATGACATCGAACCGGATCAGGTCCGTGTGGAATCACTGGTCCCTGTCCACTGCGAAGAGGGGTCGGTCGATCACTTCTTTGAAAATGGCGAAGAGCTGAACGAGCAAATGCTGCAGCGCCTGGAGGCGGCCCGCGAGATGGGGCTGGTGCTCCGCTACGTGGCGCGCTTTGATGCTAACGGCAAAGCACGTGTCGGCGTGGAAGCGGTACGCGAAGAGCACCCGCTGGCGGCGCTGCTGCCGTGCGATAACGTGTTCGCCATCGAAAGCCGCTGGTATCGCGATAACCCGCTGGTGATCCGCGGACCCGGCGCCGGGCGCGATGTGACCGCCGGAGCGATCCAGTCGGATATTAACCGTCTGGCGCAGCTGCTGTAGTTCCGAGAAAAAGACCAGGCGCTGCCTGGTCTTTTTTGTTAGTGCGCCGCAAAAACCGCTTTAGCGGCAAACAGGCCGTTGAGCGCCGCCGGGAATCCGGCGTAGACCGCCATCTGCATGATCACTTCCGTAATCTCCTCTTGTGTCAGGCCGACATTTAATCCTGCGGCAATGTGTACTTTCAGCTGTGGCGCGGCGTTACCCAGCGCGGTGAGCGCGGCAATAGTAGCGATTTCCCGGCTGCGTAAATCGAGCCCCGGCCGGGCGTAAATATCGCCGAAGGGGAACTCAATCAGATAGCGGGCGAAATCGGGGGCGATATCCTGCAGGCTGTCGACGACGGCTTCCCCGCCGTGGCCATCCACCCGCTGCAGCATTTCCTGACCGGTGATATAACGTTCGCTGGACATCATTTTTTCCTCTCTGTGATGAAGCGTTGAGAGGAAGGGTAGGGAAGTGTGCCGGACTTGAGTAATACCCTTTTCGTGATACCTTTTCAGTATGACAACTTCGCGATTACATTCCCTGGATATTCGCCTGCTGCGCGCCTTTGCCGTGGTGGCGGAGGAAAATAACATCAGCCGGGCGGCGCAGCGGTTATTTATCTCGCAGCCGCCGCTGACCCGCCATATCCGCCATCTGGAAGCGCAGCTGGGGGTGACGCTGTTTCAGCGCCACAGCAAAGGCTTGATCCTGACCGACGCGGGTAGAGAGGTGCTGGAGATGATTCAACCTCTGCTGACGCTCCAGGAACGCACGCTGGCGGCATTGAGTGAGCTCGCCGCCCACTCGCCGCCGTCTCTGCGTCTGGGCGTGACGACGGCCTTCGAACAGGGCATTTTCGCCGCCGTTGAATCTGCGCTGAGCGATCATACCCGCACGTTGCATATTACCCGCCACGCCTCACCGGCGCTGGCTCAGCAGGTACGCAAAGGCAAACTCGATGCGGCGCTGGTCGCGCTGCCGCTGAATACCGAAGGGCTGCACCTGCATCCTTTGCCGTATCAGGAGCCGCTCATCGCGGCATTGCCTGCCTCCTGGCCGGAAGCCGCCAGACCAGCGTTAACGCTACGCGCGCTCAATCATCGGCCGCTGTTCTGGTTTAAACGCGAGCGCAATCCCGATTTCTTTGACTACACGCGACGTATTTTCGACCGGGCTGGTTATACCCCCGCTTACGTGGAAGAGCCTGCCGAACATGATGTGCTGCTGGCGCGTATTGCGCGTGGCGAAGGCATGATCCTCCTGCCGGCGTCCTTTTCCGCGATCCAGCGTCAGGGGGTGGTGTTCTGTCCTGTCGCTGAAGGCGACAGCATGCCGTTAAGCCTTGGCGTGGTCTATGCGCCTCACCAGGCAGAATCCGTGCAGCAATGGCTTCCTCTGCTGGATGACCATCTGACGACTGGCTAGCCTCAGGCTGACTCTCGAGCCACCAGCTGTCCGGAAAGGGTAATGCGCTGGGTCGGCAGGGCAGGTTCTTTGATCTTGCGGATAATGAGCGAGGCAACCTGACGTCCTGTCTCTTCGCTGGCGGAAGAGACGTAAGTGAAGGATGGCGAGGTTAAATTCACGTGCATCATGTCTTCGAAACCCACCAGCGCCACCTGCTGAGTGAGAAAGACATCTTTTCCCACCGTGCGTCCAACCTGATGAATGCCGCTGAGGCAGCCAATCATTGCATCAGGCGAGTGGCACAGCAGGGCGGTAATGGCATTATTTTTTTCCAGCAGCTGGCGGGTGGCGATACTGGCGGCCTGGGTGTTGTCGCTGCAGGCGGGGGCAAATTCTTCCCGCACCGTCATGCCGTTCTTCTCCAGTGTGCTGAATAAGCCAAGCAGCCGCTGCTGACGGATCAGGTCGTTATCCTGTCCGCCGATGTAGGCAATGTAACGATGGCCGCGCTCAATCAGATAACGGGTGGCGATGCTGGCGGCCTGGCGGTTATCGCGGACCACCTGATCATGGTGGCCGGTGAGCAGCGTTTGCGAGACCGCGACCAGCGGCAGCGGACATGCCTGTAAGGCCTCGGGCAACGCATTGCTGGTGGTGTCGGCATCAAGATATATCACGCCGGCGACGCCCTGCTGTTTAAACGACAGCAGGCAGCGGGCCAGATAGTCATGATCGTCGCGCGGCTGGCCGAGAATGACCATATAGCCCTGCTTTTCGAGCTCCTGGACGATATTCGCCATCACCTTGATGGAAAAGCTGTCGTTGAAGTCGCGCAGGATCAGGCCGATCAGGTTGGTGGTGTTGGCGCGGAGATTAGCGGCGGCAACGTTATGCACATAGCCAAGTTCCTGGATGGCCGCGTTGACTTTTTCGATGGTCGCGTCGGAGATCTTCCCTTTCTGACGTAATACCAGCGAGACCGTCGAAACGGAGACGCCGGCCAGTTTCGCCACATCTATAATGCTGACTTTCTTCAAAATCGCTCCATGACAACGCGTGTATAACCGTCAGATCGCAGACATAGGCTTACCCACGGCAAGCCTATTTCCACACCATAACACCTTCTTGTTATTTGCCAATCATCCCCGACATGGTTTGTGCGATAAATTGCGCTCTGGCGCCAAAAATAATCTGGATGCCGTTATCGCCGACGAAGACCACCCCGCGCGCGCCGATGCCGTTGAGGCCATCTTTATCAACCGCATCGCGCTCAGCCACTTCCAGGCGCAGGCGGGTGATGCAGGCCCCGACGGAATCGATATTTTGTGAACCGCCGAGAAGATTGACGATCTCGGTCGCCAGCTCCGCATCGGTTTTATCGTCGGCAGTGACCGTGATATCGGTGCGGCCCGGCGTTTTCACATCGAAACGGCGGATAACGAAGCGGAAGGTGAAATAATAAATCAGCCCCATCGGCACGCCAACAATCACCGCGTTGAGGAAGTGGGTTTGATAGCCGTTGAGCGACGGCAGAATACCGAAGGAGATATAGTCGATAAGCCCTGCGGAGAAAGATTTAGCGATATGCGCATGCAGGAGATACATCGTCATGTACGAGAGCCCCGCCATGATGGCGTTGAAGACGTACAGGATCGGCGCCACGAAGATAAAGGTAAATTCTACGGGCTCGGTAATGCCGGTCAGGAAACAGGTCAGCGCGGCGGAGAACAGAATACCGGCCGCGATTTTTTTATTCTTAGTATGCGCTTCGTGATACATCGCCAGACAGGCGGCCGGCAGCGCGAACAGCATCAGCGGGAATTCCCCCTGCATAAATTTACCGGCGTTTTGGTAGCTGTCGGAGCTAAAGGATTTCACCCCTTCTTCCAGCATCTTAAACCAGATGGTCTGGTCGCCGTGGATCACCTGGCCTGCCTGGGTGGTGTAATCGCCGAAAGAGTACCAGAAGGACGGATACCAGATGTGGTGCAGCCCCAGCGGGATCAGCGCCCGTTCAACGAGGCCGAAAATAAAGGTCGATGCGGCCTGGTTGTCGCCATTCACCACCATCGACAGTGAGTCGATACCGGCCTGGATATGTTGCCAGACATAAGGCAACAGCAGGCCGAGAATAAACGAGAGAAACGCCGTGGCGATCGCCACGAAGCGCTTACCGGAGAAGAAACCGAGGAATTCAGGCAACTGCATCGCATGGAAGCGGTTATAGCACCACGACGCGAGAATACCGCAGATAAGCCCGCCGAAAACCCCCATCTGCAGCGTCGGGATGCCAACGACCATGGCGTATTTTCCGCCCTGAGAGGCCATCTCCGGGGTAATGCCGAGCACAGTGCTGATGGTGATGTTGGTGATAAAGACGGAAACGGCTGCCGACAGCGCAGCGATGCCCGATTCTGATGCCAGCCCCACAGCGGAACCAATCGCGAACAGCATTGGCAGGTTATCAAAAATGATGCCGCCGGCGTTCATCATTAGCGGCATATGGAATTTATCCCCGAAGGCCAACAGTAAGCCGGCGGCCGGGAGAAGCGAAATCGGCAGCATCAAGGCGCGGCCGATCATCGACAGTTTTGATAATGATTTTATGAACCCTGACCACAGACTCATGGTGATATCCCCGAATAGATTTTATAAGCATTATTGCGTAAGTAGAACGTTCTAGTAGAACGTTCTACTTAATGTGAACCAAGCTATAAGCGGCTGCAATCACAATCGCTCTGGCAATCATGGGGAGATGTTGGTTTTTTGAACTGCTTCAAATTTCATCGGGTCGAATTCTTCCTGCACGGCATCAGTTCTGGTCGGAAGATGAATTTTTTTCATTTTAGAGGCCTATTCCTCACTCTTTACGCAGATTTTTCTATTGACGCCCGCGCGCTTTTCCGTCATTTTTACATCTGGACGTCTAAACGTATAGAAGTTCGCAATATAACAGCCATTACATGCGATTGATGAGGTAAGGTATGAGCTTTTTTCACGCCAATCAGCGGGAAGCCCTGAATCAGAGCCTGGCGGAAGTCCAGGGCCAGATTAATGTGTCTTTTGAATTCTTTCCGCCGCGCACCAGTGAAATGGAGCAAACCCTGTGGAAATCCATCGATCGCCTGAGCAGTCTGAAACCGAAGTTTGTTTCGGTAACCTATGGCGCGAACTCTGGCGAGCGCGATCGCACGCACAGCATCATCAAAGGCATTAAAGAGCGAACCGGTCTGGAAGCAGCGCCGCACCTGACCTGTATCGATGCCTCTCGTGATGAGCTGCGTACTATCGCTCAGGATTACTGGAACAACGGTATTCGCCATATCGTCGCCCTGCGCGGCGACCTGCCGCCGGGCAGCGGTAAACCGGATATGTATGCCGCCGATCTGGTGACGCTGCTGAAAGAGGTGGGCGATTTCGATATCTCTGTCGCCGCGTATCCGGAAGTGCATCCGGAAGCGAAAAGCGCACAGGCGGATTTGCTGAACCTGAAGCGTAAAGTCGAGGCGGGCGCCAACCGCGCGATCACCCAGTTCTTCTTCGATGTGGAAAGCTACCTGCGTTTTCGCGATCGCTGCGTTTCGGCGGGCATCGACGTGGAAATCATTCCGGGTATCCTGCCGGTCTCCAACTTTAAACAGGCGAAAAAGTTTGCGGATATGACCAACGTCCGTATCCCGGTGTGGATGTCGAAAATGTTCGAAGGGCTGGATAACGACGCCGAAACCCGTCAGCTGGTGGGGGCGAATATCGCCATGGACATGGTGAAGATTTTAAGCCGGGAAGGGGTAAAAGACTTCCACTTCTACACCCTGAACCGCGCCGAGATGAGCTACGCCATCTGCCATACGCTGGGCGTGCGTCCGGCCTGAGTGCTTGCCGTTTCGCGCAGCCGGTGGGCGACGCGTCCGGCAGATAAACATAAAAAAACACCCGGCTGATACCGGGTGTTTTGCTCTGGTTTATTCCCATTCCTGCAGGAAGCGCTGGCCGTATTGGTCGGCCACCAACAGCGCGGCGTAGACCTGGTCTGAATCGACGCCGCCCGGCATATTGTGAATGGTTTCGCCTTCAGCGCAGGCGGCTTCCGCCACCAGGCGCATTTTGGTCGGGATATCACCTTTGATATCCAGCTGCGCCAGGGTGATCGGCAGCCCAACGCTGTGGCACAGCGCGGCGACGGTCTCTATTTCGTCCACCGGCGCATTTTCCAGCACCAGCTGCGTCAGGGTACCGAACGCCACTTTTTCCCCGTGATAATAGTGGTGGGCGTCAGGGATGGCCGTCATGCCGTTATGAATCGCGTGCGCCGCCGCCAGACCGCCGCTTTCGAAACCAACGCCGCTCAGGTAGGTGTTGGCTTCCACCACTCGCTCCAGCGCCGGGGTGACCACGTGCTGTTCGGCGGCCAGCATCGCTTTTTCACCTTCTTCAAGTAAGGTGTTGTAGCACAGCTCGGCCAGCGCCAGCGCCGCCTGAGTGCATTTCCCACCCGCCATGGTGGTGGCGCCGCTGCGGGAGCAGGCGCGGGCTTCGAACCAGGTGGCCAGCGCATCGCCAATCCCGGCGGCCAGCAGGCGAGCTGGCGCACCGGCAACAATCTGCGTATCGACAATGACCATGTTGGGGTTGTGCGGCAGCATCAGGTAGCTGTCGAACTCCCCTTCGTCGGTGTAAATCACCGACAGCGCGCTACACGGCGCATCGGTGGAGGCGATGGTGGGGGCGATCGCCACCGGCACATTCATAAAGTGAGCCAATGCTTTTGCGGTATCCAGCGTTTTACCACCGCCGATCCCCAGCACGGCGGTGCACTTCGCGCTGCCGGCGATATCGCGCAGGCGATTGATTTCATTATGCGAACACTCGCCGCCAAACGGCGCAATTTCGGCCGCCAGGCCAGCGTCGGCCAGGCTTTTACGCAGCATCTCTTCCGCAAACCCCAGTACGAACTTATCGCCGACTACCAGCCAGCGTTCGGCCAGCGGCTTCAGATAGTCGCCGAGGCGCTTGATGGCGCCTGCGCCCTGAATGTATTTGCCTGGTGATTGAATAATGCGATCCATTTCGATTCCTCCTCGATGACCGTGCTGCCGCCCGCAGGCGACTCGCAGGTCCGGTTACAGGTTCAGCGTGCCAAAGGCGTTATTCCAGTCCTGTTCAAACTTCTCTATGGCTGACTCTACCGCAGGGGTGCCGAGCATTTGTTGCGCTACATCTAATGGAAGGGTGATGGCTTCGCAACCGGCCAGCAGGCAATCCAGCGCCTGACGGGGCGTTTTGAAGCTCGCCGCCAGCACTTTGCTCTCGGGCGCATGCATTTCCAGCAGAGATTGCAGCTCCTGCACCATGCGGATACCGTCCCCGCCCTGGGCGTCAACGCGGTTAACGTAAGGCGCGACGTACTTTGCGCCGGCCAGTGCGGCCAGCAGGCCTTGCGAAGCGCTGTAGACGGCGGTGCCAAGAGTCGGGATGCCTTCCTTCTTCAGCATTTTGATAGCGGCGAGGCCTTCGGCGGTCACCGGGATTTTGACCACGATGCCCGGCACGGCGTTGCTCAGGCGTTTAGCTTCTTCCACCATGCCCAGCGCATCGCGGCTCATGGTCTGCGCGAAGAGGGTGCCCTCCGGACCGATGGCTTTCTGCAGGCGTGGGAGCACGTCCCATACCGGGGTTTTACCGGCGGCGATAATGCTCGGGTTGGTGGTTACCCCGGCCAGCGGGTAAATGCGGGCCAGGCGTTCCACTTCGGCGACGTTGGCGGTATCCAGATAGAGTTCCATCGTGTTTTCCTCAATGCTTAATTCGATATTGTCGTTGAGGTAAGCATACGGCTTTCGTTCGAAGGACTGCCAGATGACAAATTTGCCAAAAACTGGATAAATGTACGCATCACGATTAAGGATGATTTAGATCACATTTATCGGCGATGGTGGGGTTGGGCAGCAATAAAAGCGCGCACAAAAGTCAGGTTTAACACACAAAAATCTAGGTTTTGGCCGGAGAAGATATTTCCGTTAACTGGCTATGATACTGACGGCGGTATTCAGACGGCGAGCGCTCGGTGGTTTTGCGAAACAGGCGGCAGAAATAATTGCTGTCGGCGAAGCCGCAGGCGTGGGCGATATCTTTCACTTTCATATCGTGGCCCTTCAGCAGCATACGGGCCTGTTCAAGACGAATATGGTTTAGATATTCATTGAAGCCCATTGGCCCGCATTTCTGGAACAGATGAGAAAGATAGTTGGGGGAGAGATAGAACGCCTGGGCCACCGATTCCCGGCTCAGCGGCTCCGCGTAATGGACGTCCATGTACTGGCGGATCGCCTCAAACAGCGCCTGGCTGCGCGAAGAAGTTTGTGCCTGGCTGCCGAGAAGGTCATGGCAGTGGCTGAGCAGGCTGACGACAATGCTGCGGGCGGTTCGCTGCTCCTGCGGCTGCATCCGGAGCTCATTGAGCGCCTGCAGCAGAAATGAACCGACGCGCGGCCCGCGGCGCAGCGCCTGCCGCTTTTCGACAACGGTTATCGCCTTGCCATTCCAGTGCTGCAGCGAGCACTCCAGCCGCTGCTTATCGAACAGGAGACTTAACAGCAGGCAGGGCGCCTGCCACTGGGGGCAGTTCCAGCTATCGCCAGGGATATAGAGCACGTCGTTCGCCTCAAGAGGGCTGGCGTTTTTGCCGAGTGCCCGGTCGGGCAACTGCCCATTGAGGATGATGTTCAGACGGGGAAAATCAACCTGCACTACCGGCTCAGCAGGCGAGCGCATCTCGCCGGCAAAATAGACCCGGCCGATACCATTCTGTTTTTTTAGGAATGAATCAATAAGTTGATTGATATCGTTGTCCATCATTCTTCCGTTCAGCGCATCACCTCTTTCATCATACCGGACATTTTTCCAGCGGTAAAAGCGCTTGCCAGTCACGCTTGCTTCCCAGATAAGATATGTTATATCGTAACAATTTGTCACCATTGATAGCAAACTCAGGAGAGAGTAATGACCAGAAAGATCCCCCTGCTGGCCTTTGGATTCGGCATGGTGCTAGCCAGCGCCCAGGTGTTTGCCCACGGCAATCATAACCATGGCCCGGCGTTAACCGACGTCGAGCGTCAGGCCAGCGAAGGCATTTTTGCCGATAAAGATGTGCAGGATCGCGCGCTGAGCGATTGGGAGGGCGTCTGGCAGTCGGTAAACCCGTATCTGCTCAACGGCGACCTTGACCCGGTGCTGGAGCAGAAGGCGAAAAAGCCCGGCGGCAAGAGCGTCGAGGAGTATCGCGCCTATTATAAGAAGGGCTACGCCACCGATGTGGAGCAGATTGGCATTGAAAATGATGTGATTGAGTTCCACGTTGGCGATGTCGTCAACAGCTGCAAATACCGCTATTCAGGCTACAAAATTCTGCATTACGCCTCCGGCAAGAAAGGCGTACGTTACCTGTTTGAGTGCCAGCAGGGCAATGCCAACGCGCCGAAATTTGTGCAGTTCAGCGACCATATCATTGGCCCGCGTAAATCGCAGCATTTCCATATTTTCATGGGTAATGAATCACAGGAGGCGTTGCTGAAAGAGATGGATAACTGGCCGACCTATTATCCATATGCGCTGCATAAAGAGCAGATCGTTGATGAGATGCTGCACCACTAGAACAGGTGAAAATCCCCCGACCGGGCGGCCGGGGGAGAGAGACTTCGATTAGCCGGTGTTACGCATACCGGCGGCAACGCCGGCGATGGTGACCATCAGCGCTTGTTCAACGCGCGGATCCGGGTCCTTGCCTGCTTCTTCGGCCTGGCGTGAACGGTGCAGCAGTTCCGCCTGCAGGACGTTCAGCGGGTCGGTATAGATATTACGCAGCTGGATAGACTCGGCGATCCACGGCAGGTCGGCCATCAGATGGGAGTCGTTGGCGATGGCCAACACGACGTTGATGTCGGCAGCCAGCAGCTTACGCAGCTCGGTACCCAGCGCCCACAGCTCCGGCTTCACCAGGCGCTGATCGTAGTACTCCGCCAGCCACAGGTCGGCCTTCGAGTAAACCATTTCCAGCATGCCAAGGCGGGTGGAGAAGAACGGCCAGTCGCGACACATCGCTTCCAGTTCACTCTGTTTTCCACCTTCGACCACCTTCTGCAGCGCGGCGCCAGCGCCCAGCCAGGCCGGTAGCATCAGGCGGTTCTGGGTCCAGGCGAAGATCCACGGAATGGCGCGCAGCGACTCGACGCCGCCGGTCGGGCGACGTTTTGCCGGACGCGAACCCAGCGGCAGTTTGCCCAGCTCCTGCTCCGGAGTCGCAGAGCGGAAGTAAGGCACGAAATCTTTGTTTTCACGTACGTAGCCGCGATACATCTTGCAGGAGACGTCGGACAGCTCAGCCATGATGTCGCGCCATTCGGCTTTCGGTTCCGGCGGCGGCAGCAGGTTGGCTTCCAGAATGGCGCTGGTATACAGCGACAGACTGCTGATGGTCACTTCCGGCAGGCCGTACTTAAAGCGGATCATCTCGCCCTGCTCGGTGACGCGCAGGCCACCTTTCAGGCTTCCCGGCGGCTGCGAGAGCAGCGCCGCGTGGGCTGGCGCGCCGCCGCGGCCGATGGAACCGCCGCGTCCGTGGAACAGCGTCAGTTCGATACCGGCTTTCTCACAGGTTTTGATCAGCGCGTCCTGCGCCTGGTACTGCGCCCAGGAGGCGGCCATCACGCCAGCATCTTTGGCGGAGTCAGAATAGCCAATCATGACCATCTGCTTGCCCTGGATAAAGCCGCGGTACCAGTCGATATTCAGCAGCTGAGTCATGACATCGTTGGCGTTGTTCAGGTCGTCCAGCGTTTCGAACAGCGGGGCCACCGGCAGAGCAAAACCAATCCCGGCCTCTTTCAGCAGCAGATGAACCGCCAGCACGTCGGACGGCGTTTTGGCCATCGAGATCACGTAGGCGGCGATCGATCCGCGCGGCGCCTCGGCGATCACTTTGCAGGTATCGAGGACTTCGCGCGTCTCTTCGCTTGGCTCCCACTGACGCGGCAGCAACGGACGTTTGGAGTTCAGTTCGCGGATCAGGAAAGCCTGTTTGTCGGCTTCTGACCAGCTTTCGTAATCGCCGATCCCGAGGTAACGGGTCATTTCGCCCAGCGCTTCGGTATGGCGAGTGCTTTCCTGACGGATATCAATACGCACCAGTGGTACGCCGAAAGACTTCACGCGGCGCAGGGTGTCGAGCAGTTCGCCGTTGGCGATAATGCCCATGCCGCAGGCCTGCAGCGATTTATAGCAGGCGTACAGCGGTTCCCACAGCTGCTTGTTCTGAGTGATCAGTCCCGCCGGTTTCGGCAGCTTCTGACCTTTCAGGCGCGCTTCCAGCCAGGCCTGGGTCTCCATCAGCTGAGTGCGCAATTTCTTCATCAGATAACGGTACGGTTCCTGAGCACCCTCGGCGCCAGCCAGCGCGCGAAGTTCGTCGGTACACTCCACCATCGACAGCTCGGAGATCAGCACCTGCACGTCTTTGAGGAACAGATCGGTGGCTTTCCAGCGGCTGAGCAGCAGCACGTAGCGAGTGATGTCGGCGGTCACGTTCGGGTTGCCGTCGCGGTCGCCGCCCATCCACGAGGTGAAACGCACCGGGACGAAGTCCACCGGTAGCTGATAGCCAAGGTTGGCTTCCAGCTGTTCGTTCAGCTCGCGCAGATAGTTAGGCACCCCTTCCCACAGGCTGTTTTCCACCACCGCGAAGCCCCATTTGGCTTCGTCGACCGGAGACGGGCGGTATTTACGGATCTCGTCAGTATGCCAGGACTGGGCGATCAGCTGGCGCAGACGGCGCATCAGCTGATGGTGTTCGTAGTCGGCGATGTCTTTATTGTCCAGTTGCTTGAGGCAGCTGTTCACTTCCACCATTTTATGGATCAGCGTCCGGCGGGTGATCTCGGTCGGGTGGGCGGTTAATACCAGCTCCAGAGACAGAGATTCCACCGCTTTTTTGATGGTGTCTTCGTTGAGATTGGGTTGGTCTTTGAGCTTTCTCAGGGTACGCGCAATGACTTCCGGATTGCTGGCCGCTTCGCCATTCGGCGAAATGCTGTGATACTGCTCAGCGGTGTTCGCCAGATTCAGAAACTGGCTGAAGGCACGGGCAACCGGCAGCAGTTCGTCGTTAGACAAATTCTGCAGCGTGGTCAGCAGCTCCTGGCGGTTAGCTTCGTTGCCGGCGCGTGAAGATTTGGACAACTTACGGATAGTTTCGACACGATCAAGAATATTTTCTCCCAATGCATCCTTGATGGTATCGCCCAGCACCTTGCCGAGCATACTGACATTACTACGCAATGCGGAATATTGTTCGTTCATGTTACCCCAGACACCCCATCTCATTTTATTTTGTTATATCCGCTGCGCTGGAACGTGAGCAACGGATAAGCAACCCGTCTTTTATAAAGCCACGTAAATACCCCCACGTCAATTACTGCGAAATCGCTTCAGCAAACGAGTAAATCGCCGTAATTTGCGAAATTTAATTCAGGGGGCGCTGGATAAGCATCGCTTATGGAAATGTGACGATCGTCACCGTTCCGCCCCGGGAGAACGGGGCGGAAAAAGAGGGCGATTTTAGTGCCAGCAGAAGTGGTGGACGACCTGGCTAATCAGCTCCCGGGTCGGCTTGATAAAGCGCGTCTCCAGATACTCGTCAGGCTGATGGGCCTGGTTGATGGAGCCTGGGCCAAGAACCAGCGTCGGACATAGCGTCTGGATAAACGGCGCTTCGGTGCAGTAGTTCACCACGTCGGTCCGCGCGCCGAGCAGTTTCTCAACCACCTGGACCAGCTTATGGTCCGGCGGGCATTCGTAGCCGGGGATCGGCGGGTGCAGCTCTGAGACCGTCAGGCGGCCCGGCCAGCGCTCACTGACGGGCGCCAGCGCTTCGCCCAACAGACCATTAAGATCGTTGAGGGTCATCCCCGGCAGCGGGCGGATATCCATATGCAGTTCGCAGCAGGCGCAGATACGGTTTGAGGCATCGCCGCCATGGATAGCGCCCAGGTTAAGGGTCGGGTAAGGGACCGTGAACGCCTCGAAGTGGTAGCGCTCTTTTAGCAGATCGCGCAGCTGCATAATGCGGCCGATGGCGTCGTGCATAAGCTCAATCGCGTTAACTCCGCGTGCCGGATCGCTGGAGTGGCCGGACTGGCCCTGAATACGGATCGCGTTGGACATATGTCCTTTGTGGGCGCGGATCGGCTGCAGGGAGGTGGGCTCGCCGATGATGGCGCAGTCCGGGCGCAGCTGGGTGGTTTCGGCAAAATAGCGCGCGCCGGCCATGCTGGTCTCTTCGTCGGCGGTGGCCAGAATATACAGCGGTTTTTTCAGCGTGGTGACGTCGACATCGCGCAGGGCGTCGAGAATAAAGGCGAAGAAGCCTTTCATGTCAGCCGTGCCGAGGCCGTAGAGCTTGTTATCGTGTTCGGTGAGGGTGAACGGATCCCGCGTCCAGCGGCCATCATCGAATGGCACGGTATCGGTATGCCCGGCGAGCAGCAGGCCGCCGGCGCCGTGTCCGGTGCTGGCCAGCAGGTTGAATTTATGGCGCGTATCCGGCACCGGCTGTATCTCAACATTGAAGCCGAGATCGCGGAACCAGCCTGCCAGCAAATTGATTAAAGACTCATTGCTTTGATCGAGAGCCTCTTCGGTCGCGCTGATGGACGGTGTGGCGATCAACGCGCGGTAAATCTCGATAAAGGGCGGTAAATTGTTTTTCATTGTTGACACACCTTGGGTCGTGATAGTATCAATATTCATGCATTTATTGTGAATAAAAATACAATATCGTTGAGCGTAAGAAAACCCATCGAATGTAAGGAGATGCGCTTCCAATGTTAAATACGCTGATTGTGGGTGCCAGTGGTTATGCCGGCGCAGAGCTGGTGACCTATATCAATCGTCATCCGCATATGAACATAACCGCTTTGACGGTCTCCGCGCAAAGCAATGATGCGGGAAAATTAATTTCCGACCTGCATCCGCAGCTCAAGGGCATTGTCGATATGCCGCTGCAGCCGATGTCCGATATCAGCGAATTCAGCGCTGGCGTGGATGTGGTGTTTCTCGCTACCGCGCACGAAGTGAGTCACGACCTGGCGCCGCAGTTCCTTGCCGCCGGCTGCGTGGTGTTCGATCTCTCCGGCGCCTTCCGCGTTAACGATGGGGCGTTCTACGAAAAATACTACGGTTTCACTCATCAGCATCCCGACCTGCTCAAACAGGCGGTGTATGGTCTGGCGGAGTGGAGCGCGGATGCGCTTAAAGAAGCGCAGTTAATCGCGGTGCCTGGCTGCTACCCGACGGCGGCGCAGCTGTCGCTGAAGCCGCTGATTGATGCCAGTCTGCTGGATCTGAACCAGTGGCCGGTGATCAACGCCACCAGCGGGGTGAGCGGCGCGGGTCGTAAAGCCGCGATCGGCAACAGCTTCTGTGAAGTTAGCCTGCAGCCGTACGGCATCTTTAACCATCGTCATCAGCCGGAGATTGCCAGCCACCTCGGGGCGAAGGTGATTTTTACTCCGCACCTGGGCAATTTTAAGCGCGGTATCCTGGAAACTATCACCTGCCGCCTGAAGCCGGGCGTCGGCCACGCGCAGATCGCGGCGGTTTACCAGCAGGCTTACGCCGATAAACCGCTGGTACGTTTATATGATAAAGGCGTGCCCGCCTTGAAAAGCGTCGAGGGTCTGCCATTCTGTGACATCGGTTTTGCCGTTCAGGACGATCATCTCATCGTCGTCGCGGCAGAAGATAACCTGCTGAAAGGCGCCGCAGCGCAGGCGGTGCAGTGCGCGAATATTCGTTTCGGCTTCGCTGAGACGCAGTCTCTTATTTAAGGTGTGATGATGAACCCATTAATTATCAAACTCGGCGGCGTATTACTCGATAGCGAAGAAGCGCTGGAGCGCCTGTTTACCGCGCTGGTTAACTACCGTGAAGCGCACCAGCGCCCGCTGATCATCGTCCATGGCGGTGGCTGCGTGGTGGATGAGCTGATGAAGCAGCTTAATCTGCCGGTGCAAAAGAAAAATGGTCTGCGTGTGACGCCTGCCGATCAGATTGACATCATTACCGGCGCGCTGGCGGGAACCGCCAACAAGACGCTGCTGGCGTGGGCGAAAAAGCATGGTCTGGCCTCTGTCGGCCTGTTCCTCGGCGATGGCGATAGCGTGAAGGTCACACAGCTGGATGCCGAGCTTGGCCATGTCGGGCTGGCGCAGCCGGGTTCCCCGGCGCTGATCAACACCCTGTTGGCGGGCGGTTACCTGCCAGTGGTGAGCTCTATCGGGGTGACCGATGAAGGCCAACTGATGAACGTCAATGCTGACCAGGCGGCGACAGCGCTGGCGGCCACCCTGGGGGCGGATCTGATCCTGCTGTCTGATGTCAGCGGTATCCTCGACGGTAAAGGACAGCGCATTGCCGAGATGACCGCCGAGAAAGCGGAGCAGCTGATCGAGCAGGGCATTATCACTGATGGCATGATTGTTAAAGTGAATGCGGCCCTTGACGCCGCACGTGCCCTGGGCCGTCCGGTGGATATCGCCTCCTGGCGTCACGCCGAGCAGCTGCCAGCGTTATTTAACGGCACGCCGATCGGCACACGTATTCTGGCTTAAGATTTCATGCCCGGCGGCACGTCGTCAGCCGGGCTTACAGACTGTAGGCCGGGCGGCACAATGCCGCCGGCAGAACTAACGAATAAAGGAAGCATGTTATGGCACTTTGGGGCGGGCGTTTTACACAGGCAGCAGATCAACGGTTCAAACAGTTCAACGACTCGTTGCGCTTCGACTATCGTCTGGCGGAGCAGGATATCGTTGGCTCTGTCGCCTGGTCGAAAGCGCTGGTAATGGTCGGCGTTCTGAGTGCCGCTGAACAGCAGCAGCTGGAAGAAGCGCTGAACGTGCTGCTGGAAGAGGTGCGCGCCAATCCGCAGCAAATCCTCGCCAGCGATGCCGAAGATATTCACAGCTGGGTGGAAGGCAAGCTGATCGATAAAGTGGGCCAGTTGGGCAAGAAACTGCACACCGGGCGCAGCCGTAACGACCAGGTCGCCACCGACCTTAAACTATGGTGCAAAGATACCGTTGTCGAACTGCTGTCGGCGAACCGCCAGCTGCAGAGCGCGCTGGTGGAGACTGCCCAGCATAACCAGGACGCGGTGATGCCGGGGTACACTCACCTGCAGCGTGCCCAGCCGGTGACGTTCGCACACTGGTGTCTGGCCTACGTTGAAATGCTGGCGCGTGACGAAAGCCGCCTGCAGGACGCGCTGAAGCGCCTCGACGTTAGCCCGCTGGGCTGCGGCGCGCTGGCGGGGACGGCGTATGAAATCGACCGCGAGCAGCTGGCCGGCTGGCTGGGCTTTGCCTCTGCCACCCGCAACAGCCTCGACAGCGTTTCCGATCGCGACCATGTTCTGGAGCTGCTTTCCGATGCGTCTATCGGCATGGTGCATCTGTCGCGCTTTGCTGAAGATCTGATTTTCTTTAACTCCGGCGAGGCGAACTTCGTCGAGCTTTCTGATCGCGTGACCTCCGGCTCCTCGCTGATGCCGCAGAAGAAAAACCCGGACGCGCTGGAATTAATTCGTGGTAAATGCGGCCGCGTGCAGGGCGCGCTGACCGGCATGATGATGACCCTGAAAGGGCTGCCGCTGGCCTACAACAAAGACATGCAGGAAGATAAAGAGGGGCTTTTCGATGCCCTGGATACCTGGCTCGACTGCCTGCATATGGCGACTCTGGTGCTGGACGGTATCCAGGTGAAACGCCCGCGCTGTGCGGAAGCGGCGCAGCAGGGCTATGCCAACGCCACGGAGCTGGCGGATTATCTGGTGGCGAAAGGCGTACCGTTCCGCGAGGCGCACCATATTGTTGGTGAGGCGGTAGTGGAAGCCATTGCGCAAGGGAAACCGCTGGAGGCGCTGGCCCTGGCCGATCTGCAGAAATTCAGTCCGGTAATTGCGGACGATGTGTATCCGATTCTGTCCCTGCAGTCCTGCCTGGATAAACGCGCAGCGAAAGGCGGCGTTTCGCCGCAGCAGGTGGCGCAGGCTATCAGCGACGCAAAAGCGCGCCTGAGCTAATTCTCTGGCATCCGCCTCTCTGAACCCGGCCGAGCCTGATGACGCCGGGTTTTTTATGCAAAAAAAAAGCGGACACAAGGTCCGCAAAAGTTCACGTTGGCTTTAGTTGTTCGGGTAGAGAAACAGTGTGACGGGCCAATGATTTTCACAGGTATACCGTCTCTATGGGCGTATTATTGAACAGAAAGCTTGATAGGGATAATCGTTCGTTGCTATGCTATCTATCGCCATGGACTATCGTGGCGATGGAGGATGAATAATGAATATTCGCGATCTTGAATACCTGGTAGCGCTCGCCGAACACCGCCACTTCCGGCGGGCGGCTGACTCATGCCACGTGAGCCAACCGACGCTCAGCGGACAGATCCGCAAGCTCGAGGATGAACTTGGCGTCATGCTGCTGGAGCGCACCAGCCGTAAGGTTCTGTTTACCCAGGCGGGGCTGTTGCTGGTGGATCAGGCGCGTACCGTGTTACGCGAAGTAAAAGTGCTCAAGGAGATGGCAAGCCAACAAGGGGAAACCATGTCCGGGCCGCTGCACATCGGCTTGATCCCGACAATTGGCCCGTATCTGCTGCCGCAAATCATTCCGATGCTGCACCAAACCTTTCCGAAGCTGGAAATGTACCTGCACGAAGCGCAGACCCATCAGCTGCTGGCCCAGCTCGACAGCGGTAAGCTCGACTGCGCCATTCTGGCGCTGGTCAAAGAGAGCGAGGCCTTTATCGAGGTGCCGCTGTTTGATGAGCCGATGATGCTGGCTATCTATGAGGATCACCCGTGGGCGAACCGCGACCGCGTGCCGATGTCGGATCTGGCTGGTGAAAAGCTGCTGATGCTGGAGGATGGCCACTGTCTGCGCGATCAGGCGATGGGCTTTTGCTTTGAAGCGGGAGCGGATGAAGATACCCACTTCCGGGCGACCAGTCTGGAAACGCTACGCAATATGGTGGCGGCAGGCAGCGGCATTACCTTGCTGCCTGCGCTGGCGGTACCGCAGGAAAGAAAACGCGATGGCGTGGTCTATTTGCCGTGCATTAAGCCAGAGCCAAGACGAACCATCGGCCTGGTTTACCGTCCCGGCTCCCCGCTGCGCAGCCGCTATGAACATCTGGCGGAGGCCATCCGCGGTACGATGGATGGCCATTTCGACAAGGCGTTAAAACAGGCGGTTTAAGCCGTTCAGCGCGGCGACCCGATACGCTTCCGCCATGGTCGGGTAGTTAAAGGTGGTGTTGACGAAGTACTCAATGGTGTTACCACCACCTTTCTGCTCCATGATCGCCTGGCCGATATGAATGATTTCGGCTGCGCGTTCGCCAAAGCAGTGAATGCCGAGGATCTCCTTGGTCTCCCGATGGAACAGGATCTTCAGGGTTCCCACGCTCATGCCAACGATTTGCGCCCGCGCCAGGTGTTTAAACTGGGCGCGACCCACCTCATACGGCACTTTCATCGCCGTCAGTTGCTGCTCGGTTTTCCCGACGGAGCTGATTTCCGGAATGGTGTAGATCCCGGTTGGGATATCTTCAATCAGATGCGCCGAGGCTTCGCCTTTCACCAGCGCCTGGGCGGCAATGCGCCCTTGATCGTAGGCGGCAGAAGCCAGACTTGGATAGCCGATGACATCGCCAACCGCATAGACGTGCGGGAGGGCGGTCTGGTACATGCTGTTGACCTTCAGCTGGCCGCGGCTGTCAGTCTGCAGACCGATGTTTTCCAGCGCCAGGGTGTCGGTATTGCCGGTGCGGCCGTTGGCGTACAGCAGGCAATCGGCCTTCAGTTTTTTACCGGACTTCAGGTGCATGATCACGCCGTCATCCACCCCCTCAATTTTCTCATACTCCTCATTGTGGCGAATGACCACGCCGCTGTTCCAGAAGTGATAAGAGAGCGAGTCTGACATCTCCTGATCGAGGAAGGCCAGCAGACGATCGCGGGTGTTGATCAGATCGACCTTCACCTCCATGCCGCGGAAGATCGAGGCGTATTCGCAACCGATCACCCCGGCGCCGTAAATGATCACGTGGCGCGGCTCATGCTGCAGGCTGAGAATTGAATCGCTGTCATAGATGCGCGGGTGGTGGAAATCGACATCGGCCGGATGATAGGGGCGTGACCCGCAGGCGATAACGAATTTCTCCGCAGTCACCGTCTCGACCGTGCCGTCATGGCATTCCAGCGCCAGAGTATGTTCATCAACGAAGTGCGCATTGCCCTGCAGAATTTCACAGTGGTTGCGCTCATAGAATCCCTGGCGCATATGAGTCTGCTGGTTGATGACGCTGTCGGCATGGTTGAGGATGTCGGCGAAAGAAGAGCGAAGAAGGCGGGAGTGGTCGCTGTAGAGGGGGTTTTGGTTAAACTCGATGATACGGCTGACGGCATGGCGGAGGGCTTTCGACGGGATGGTGCCCCAGTGGGGGCAACCGCCGCCGACATTATGGTAGCGCTCAATGACGGCAACGCGTACTCCCTGTTTCACCAGTCCCATGGCGGCGCCTTCGCCGCCAGGGCCGGAACCAATCACTATTGCATCATAATCCCAAGAGTGTGACATGGCATTACTCACCTGTTTTATACATAAAATAAACACGATGATAACATTCGCTGCGCTTTAACCCAATTATCGTTGTGCTTTTTTGCGGCATAAAAGCAGAAACGGCTCGTAAACAATCATTCACAATCCAGTGCAAACCGATTAGTTTTAATCTCTGGTATAGTGCCAGCAGGGCTATTGGAAGGATTCATACATCGTGATGGGCGTAAGAGCACAACAAAAAGAAAAAACCCGCCGTTCGCTGGTGGAAGCAGCATTCAGCCAACTTAGCGCTGAGCGGAGTTTCGCCAGCCTGAGCTTGCGCGAAGTGGCGCGGGAAGCTGGGATCGCGCCGACGTCCTTTTATCGTCATTTTCGCGATGTCGATGAGTTAGGCCTGACGATGGTCGATGAGAGCGGACTGATGCTGCGCCAGCTGATGCGCCAGGCGCGCCAGAGAATTGCTAAAGGCGGCAGCGTGATCCGTACCTCGGTCTCCACCTTTATGGAGTTTATCGGTAACAACCCGAACGCCTTCCGCTTGCTGTTGCGAGAGCGCTCGGGAACCTCTGCGGCGTTTCGCGCCGCCGTCGCGCGCGAGATCCAGCACTTTATCGCGGAACTCGCCGACTATTTAGAACTCGAAAACCATATGCCGCGCGCCTTCACCGAAGCGCAGGCTGAAGCTATGGTCACCATCGTCTTTAGCGCTGGCGCGGAAGCGCTGGATGTCGGCCCTGAACAGCGCCGGCAGCTGGAAGAACGGTTGGTGCTGCAGCTCAGAATGATCTCGAAAGGCGCGTATTACTGGTATCGCCGTGAACAAGAAAAAATGTCACATCATTCCGAATAACGTGAAGGACGAGCAATGAAACACTCAGTTCAAGATAAAGGTACGCTGCTGCTGGCGCTGATTGCCGGGTTATCCATTAATGGCGCCTTTGCGGCGCTGTTCAGTTCGATAGTTCCGTTTTCCGTCTTCCCTATTTTATCCCTGCTGCTGACGGTCTACTGTCTGCATCAGCGCTATCAGAATCGCAGTATGCCCGTTGGGCTTCCGGGCCTGGCCGCCGCCTTTTTTATTCTCGGGGTGCTGTTGTACAGCACCGTCGTGCGTGCGGAGTACCCGGATATCGGCTCTAACTTCTTCCCGGCCGTTCTGTCCGTCGCGATGGTCTTCTGGATCGGCTACAAGATGCGTAACCGCAAAAATACGGCAGCCGAGTAAGCCGCCAGTGGTGTAAAAAAACCGGCAATATGACATTGCCGGTTTTTTTGGGCCTATTTCCGGGTCAGCAGAACGCCGCATTCCATATGATGGGTGTACGGGAACTGGTCGAACAGCGCCAGCCGGGTGACGTTGTGCGTCTGGCTTAACGTCTCCAGATTGCGGCACAGCGTTTCCGGGTTGCATGAAATGTACAGAATGCGCGGATAGGCCTGCACCATTTTTTCCGTTTCGCTGTCCAGTCCGCTGCGCGGCGGATCGACGAAAATGGTCTCGCACTGATAGCTCTGCAGATCGATACCCTGCAGCCGGTTGAACTCCCGCACGCCATTCATCGCCTGAGTAAACTCTTCCGCCGCCATGCGGATAATCTGCACGTTGTCGATATGGTTAGCGGCGATGTTGTACTGCGCCGCAGCCACTGACGGTTTGGCGATTTCGGTGGCCAGCACGCGATCAAAATTACGCGCCAGCGCCAGCGAGAAGTTACCGTTGCCGCAGTACAATTCCAGCAGGTCGCCGGTCGCCCCTTTGGTGACATCCAGCGCCCACTCCAGCATCTGAATGTTCATGGCCGCGTTCGGCTGGGTAAAGCTGTTTTCCACCTGACGGTAGATCATCTCTCGCCCGCCAACTGGCAGACGTTCATCTATATAGTCCTGATCGAGCTCGATTTTGGTTTTGGTCGCCCGTCCAATCAGATGCACATTGAGTCCCTGGGCTCGCAGGGCGTCACGCAGCGCCTCCGCTTGCTCACGCCAGGCATCATCGAGTTTTTTATGATACAGCAGCGAAACGACCGCCTGGTTGCTGAGGGTGGTCAGATAGTCAATCTGGAACAGCTTATGGCGCAGCACGGGATTGTTGCGCACGCCCTCCAGCATGGCGGTCATCAGCTGATTGATAAGCGCGCTGGCGGCCGGAAAGCTGTCAACGCGAATCCGCGACCGGGTCTGCTGATCGAAAATAATATGGTACAGATCGTCGCCATCGTGCCACAGACGGAACTCGGCGCGCATCCGGTAGTGGCTGACCGGCGAACGAAACACTTCCGGAACCGGCGCGGCAAAAGGCGCCATCATGGTTTGCAAACGGACGACTTTTTCTGCCAGCTGCGCTTCGTATTGTTCGGTAGGAAGGTGTTCGGGGGTCATGATGCATCCTGAATAAAATAAGTACGCGGGGATTGTAGGGAAAGCGCCGGGGATGTCCAGCCTCGAATGTGGCGGGAAATATAATTAGCAGTCTGGACATCTATATGATTCTAATTGTAGCATTCGCCTACCGGTCCTGTGAGTTAAAAGGGAACCCAGTGGAAATCTGGGGCTGACGCGCAGCGGTAAGGAAGGTGAGAAATGAGCGCACTCGGTGCAGACACTGCGGCTAGCCGTGGGAAGTCATTATTTCTTGAAACAGCCTCCAAGCCCGAAGACCTGCCGGAATACGTCGCACTGGGTTTTATCGTCGCGAGCAACTGATAAAACCTGCGGCATCCTTTTTCTGTTTCGGATGCTTTTACAATGATTAAAAAAGCTTCGCTGATGACGGCTTTATCCGTCACGGCATTTTCCGGCTGGGCGCAGGATAGCAATTCAGATACGTTAGTGGTGACAGCAAACCGTTTTCAACAGCCGGTCAATACCGTGCTGGCGCCGACCGACATTGTGACGCGCGATGATATCGACCGCTGGCAGTCCAAAGATTTAAACGATGTCATGCGTCGTCTTCCTGGGGTCGATATTGCCCGCAACGGCGGCATGGGGCAGAGCGCTTCGCTGTATGTTCGGGGGACGGAGGCTCGTCACGTGCTGGTGCTGATCGACGGTGTGCCGATGGCGCGTCCGGGGATCTCCAATGGCGTAGATATCAGTCAGATCCCTATCTCGCTGGTCCAGCGGGTGGAATACATCCGTGGCCCGCGCTCCGCAGTCTACGGTTCCGGAGCGATCGGTGGGGTGGTGAACATTATCACCATGACCGATTCAGACCGTTCACAGGTTAACGTCGGAATGGGGAGTAACGGTTATCAGACTTATGACGGCGCCATTAATAAACGTTTTGGCGATACCGTAGTGACTGCAGCTGGTGCTTATCAGACCACAAAAGGTTTTAACGTCCAGCCGAATTCGCCGTACAGCGGCGACAGCGATCGTGATGGCTATCGTAACAAGCTTTTCCTGGGCGGTGTGCAACATAAGTTTGACGATAACTTCTCTGGTTTCTTCCGGGGCTATGGTTACACAGCCAATACTGACTACGATCAGGGCTCGTATGGCTATGTTGGCGGCAATGATGAAAGACAGAATTACACGCAGTCCTGGGACACGGGTCTGCGTTACAGCTCCGGTATCTATTCCTCCCAGCTGATTGCTAACTATCAGCGCATCAAAGATTACAACTACAGCAGCGACGCTGGCCGCTATGCCGCGGGCGCCACCCTGGATGATATGGAACAGCGCTATATCCAGTGGGGTAATAACATTGAGGTTGGGCACGGGGCGATTAGTGGCGGCGTCGACTGGAAGCAAGAAAAGCTCACCTCCAGTAGCACAACATTGTCTGATGCCTACAAACGCGATACCACCGGTCTTTACCTGACCGGGCAGCAGCAGATTGACAGTGTGACCCTGGAAGCATCCGGACGTGAGGATCATGACGAGCAGTTCGGATGGCACGGTACTTGGCAGACTGCGGCAGGCTGGGAGTTTATTGATGGCTACCGGGCTACGCTCTCTTACGGTACCGGATTCCTGGCGCCGTCACTGGGTCAGCAATATGGCGCGACGCGTTTTGCTTCGTTTTATGGGCCTGGCATTGCTTCCAACCCAAACCTGAAGCCGGAAGAATCTAAACAGTGGGAAGCCGGAATTGACGGGCTAACGGGGCCGCTGGATTGGCGAATCTCAGCATATCATTATGAGATTCAAAACCTGATCGACTATAAAAACAATCAATATATCAACGTGAAGTCAGCCACGATTAAAGGTCTGGAGTGGACGGGGAACGTGACGACTGGCCCGGTGGAGCATCATCTGACGTTGCAATATGTCGATCCGCGTGATGATGATACTGGCAAGGTACTCTATCGCCGCGCGAAGCAACAAGTGAAGTATGAACTGACCGGACAGATCTACGATCTTGACTGGAACGTGATGTATCAGTACCTCGGCAAGCGTTACGATGATGACTACGACAATGGGCGCGATGTCAAAATGGGCGGTCTGAGCCTCTGGGATGTCGGTTTATCGTATCCCGTCACCTCACACCTGACAGTTCGTGGTAAAATAGCCAATCTGTTCGATAAAGATTACGAGACAGTTTATGGCTACCAATCTGCAGGACGGGAATACACCTTGTCTGGCAGCTACACCTTCTGATCCACGTCCCACCGTGCTGGTGTTTGATTCCGGCGTCGGTGGGTTGTCGGTTTATAATGAGATTCGGCAGCTGCTGCCGAATCTGCATTACATCTATGCTTTTGATAACGTCGCTTTCCCGTACGGTGAGAAGAGCGAGGAGTTTATCGTTGAGCGCGTTGTGGAAATCGTGACTGCCGTTCAGCAACGCTATCCACTGGCGCTGGCGGTCATCGCCCGGAACACCGCCCGGGGCTCGCCAT
>OGPE01000400.1_pt1 | contig 33273 bp, 29 predicted proteins | sample 1552881 | NCBI WGS metagenome assembly OGPE01 (sample SAMEA2580236, study PRJEB22360) | human gut metagenome | biome: human gut; feature: human-associated habitat; material: faeces | place: Denmark | collected 2008/2010 | reverse complement strand
GCCCTGCAGGTAGCTGCCGATCTTGCGCAGGGTCTTGAGGTCCTCCACCGGGAAGAACCCACGCTCAGCCAGCGCGGCGTACAGCGCCGGGGCCGCATGGCCCTTGGAGAGCACCAGACGGTCGCGGTCAGGGTTCTTGGGATCCTTCGGATCCACCTTCATCTCTACGAAATAGAGGTACGCCAGCACCTCGGCGATATCCAGACTGCCGCCCGGATGGCCGCACTTGGCGCTGTGAGTGCCCTCGATCACGCCCATGCGGATGTGGCAGGCGTGTTTTGCCAGGGTAAGCTTTTCTGCATTTGTCATCTTTGGTCCTCCCGTATGAACCTCAGCGTTTGCATCGGATATGGTACGCACCCGGGCCGTACGCCCCGATGCGCTATTTCTCAAGTCTATATTATCTATTCTATGCAAAAACGTCAAGGTTCTTTCGTCAAAATGTACATCCCTTGGCAAAATCGCTTGTAAATGTTCCCGTTTTTGTTGAAAATGCAGGGCCATTTTGCCCCCGCAAAACATTTTTGCAGCTTTTGGCCGCTTTGCAATATCATCTTTTGCCGCTGTATGATATAATAAGATGAATTTGTTTGCTTTTTTTATCATTTTGGGAGGTTCCTATGTCTTTTTCCTCACCCACATCCCGGGCACAGCGCAGCCGCAGGATTTTGCCCTGGCTGCTGTACCTGTATGCCCTTGTGCTGTTCGCCATGCACTTTGTCCGCATTTTTGACAACTCCTTCTGGGGAGATGAGGGGTTCAGCATCGGCCTTGCCCAAATGAATGTTTTTGAAATGCTCCAAGTCACAGCGGCAGATAATCATCCGCCGCTGTACTACCTTTTCACACAGCTCCTATATCATCTTCTGGGCAATCACGGATATGTCTATCATCTGTCGGCTCTGATTCCCTATGGACTCATTCTGATTCTTGCCTGTACGGTGATTTTCAGACAGTTCGGATTGATTCCCGCAGTTGTTGTTTCCACTTTTGCCTCTTTGACTGATACCGCTATCATGTTCAATGTCGAGGCCCGAATGTATTCACTCGGCGCTTTCTTTGTGTTAGCGGCCTATCTGGCACTCCATAACATTCTTCATTCCGGTAAAACCTCCGATTGGGTCATTTTCAGCGTCGCCTCTCTTTGTGCCGCTTATACGCACTACTATGCCCTGATTTCCGTTGCATTTTTCTATCTGGCTCTGCTTTCTCTGCTTCCGCAGGATAAGAGCAGCTTCAAAAAAATCCTTATCACTTATTGTGCCGCAGTGGTCGTCTACCTTCCCTGGCTTCTGGTATTGCTTCCCACTTTCAAACGTGCTGCGGCAGACTGGTGGTCCACCTTCATTCCTTCTCCGATCAATTGTATCGGATTCTTCTTCAATCCTTCTTGGACAGTCCTCATTTTCGGTCTTGCATTCCTTCTTTATTTCACAGCACAGGCCAAGTCGTCCTCTAAATGGCTCTTCGCCCCTGATACGATTTGGCTTTTGACTGGCTTGCTTTCTGCCGCCGGCACCTCCGCAGTCGGGCTGATCGTTTCACATGCCGTTCGCCCGCTTTTTCTCGTTCGATACCTTTATCCGCTCACCGCAGTCGTTTACCTGGTTTTTGGCTTTCTTCTGTCTAAAGTCCGTTGGAGAACCATTCTATCCAGTATTCTGATTTTGGGAACGCTGGTGTGCAGTCTACCAGATTTCTACCAAACCTATCAGCGGGAAAAGCGCATCGACCTTGCGACCACCCAGTGTCTGGAAGTTATTACCCCCTCTCAGGATGCAGTTCTTTATACAACGAACTACTTCCTAGACTGGACACTCTTTGATTATTACTTTCCGGGACGTGTCCATGCTCAAATCGAATCCTCCAATACTTCTCAGTGCTTCGCTTCTTCCGATCCTGAGATCTGGCTCTTTATGGAACATGCGCTTTCTGATGCCGAATTGAATGCAGCCTCCGACAATGGTTATTCTCACACCAATGTCTGTAACAGTACATTTGCAGAAGGCCCCGGTGAAGATTCCTTTTATTACATCTACAAATTTCAAAAATCGGCAAACACCACCCCGTAACCATCCTCATCCGCTGAGCTTGACAAGGCGGCTTTGCATCTGCTATACTTTTTGCACAATTCCCGGCTGAAGCCGGGGCTTTGCGGGCCGAAGCCCGTGTTTCTCCCCGCAAACATTATTTTGGAACAGACACCATGAAGGGGTCTGCCGCTGGCGCGCGTGCTGGCGGCAGGCCCTTTTTGTCTGTGCATTTTCAGGAGGAATCATTGATGAATACCAAGACCCGTTCCGCGACCCGTGATCTGGTGCTGGCCGCACTGTTTCTGGCACTGGCCTTTGTGCTGCCCATGATCACCGGCCATGTGCCTCAGATCGGCAATATGCTCTGCCCCATGCACTTCCCGGTGCTGCTGGCTGGCTTTGTGCTGGGCGGCCCCTGGGGCCTGGCACTGGGCTTTGCCGCCCCGCTGCTCCGCTCGGTGCTGTTCGGGATGCCCCCGATGTACCCCATTGCCATCGCCATGGCCTTTGAGCTGGCCACATACGGCGCTGTGGCCGGTTTCATGTACCGCAAGGTGCAGCACACCCTGCCCATGATCTACGCCACCCTTGTCACCTCAATGGTGGCAGGCCGCCTTGTCTGGGGTGCGGTGCGCTTTGTGCTGGCCGGTCTGTCCGGCTCCAGTTTTCCGTTCAGCGCGTTCCTGTCCGGTGCGGTGCTCACTGCCGTGCCCGGCATCGTGGCGCAGCTCATCCTCATTCCGTTGATCGTGGCCGCGCTGCAGAAAGCAAAGCTGACGGCTTAAAACCCCTGCGCTGGCCAAACCCGCACAGCAAAAAAGCCCGGAACCGTACCTGCTATGGCGGCAGGTGGTTCCGGGCTTTTCAATTCATATTACAGTGTGGCAGCAGCTGTAACAAAAAAGAAGGAGAATCTTCAACCGGCAAATTGGAGAAGATCAGCCGGCAAAGCTTGCATTGACAGCGCGGCGGTTGCTCTGGTTGACAAAGTTCTTCTTTGCGCTCTCGAGCAGGCTTGCAAAAGCCAGGCCAATGCCGCAGTTATCGGACACGCCCTCGGTGACAGTCAGGTAAGCGTCCATCATAGTGTTGTCCAGAATAGCAGTGTTCTTGTTCATCATAATAAATATCCTCCGTATATCGGTAAATGTCATTGTGTTTTTTGGCAGGGCCTCTATCTCCCTGCATCCTCAGAGCGGAACCGTTCAGAACCCTTCGTTCTTTTGTTCTCCTCTCTGAGGATGGCCATATTATGCCACTCAATTATGAAATCGTTTTATAAATTCTATGAACAAACTATGAATTTAGTGATACATTTTTAACGTTCTTTCGTTCTTTGCGCAACTAGCACAAAACGTTTTTTATGAAAAATAAAGTTCTTGTATACATGGACGATTGAAGCCTTGTTTGGAAAGTTTTTTCAGATTTTCTCTCCGTTTTGCCCAGAATTTCTTCTGTAAAAGGGGATACTCTCATGCAAAATCCGTCAGAATCCGTCAATTTCAAACAGGGCGAGGGCTTTCCTGTGCAAAATGCCCAGAAAAAAGTTCCAAACAAAAAGGCCGCCGTGCCAGCAGCACAGCAGCCTTTGAAAAGCCATTTCAGTTTTGCATCACTTGCACAGGAACGCCGGCAGGGGCTTGCCCTCCTTGCGCCACTGGTGATATTCCGCAGTGGCGGCAAATTCCACGTCACCGGCGGAGTTCAGGGCAGTTTCCACGGAATCCTGCACCACGCCAATGATAAAGCCGACACCGACCACCTGCATGGCGATATCATTGGAGATGCCGAACAGGGAGCAGGCCATGGGGATCAGCAGCAGGGAGCCGCCAGCCACGCCGGAAGCGCCGCAGGCACCCAGAGCGCTCATCACCGAAAGAAGGATGGCGGCGGGCAGGGACACCTGAATACCCAGCGTATTGGCCGCAGCCAGCGTCATAATGGTAATGGTGATGGCGGCACCATCCATATTGATGGTAGCGCCCAGGGGGATGGAGACGGAATACATATCCTTATCCAGCCCCAGCTTTTCGCACAGATCCATATTGACCGGGATGTTGGCGGCAGAGCTGCGGGTGAAGAAGGCGGTCAGGCCGGATTCACGCAGGCAGCGGAGCACCAGCGGATACGGGTTGCAGTGCAGATACACAAAGATGATAAAGGGCGAGACGACCAGTGCCATAAAGAGCATGGTGCCCACCAGCAGGAGCAGCAGCCTGCCGTACTGGGTAAAGATGGACAGGCCGTTGCTGGACACGTTGGTGTACACAAGGCCCATGATGCCGAAGGGTGCCAGATTGATGATCCAGCGGACGATCTGGGAGACTGCATCCGCTGTGTTCGCCAGGAACAGCTTGGTGCTGTCCGCGCCGTACTTCTTCATGGCCAGACCGAACAGGCAGGCCCAGAACAGGATGCCGATGTAATTGCCGTTCAGCAGGGCACTGACGGGGTTTGCCACAAAGTTGGTGAGCAGGGTGTTCATCACCTCGCCCAGACCCTGGGGCACCACCTCGGATTCTGCCGCCTCGGCCAGAACGATGGTCTGAGGGAACAGGAAGCTGGTCGCCGCCGCAATGGCGGCGGCCAGGAAGGTGGTGAGCATGTACAGCCAGATGACCGTGCCAAAGCGCCGGTCCAGCCTGGACGTACCCTGCGCCAGCGCACTGGCCACGATGACGAACACCAGCACCGGGGCAATGCCCTTCAGGGCACCCACGAACAGGCTGCCGAACTCTTCCACCCAGCCCGCACCGGGCACCGCCAGTGCCAGCACCGCACCGACCACAAGGCCGATGAGGATGCGCAGGATCAGGCTGGTGGCGTTGTACCTTGCCGCAACCACTTTCAACGTTTTCATAACTTTTCTACTCCCCTATCCAGATTGTGCGCCTATTGCGCACAGTTTTCCCATTCCTCTACACGGAACAAGTACGATTATACGCCTTGCAGGCCGAAAAGTCAAAGATTTTACCCGCTTTTTTTGTTTTTCATTTCAACATATACAGACACGAGCTTTTTTCACTGTCCGTGCATAAAATACAGATTCACAAAAAGAGACCGCACCCCGTGTGTTTCGGGATGCGGTCTGTTCCTGTTTTAGTCGAGATAGGACACCTTGCCGGGCACAAAGCCCTGAATGCCCATGCCGGGCGCGTCGGAGACGGTGATGTTCTTTTCGTCGAACACGGCACCGCCGAGGATGTGGTCCTCGCTGCAGAGCACCGGGCCGTCGAGGTCGATCTTGGTGATGATCTTCTTGGCGCAGGCCAGCTCCACAGCGGCGTTGACCGAGATCTTTGCTTCCAGCATACAGCCGATCATGCACTCCACGCCATACACCTCAGCGGCGGCGGCAATGCGCAGGGCATTGGTGATGCCGCCGCACTTCATCAGCTTGATGTTCACCAGGTCGGCCGCGCCGGTCTGCATGATCCGCAGGGCATCTGCCGGGCTGAACACGCTCTCGTCGGCCAGTACGGGCACATCGGCATGGCGGGTGACATACTGCATCCCCTCAAGGTCTGCGGCGGGCACGGGCTGCTCCACGAACTCAATGTCCAGCCCCTTCTCCTGCATCTGGTTCAGGATGCGGACCGCCTGCTTGGCGTTCCAGGCCTGATTGGCATCGATGCGGAGCTTGATGTCCCGGCCCACGGCCTGCCGCACCGCGGCAAGGCGGGCCACATCCAGTTCAGGGTCAATGCCAACCTTGACCTTCAGGCAGTCGTAGCCGCGCTGGACGGCGGTGCGGGCATCCCGGGCCATCTCCTCCGGCGGGTTGACGCTGATGGTGATATCGGTCACGATGTTTTTGCGGGCACCGCCCAGCATCCGGTAAACAGGGGCGCTGTACTTCTGGCCCAGCAGATCCCACAGGGCCATGTCCACAGCGGCCTTGGCGCTGGTGTTGTGGACAAGCGCCTTCTGCACAGCGGCGGTCAGATCCTCAAATTCATCGAGGTCGCGGCCCAGCAGGGCAGGGGCGATATGATCCTGAATGGCACCGAGGATGGCCCCGGTGGTGTCGCCGGTGATAACACCGGTCGGGGGTGCTTCGCCGTAGCCCACCGCACCGGTATCGGTGTGGAGCTCCACGATAACATCCTCAACGCTGTTCACAGTGCGCAGTGCCGTTTTGAACGGCACCCGCAGCGGGGTGGAAATGCGGCCCAGCCGCACCTGTGTGATCTTCATAGTCCCGTCCTCCTTCTTATTCCAGCGGCAGGTTTGCCAGCTTGACAATGGCGTTTGCAATGATCTGGGCGTTCTGCACCAGACGTTCCAGATCGAAGCATTCATCGGGCTGATGCTCTGTGACCGGGTCACCCGCGAACAGGGGGCCAAAAGCCACCACATTGGGCAGCATCTTGGCGTAGGTGCCGCCGCCGATGCACTTGGGCGGGGCATTGTCGCCGGTGGCATCCCGGTAAACCTCCAGCAGGGCGCTGACCAGCGGGGTCTCGGCAGGGTAGTAGAGCTTTTCCTTGTGCACCTGCCCATCCAGCGCCCAGCCTGCGGCCTCAAAGGCGGCCTGCACAGCGGGCTGGCAGTCTGCCCGTTCCATGGTCACAGGATAGCGGTAGTTCAGCTTGACCCACAGATGCTGCGCGTCGCCCTCGATCAGCCCCCAGTTGCAGCTCATGGGGCCGGAGAGCGCATCCTCCAGCCGGTGGCCCAGCAGGCGCTCGCCGTAGGGGTCGGTGCCCAGCTTCTCGGCCAGAAAGTGCACGGCCTGTTTTGCATCCCCCTCCAGCGGCAGCCGGTCGAGGTAGCACACCAGCCGCCCGATGGCGTTTTCGCCCTGCTCCGGGTGGCTGCCATGGGCCGAAACGCCCACCGCTTCCACCTGATAGCCGCCGGGGACGGCTGTCACGGTGATGTGCTCCGCATCCGGCAGGGCGGCCCCCGCCGGGGCGGTCAGCACAGCGCAGGCGTAGTCCGGCACCACATTGCCGGCCACGCCGCCCTGCACCCTGCTCAGCTGCCAGGCCCCGGTCTGGTGCAGCTGAACGGCATAGCTTTCGTTCAGGATGCCCTTTTCGCCGTTGATGAGCGGATACTCGCCGTCCGGGGTGAAGCCCAGCACCGGGATCTCCCCACCGTGGGCCTTGTAGTACAGCACGTCCCGGTCGTTGGTCTCCTCGTTCAGGCCGAACAGCAGCCGGACACGGCGGTTGAGCGGAATGCCCAGATCCCGGATGGCCTTCAGCGCGAACAGGCTGGCCACCACCGGGCCTTTGTCGTCAATGGCACCCCGGCCATACAGCCTGCCGCCCTCGATCTCGGCGGCGTAGGGCGGGTGATGCCAGCCCTCGCCCTCGGGCACCACGTCCAGATGCCCCAGCACCGCCACCATCTCGTCCCCGGTGCCGATCTCGCACCAGCCGATGTACCGATCCATGTCGGTGGTCTCAAAGCCCAGCTCATGGCAGAGGGTCAGCGCCTCGGCAAAGCAGGCATCCACCTCCTCGCCAAAGGGCTTGCCCGGCAGCGGGTCAGCCTCCACACTGCGCCTGCGCACCAGCCGCTGGAGCGCCGCCACCATCTGGGGCCGCAGCGCCGCCACGGCCTCGTTCAGTTTTTTGTCCATACGTTCCACCCCTTTTGTGATTCATTTCACAGCTTGTATTATAGAACGATTGCCCCCGCTCCACAAGCCCCCAGTTCCACGAAAAAACGCCCCCGCATACTTCATCAGAAGTATCCGGGAGCGCTCGATTTCAATTGAAAATTGTCAAATCCTATGATATACTGTTTTTAATGCTGGTAACAGCAGGAAAAAAGGTGCTGTCTGCAATGCAGGTGGTCATGCTTCTCGCTCCTGGTGTGCTTACAACGCCGCGCAAGCGGCAATGTTGCTCCGGGAAACGGAACTTTTTTGATTTTGTACCCTTTCCCGGAGCCTTTCAGGCGAAGGGAGGGATGTCGAATGTCTCTGACAGAAGTTTGTGCTCTGTTGACGGTAGTGATCAGTTTGCTGGCTCTGCTTGTCACGGTTGCGAAAGCCGCATTTGATGCTGGCTGGAAGATTTCTCACGAGAAGAGCGATAAAAACAAAGAAGATTGACCGCCACAGTTCCCCAACTCAAACGGTCAATCTTTTTTGATCCACTAGAAACGGGAAGCTGACCAAACATTGCTCGTCAGCACCTTTTCTATTTGTAGTATAGTCAATTTTAAACGATTTGTCAAGGGATTATCCACCACTGTCAGACTGCCGTCTTTTTTGTTCCACAAGCCCCCAGTTCAGTGGAAAAGGCTTGACCTCTAGCAGTAGGTACGTTATCATGTATATTAAGAGGTGATGCACGATGACGACCACCAAGGATGGCAACGCTGTCCTGCTTCCCGAGGAAGATTACAGCGGCATTGTGGAAACGCTTTATCTCGTCTCCGTGCCGGGAATGCGGGAAAAGCTCATGGCGGCCAAGGCCGAACCACTGGAAGATTGTGTTGACGAATCGGCTGTGGAATGGCAGCCATCAAGATTTTAAGCCTTTGGACACATTACGAAAGATGACCCGAAAACGGACTGTTTTGCAGTTCGTTTTTTTTTCAAATTTTTTTGAAAAAGGGTGAAAGGATTCCGCGCGGCGTGTATTTAAGGAAGTAAGAGCATCCATTTTTGCCGGAGCTCCACTTCCGGCCCAAAGAAAGTGAGGGACCCCCTATGAAGAAACGACTTATCAGCCTTCTGGTGGCGCTGTGCATGGCGGTAACGCTCCTGCCTGTGTCGGCAATCACAGCGTGGGCGGAGGAAGGCGGCTCCAACTTGAAACCTTTGCAAATTTGGTCTGGTTATCCGGTTCTCGATGGTATAACTCCTACAACCGATTCCCAAAATCACAAAATTTATACCGGTGATGGCTGGAGCTATGATGGAACAGATAAAGTTTTGACCTTAGCACCCCAAAGCCATACTACCTATGATTTGAAAGATGGTGGAAGCATCCGTCAGGATCAAAACAGTATTTTATGTTCTGCCATCATAGGGGAAAACGCAACGATCAAAAATGGTGCTTTTTGGAACACCGTAAATCCTGGTTCCAGTATTACCAATGATGGCACTATAACGAGTGGCGTTTACTCGATGCCCGTTATAAATCATGGTACAATTACCGGCGGCACGTTTAAATCTACCGTTACCAACAACGGCACCATAAAGGGCGGCATTTTTCATAAAAAACCAGAGGATGGCCAAGTCGCTGACGGCTATACCTTGAAAGTGAATTCCCAGCAGAATGGCAGCTATGAGAGTTTCGATACAGAAATCAGTTATTTCGGCAACAGCGGTTATGTCATTCCCAATTCCGACCATGATACCAGCATCACCATCTATATTTCTCTTAAAAACAGTCAAGCAGTATTATTTCCTATTGATGTTACATTCGGGGACTCAAACGACACACATTGTTTGTTTGAAGATTGGGCACCAAGTGCAAGATATTACGATGATGGTAGCGGTAATTTTTCTGTCACTTTTACCGCACCACCCGCCACTGCGAACACCGTTACCCTGAGCAAGCTGACCCGGCTGGTGATTGACGAAAACGGCTACCCCGTTGGCACCAAGGGCGGCACCCAGGGTTACAGCGGCAACGGCTGGAGCTATAACCACACTGACAAAACTCTGACCCTGAACCCCAGCACGCCGACAAGTTATGATTTCTCCGGTGAGAAAAACGCACTGCGCCCCCTGAACCCGGATGTGAACTTGGTGGTTGAATCCGGTGCAACGCTGACCGGCGGCGCATTTGCGAAAAAGCCCACTGGCGAAGGTGCAGGCACATTCAGAACAGTCACCCTGAACGGAACCGGTTCTATCACAGCGGTCAATGGCCTTGCGTCCGGCGACTGGGGCAACAAACTTTATGCAGTCAAGACCGGGAATAATACCATTACCGCCAGTGAACCCATCCGGGATATCAACCGCATTTTATTGGAAAACGATGATCCTATATATCCTCCGGATTCTTCCAACAAAAGAACCGTGTGCATCAATATACAACAATTTCTTAATTCTGTGAGTGCTTTTAATCCGGAAGCGGATATCATACTGAACCAGGCTTCCCATGGTTTGTCTCTTATCATGGACAGTGATGGCACACCGGTTATAGGCAATGCTCCTTTTAAGCCCGATGGCAATCTTTATAATTATTGTGGCAACGGTTGGCATTACCAGGCGTTAAGCGGCGACCCCGGCACCGTATATCTGGAAAGCGGCAACTATAATTTCCTCTACACTGACCCTGTTAACAAGAAGGGCGAAAATTTGCGTTCCGTAAATTGCGGCATTGTTAACGAAGGCAGCATCATCGAAGATGGCATTTTCAATACTCTGGTAGCCAATGGTCAACCTGGCAGCACTTCAAGCAAACCCCATGAAATCGAGGGCGGCACATTTGCGGCTGGTCTGCTTTACAACGACGGCGTGATAACCGGCGGTGCATTCAACGGAAAGGATAGTGTGCTCAACAAACTCTTAGGGAGCACCGTAGTAAGCGATACTGCGCTCAGTGGCGATTATCGCTCTGTTACCGTGAATGGTGGAGCCATCTTGAAGGTAAACGACACGCATCCTCTCGTCCCCGATGAAACTGGCTATGATTTGGTGCAGGGCACCGCATGGGATCTGTATTCCTACGCAGGCACCGTCCTCACCGTAGAAGCGGATGCAGATATTACAAATATCAACGGTCAAAAAATCGGCGAGGCATTCAACAGCTGCTACCCGAACGGTGAAACCGACAAGACCGTGGTATGCTTTGAGATGCCCGACAGCGATGTGGAGTTGAACTTGACCAAAATTGTTGATCCCGAACCGAAGCCCGAACCCAAACCCGAGCCCGAACCCGAACCGAAGCCCGAACCCACACCTGACCCCGAACCCGAAGCCCCCACCTACACCCTGACGGTAAAAGGCGGCACGTTCACCTACAACGGCGGCGAAGCCATGACCAGCGCCAACGTGCCGGTGGATGCCGAGGTCAAGGTGACGCTGAACCAGAGCGCCGTGCCCGAGGGCATGGTGTTCGACCTGTGGGCCATGGATGAAGCCAGCCTGCTGGGCAACCCGGCGGTCGCCTACAACCAGGAGAGCTTTACCATCCCGGCGGGCAGCGTGGCCAAGGACAGCACCGTGACCGTGGAGGCCCAGTACCGGGATGCCACCATCGAGAGCGAGCCCAGCATTCTGGGCACTGCCGCCATCATCGGCGTGGCCGGTGCAGGCACGGCGGTCATCGTGTGGCAGGGCTACCGCATCGGCATGGAGCTGTACGAGAAGTATTTCCAGCCCACGCCGGAAGAAACTGCGGCAGAGCAGCCCGCCCCGGAAGCTCCGGCAGCTGCCGCTTCCTGAACGCAGGCGCACCCGCTCCCTTCCACGCCTGACAGAACCGCATAAAAACAGCGCCGCTCCATCGTTTGTGGGGCGGCGCATTTTTGCGGTTCAATCCCGGCGCAAAGGCAGGGTAAGGGACATTTTCTGGTAGGCAATGCGGGGCGTGCCATCCTCCACATGGATGATGCCGCACTTGGTAAAGCCGTTTTCTTCCAGCAGGTGCTGCATGATCTTGTTGTCGGCGTGGGTGTCGGCCCGCAGGCTCTCGCAGTGCTCCAGACACCAGGTGATCACAGCGGCGGCAACGCCGGGGTGCCTGCCCGCCGAAGCCAGCCGGTGGATGGTGCCGTAGGGCAGGGTATCGTTCAGCCACTTGCCATCCTCGATCCGGGCATAGGTGGGGTCCGGGCCAAGGATAAAGGCAAACACGCCCTCCAGCTCGCCGTTGACAAGGTAGAGGAACAGCCGGTTGGAATCAATGTCCTCTTCCAGCAGCTCCTGCGGCGGGAAATGATCTCCCCACTGGGTGGGGTTGCCGGAATCCGCCATCGCCTGCCGGGCGCGGGCATAAATTTTCAGGATCGCATCCAGATCTGCACGTCTTGCTCCACGAAACATCGTCATCCAACCTCTCTTCCGGCAGGCCGCTGCCCGCCCTGATCGTTCTGCCTTAATATAACACAAAACGGCCCTCTCCGTCAAAGCCTGCTGCAAAGGCGGAGAGGGTCGTTTACTGATGCACTTATGTGCGCTGGCTGCGTGCCCGGCGGTACTCCCGGGGGCTCTGGCCATACCGCTCATGGAACAGGCGGTAGAAGTAGCTGGTGTTCTCGTAGCCCACCTGGGTGATGATCTGCTGGATGTTCAGGTCGCTGCGGCGCAGCAGGCGGGCGGCGGTCTCCATCCGGTGCTTCTGCAGCAGCTCCTTATAGGTCTTTCCGGTCTGGGCCCGGACGCACTCGCTGACATACGCCAGCGAAACGCCGTAGCTGCGGGCCACATTGGAAAGGCTTGCTTCGCGGTAATTCTGGGTGATCTCCTGTAATGCCGCCTGGACCAGCGCTTCGCGGCTGACCGCCTCGCCGCGCGTTTCCAGCGGGAAATTCTTGGTCTGTACCATAGCGTTAAAACCCTCCGTTGCGGCAGCGGCGGGCGGGGACAGGGGGATGCCGGACACCCGCCGCAGCCAGTTCATCAGGCTTTCTGGGGAAGCCTTTCTGCCTATAATACGGGCGGGTCACAGAAATAATTGCAGATAGCTCAAATTTTTACAGAAACAAAAGATCAGAACATATTTTCGTTATGATAACGCCCGCTGCAGACGAACTCCACCCACTCGGCCAGGTTCACGGCGTGGTCGCCGATGCGCTCCAGATATTTGATGACCATGAGCAGATCCAGGGCGGCATCCACCTTGCCGGGGTCGGCGGCGATCTCCTGCGCCAGCGTATGCTTGATGGCGTTGAAATCGTAGTCCACCTCATCGTCGGCGGCAATGACCCTGAGGGCGGCCTGCTCGTCCTCAGAGGTCAGGGCATTCAGGGCATCCAGGATCATCTTGTGCGCCTTCTGGCCCATCTTGATGGCCTGGCTCACAGCAGGGTCTCCCTCCTTGCGGACAGTGACCAGATGGGGGATGATCTCCGCGATATCGGAGGCATGGTCGCCGATGCGCTCCACATCCGTGACCACCTTCATGGTGGTGGAGATGCGGCGCAGGTCGCCTGCCACCGGCTGCTGGCGGAGCAGCAGGGTCATGCAGCGGTGCTCAATGTCCCGCTCCATGTTGTTGATGCGGCCATCGCCCTGCGCCACGGCAGCGGCAGCCTCGGCATCGGCGGTGCAGAGGGCTTCCATTGCAGCTTCCACGGCATCGGCAGCGCTCTGACCCATCTCGGTCAGGGCCGTTTTCAGGGCGGCAAGGTCGTTTTCGTATTGTGTACGGTTGCTCATTGCGTTTTTCTCCTTAGCCGAACCGGCCCGAAATGTAATCCTCGGTGCGCTTATCCTGCGGGGTGCTGAAGATCTGCGCCGTGGGGCCGGCTTCCACCAGCTCGCCCAGCAGGAAGAAGGCGGTGCGGTCGCTGATACGGGCTGCCTGCTGCATGTTATGGGTCACGATAACCACAGTGTAGTTCTTTTTCAGCTCGCTCATCAGCTCCTCCACCTTCATGGTGGAGCCGGGGTCCAGGGCGCTGGTGGGTTCATCCATCAGCAGGACTTCGGGCTTGACAGCCAGGGCGCGGGCAATGCACAGGCGCTGCTGCTGGCCGCCGGAAAGGCCCAGAGCACTCTTTTTCAGGCGGTCCTTGACCTCGTTCCAGAGGGCGGCACCCTTCAGGGAGCTTTCCACCAGCTCGTCCAGCTCTGCCTTGTTGTGCACACCGTGCAGCCTGGGGCCGTAGGTGATGTTATCGTAGATGCTCATGGGGAAGGGGTTGGCCTTCTGGAACACCATGCCCACCCGGCGGCGCAGCTCGGTGGGCTGCATCTCGCGGGCAAAGATATCCTGTCCTTTCAGGCGGACATCCCCCTCGATGCGGATCCCGGGCACAAGGTCGTTCATCCGGTTCAGGGTCTTCAGGAAGGTGGACTTGCCGCAGCCGGAGGGGCCGATGAGGGCCGTGATCTCCCGCTCGCCCATGTCCAGCGAAATATCTTTCAGCGCCTTGAAATCCCCGTACCAGAGGTTCAGGTTTTTGGCTGTGATAATGGGTGATACGTTTTCCATAGTTTTCCTCTTGTATTAACTCCCTCAGTCGCGGCTATGCCGCGCCAGCTCCCTCTGAGAGGGAGCCTTTTGCGTTGCGGGCAGGATAAGCCTCCCTCCGTGAGGGAGGTGGCATCGCGCAGCGATGACGGAGGGAGTTATCTACTGCTTCTGTTTCAGTTTGGTTTTGGCCAGCCGGGCTGCCAGATTGATGGCAAGCACCAGCACCAGCAGCACTGCACCAATGGCCCAGGCGGAGTCGAAATCGCCGTCCTCAAAGGCACGGAGATAGAGCAGCACCGACAGGGTGGCACCGTTGGAGGTGTAGGCCTTGAGCACGCCGTTGGCAATGACCTCGGCGGCACCGGCGGTGAAGAGCAGCGCGGCGCTTTCGCCCACGATGCGGCCCACGGCCAGGATGCAGCCGGTCACGATGCCGTCGATGCTGCAGGGCAGCACGATGGTGCGGATGATGTGCCACTTGCCCGCGCCCAGACCCAGCGCACCCTCACGGTAGCCCTGGGGCACCGTTTTCAGGGATTCCTGGGTGGTGCGGATGATGGTGGGCAGGTTCATGATCACCAGCGTCAGGCTGCCGGAGAGCAGGCAGGTCTGGAAGCCCAGTGTCTGGGCGAACACCAGCATACCCACCAGACCGTAAATGATACTGGGGATGCCCGCCAGCGTCTCGTTGGTGAACTCGATCACCGAGATGACCTTGCGGTTCTGGGCGTACTCGGTCAGGTAAACGGCCGCGCCCACACCCAGCGGCAGTACGATCAAAAGCGTCAGCAGGATGACATACAGCGTGTTGAGGATCGCAGGCAGGATGCCGTCTGTGCCCTTCAGCACACTGGCAGTGGTGGTCAGGAATTTCCAGCTGATGTGCGGGATGCCGCGCACCAGCACCATGCCCAGAATGCCCGCCACCAGTACGATGACCAGCACAGCCGAGGCCCAGACCAGAGCGTTCATCACGCGGTTCCAGGTGCGGCGGGAGGCAGAAGCACTGTTATTCATCGCGCTTTCCTCCCTTCAGCACCACATTGAGCAGGATATTGATGCCCATGATAAAGACGAACAGCACCAGCGCAATGCTGAACAGCGCCTGTTTCTGCAGGCCGCTGGCGTAGCTCATCTCCTTGGCAATGGCGGTGGTCAGGAAGGTGACGCTGCGGAACAGGCTGTCCGGCATGTTGGGGCTGTTGCCAGCCACCATCATCACGGCCATGGCCTCGCCGATGGCGCGGCCGATGCCCAGCACGATACCGGCTGCAATGCCGCTCCTGGCAGCGGGGACGCTGACCTTGAACCAGGTCTCGGCATCCGTTGCGCCCAGAGCCAGGCTGCCCTGCTCATACTCCGGCGGCACAGCGTTGAGCGCTGTGACCGACACCGACACGATGCTGGGCAGGATCATCACCGCCAGCACCACGATGGCGCTCAGCAGGCAGGCACCGGAGGCCTTGCCAAAGGTCTTGGCCACGGCGGGCACCAGCACCTGCATGCCCAGCAGGCCGAACACCACGCTGGGGATGCCGCTCAGCAGCTCAATGGCGGTCACGACCACGGTGCGCACCTTCGGGCCTGCGGCCTTGGAGAGGAACACCGCCGTCAGCAGGCCAATGGGCACACCGATCACGGTGGCACCCAGCGTGCCGTAAACGCTGGACAGGATGAAGGGCAGGATGCCGTAGGCCGGGTCGGCAGCGGTGGAAGCCCACCGGGTGCCGAACAGGAACCGGAACAGCCCGATCTTCTGGATGGCAGGCACACCGGAGATGACCATGTACACTGAGATCAGGAGCACACAGCCCACCGCCAGAATGCCGCAGAGGAAGAAGATGAAGTTCATCACCGCTTCCAGCCACTCAGCAGGGGTTCTGGGAAGAGAAATCTTTTTGTTGTTCATAGCATCATTGCTTTCCGCAATTACTCATTCACAGGAACAGCACCGGCAGTGCGGATCAGGTCAGCAGCATCGGCACTGGTGGCAAAGTCGAAGAAAGCCTGTGCCTGCTCAGACAGGGTGACAGACTTGTTGGTGACGAACACGAAGGGGCGCTGCACCTCATAGCTGCCGTCCTTGACGGTCTCCTCGCTGCACTCCACACCGCCAACGGTGACCATCTTCACGGTGTCGCCCACAGCGGACAGGGAAGCGTAGCCGATGGCCAGAGGGTTGGCCTCCACAGCGCTGATGACAGCGCCGGTAGCGGTCAGCTCCTGCGCGTACTTGCAGCTGTCCTTGACATCCACGATGCTCTCAAAGCCATCACGGGTGCCGGAGCCAGCCTCACGGCCGATCAGAACGATCTCGCCGTCGCCGCCGCCAACCTCAGACCAGTTGGTGATCTCGCCGGTGAACATCTGCTTGAGCTGGTCAACGGTCAGATCCTCCACCTTGCTTGCATTGTTGACGATGATGGCGATGCCGTCCAGAGCGATGGTGGTGCCCTCCACGTCAGCCTTCTCGTCGTCCTTCAGGGCACGAGAGGACAGGCCGATGTCCAGGGTCTTATCGGTAGCACCGGTGATGCCTGCGCCGGAACCGGTGGGGTCGTAGCTGACAGTGACACCCGGCTCAACCTCAGCAAAGCCTTCGGTCAGGGCAGCGATGACGTTCTTCATGGAGGTGGAACCACCGGTAGCAACGTTGCCGGACAGGGCAGCAGCGGTAGAAGAAGCAGTGGAGCCTGCAGCAGTAGAGGTAGAAGAAGCTGCAGCAGAGGAAGCAGAACCGCCGCAGGCGGTCAGAGCAGCAGCGGCAGCAGCTGCACCACAGACAGTGAGAAACGAACGACGCGTGATCTTTTTCATAATATTTGTCCTCCAAACATCCGGGCTTTCCGTTCCCGGCTCTTGTTTTCGTGTTTTCCTTGGGTACGGCACTATTGTATCCCAGTCGGTAAGCCGCTTCGACCACAAGCGGGAAAAATCGAGGTAAATTGTTTGGACATGTTTTTACCCCAATGTAAAATTTGGGCGCAAAAAAGCCCGGGGTGCAGGTGCACCTCGGGCTTTTGGGGGATATTAGACTTTATCGACAGCGGAGACTGTCACTTTGCCGTCACTCGTCAGAGCAAACTCAGCATTCTTGCCCTGCAAGGTCACATACAGCTTGAACGGCGTGCCCTTCTTAAAGGTCTCGTAGTCGCTGACCGATGCCTTGAACTGCGGCACGACGGTTTTGCTGAACGCACCGGCGGTTTTCACCAGAGCGTCTGCCTTGTTCTGGAGCTCCAGCTCGTTCTTGTCGATCTTGGCGTGGAACACTTTTATGAACGCATCTCCTACAAGGCCGCTGCCATTGTACTTGATGCGCACATTGGGTTTGCAGAGATAACTTTTGGCGTTTTCATCGCCAACCACTTCGTCGCCGGTCAACACCATATCCGCGGCTACCGTCACTTCAAACTCACCCAGCCCGATGGTCGCGGACGAGATCTCGCTGCCGCCCCCATCACAGCCGGTGAGGACACCAGCGGCAGAAGCGGCCAGCACAGCGGCGGCAGATGCTTTCAGAAAATCACGGCGGGAAAAAACATTGCGCATCAGAAATTCCTCCCATTTCAGATCTGGTTTGTTCCTATCATCATAGTACCATATTTACCCAGACTGTCAAGGGACAGAATTCAACCCCTCAGTCTCGCTACGCTCGCCAGCTCCCCTCATAGGGGAGCCCTTGGCATATCGGGAAAGTCTGCACGGATGGACAAAGCACCATCGTTAAAGCTCGACCTCCACGCCATCGGGGCGGTAGAAGGTGACGTTCCTGCGCCACTGGGGCTCGCCCATGGTGCGGCGGTAGCAATCTGCCAGCTGCCGCACGGCTTCCTCGGGGCTGCGCACCTTTCCGCCGCAGCAGGGGAGCACCAGCACCCGGAACCAGGCATCAAAGAGATGCTCTGTCCAGCCGGTGTCCTTGGCCCCGCACCGGGCGTAAAAGCCCAGGCGACGCACGGCCATGGCCTCGTCCTCGGCTTTTTCAGGGCACTCCGCTTCAATGAGGATGGCCTGCGCGCCCTTCTCGTGGTCAGGCAGGGCGGCCAGCAGAACGGCTCCAATGCCGCCGGCCCGGTATTGGGGCAGAACGGCAAAGTAATCCAGCTGGCTCACCTCACAGCCCACGGGCTGCACCATCAACAGATACGCCACCAGCGCGTCGTCCTCATACACGCCCCAGGTGTGGGCGGTACCGGCGGCCTCGCTGTTCAGGATCATGCTCAGGGGCTTCAGCTCTCCGGCAGGAAAATCCCGGCGCATCTCGTTCAGGTAAATGTTCGTCAGCTCTTCGGCGGTCAGCAGCCGCCAGGTCAGGTTCTCGGGGTTCATACGATACGGGTTCCTTTCTGGTAGACAGCCTGAATATTCAGTTCCTTGTCTGCCAGGATCACATTGCCGTAACGGCCTGCAGCCAGACTGCCGTAATCATTGTCGATGCCAATGCTCTTGGCGGGGTTTTCGCTGGCGGCGCGGACAGCGCTTTCCAGCGGGACGTTCATCTCCAGCACGGCACGCTTCATGCAGTCGTACAGGCAGGTGGCACTGCCCGCAATGGTGCCGGGGTGCTCGGTCAGGGTGGCGCGGGGGCCGCTGACCGTGACCGCCTGACCGCCCAGGCTGTACTGGCCGTCGGGCAGGCCGCAGGCCATCATGCTGTCGGCGATCAGGATGACATGGTCATCCCCGAAGGTGTTGAAAGTGAACCGCACCATGGCCGGGTGGATGTGGACGTTGTCGGTGATGAGCTCCACCTCCGCGCCCCGTTCCAGCGCCGCAATGATGGGGCCAGGCTCCCGGTGGGTGATGCCGGGCATGGCGTTGTACAGGTGGGTCATGTGGGTCGCGCCTGCGTCAAAGGCGGCGTTGGCGGTGTCGTAGCTGGTGCAGGTGTGGGCAATGGAGATGCGCACCTCGTCATGGCAGGCAGCAATGAACTCCAGCGCACCCGGCTCCTCCGGGGCGATATCCACCAGCTTGATCAGGCCGTTTGCCCGCTTCTGCAGGCGGCGGAACATTGCAACATCCGCCTTGTGGAGATACTCCGGGTTCTGGGCACCCACCTTGTTGGGGCTGATGAAGGGGCCCTCCATGTTGATGCCCACAAGGTCTGCGCCTCTGCCGTTTTGATGGGCGGCGGCAGCATCCATCACACCGTTCAGGATCTCTTCCGAGAAGGTCATGGTGGCGGGGCAGATGGCCAGCACGCCCTTACCGGCCTCGAAATCGGCCAGGGTCTGGATGGCTTCTTCATTGCCGTCACAGAAATCCTTGCCCATAGCACCGTGGAAGTGGATATCCACCAGGCCCGGCAGAGCGTAAGCGCCCTTGGCATCCACGATCTCTTCGCCTTCCTCCGGCTGTGCAAAGGGCACGATGCGCCCCTCCCGGATGGTCAGGCTCCCCTCCTCAAAGGTGTGGCGGGGGGTATAAATCAGAGCATTTTTGATGATCATTTTATTGCCTCCTAAACCTCTCCGTTTGCGAAGCAGACGGAGAGGTTCTGTAATTACAGCAGGCTCAGTGCTTCCTCATCGGCCACAAGGATGCAGTCGGGGTGCATCTGCAGGATGGAGCCCGGGCACTCGGGGGTCACAGGGCCGGAGACGACCGCCTTGACTGCCTTTGCCTTTGCCAGACCGTTGGCCACCACCAGAACCTTGCGGGCCTGCATGATGGTCTTGATGCCCATGGTGTAGGCCTGCTTGGGCACCAGATCCTCGTTGCCGTCAAAGAAGCGCTTGTTGGCCTCGATGGTGGCAGGGGTCAGATTCACGCAGTGGGTCTCCAGCTCAAAGGCCTCGCCCGGCTCATTGAAGCCGATGTGGCCGTTGGGGCCAAGGCCCAGCAGCTGCAGGTCGATGCCGCCCACGCTGTGGATGATCTCGTTGTACTTTTTGCAGGCATCCGCAGCATCGGGGTTGGTGCCGTCGGGCAGGTGGATGGCCTCGGGACGGATGTTGACCTTGTCAAACAGGTTCTTGTGCATAAAGCTCCAATAGCTTTCGGGGTGCTCCTTGGGCAGGCCGCGGTACTCGTCCAGATTGACGGTGGTGACCTCAGAGAAATCCAGGTCGCCCTTGTTGTACCAGTCCACCAGCTGAGCGTATGCGCCAACAGGGGTGCCGCCGGTCGCCAGACCCAGCACGCAGTTGGGCTTCATAATGACCTGTGCGGAGATGATGTTGGCAGCCTTGCGGGACATGTCCTTGTAATCTTTTGCACGAATGATCTTCATAATGGGGAACCTCCTGTTATTTTGCTTTGTTGTTTTCAGTATAGCATATTTTCCGGCCAAAAGGGTAGCCGGTTTGTGAACAAAACAAAATGCCGCCGAAAGCGGGGCGTAAACGCCCGCCCTCAGCGGCATTTTTACAGTTTGGGAATGGATGCGGAAGCAACCAGCCTTCCGCACGGAAACGTGCTCAGAAGGGTGCTTACAGCATCTTCTTCAGCTCATCATACACGAACTGCACCTTGGTGCCGATGATGACCTGGCAGGTGGTCTTGTCGGGGCGGATGACACCGGCAGCACCGGCAGCCTTCACAGCCTTCTCATCCACAGCGGTGTAGTCCTTAATGGTGAAGCGCAGGCGGGTAGCGCAGTAGTCCACGCTGGAGACGTTCTCCTTGCCGCCGATGGCCTTCAGCACGCCAGCAGCAACCTCAGTGTAGTTGTTGTTGGCCAGAACGACCTTCTTCTCAGCCTCTTCGGCATCCTCGTCCTCACGGCCGGGGGTCTTCAGGTCGAACTTGGTGATGGCGAAGTAGAACACGAAGTAGAACACCACGAATGCAGCGATGCCCAGAGGAATGATCATCCAGGTCTTAGCAGCTGCAGGCAGAGAAGCGGAGAACACCAGGTCGGTAGCACCTGCGGAGAAGCAGAAGCCAGCACGGAAACCGGAGTAGTAGGTGATGATGGTGAAGATGCCGTACAGAGCGGAGTACACAACGTACAGCGGGAAGCACAGGAACATGAAGCCGAACTCGAAGGGCTCGGTAACGCCGCAGACGAAGGCGCAGATAGCAGCGGACAGAACCAGACCGATGGCAGCCTTCTTGTTCTTGGCGGTACGGACCATGGCCAGTGCAGCACCGGCGATACCGAACATCATGCAGGGGAAGAAGCCGGACATGTACATACCCAGGCTCCAGCCCACGTCAGCAGAGGTCTCGCCTGCCCAGAAGTGGGACAGGTCGCCCAGGCCGATGGTGTCGAACCAGAACACGTTGTTCAGAGCGTGGTGCAGGCCGGTGGGGATCAGCAGACGGTTCAGGAAGGCGTAGATGCCAGCGCCGATGCCGTCCATGCCTGCGATGCCTCTGCCAATGGCGACCAGTGCATCGAAGATGACGGGCCAGACGAACAGCAGAGCGACAGAAACAACGATGGAGATCAGGCCGGTGGCGATTGCAACGAAGCGCTTGCCGGAGAAGAATGCCAGCCAGTCAGGCATCTGGGTGTTCTTGAACTTGTTGTAGCAGGCTGCACCCACCACAGCGGCCAGAATGCCGATGAAAGAGTTGCCGGCCACCTTCTGGAAAGCGATGTAGGTAGCGGTGCCCTCTTCCAGAGTGCGCACCATGCTGACCACGCCGGGGCTCAGCAGCTGCTGCATCATCAGGTAGCTGACCAGGCCAGCCAGACCAGCGGTACCGTCGTGGTCATCAGCCAGGCCCACAGCTGCGCCGATGGCGAACAGCCATGCCATGTTATCGATCAGAGCGCCGCCTGCCTTGACCAGCAGGAAGCCAACGGTGTAAGCTGCACCGGAAGTTGCAGCACCGGGGACACCCATGACACCCGGGGCCAGAGCATAGCCGAGACCCATCAGGATGCCGCAGATCGGCAGCACAGCGACGGGAAGCATCAGAGCTTTGCCCAGTTTCTGGAGATACTTCATCATAAGACACATTCCTCCTTAAAGAATGTTGTTGTTATGGAGGCCTCTGGTTGCAGGCTGTCCATAATTGCGTAACAATATTTTAACACATCCTCCGAAAAAAAGAAATAGGGTCCACGCCCGTTTTCGCAATTTTGCACCAAAAATCCTTGATTTTGCATCTTTCGTGAAAAACTTTTTGGAATTATTGCGCATTTCAGAGCAGGATTTTGAAAAAACTTTTCTTTTGCCCTTTCTCCCCAAACCGCTTGCATCCCGCGCCGGAATCGGGTACTATACTTATAAACAGAAAACACAAGACCCAGGGAGGTTCTTTTTATGGAATGGACTGATATCCGCCTGACCGTGGCCAAGGCCGATGCCGACAACGCCGAGGCCGTTGCCACCATGATCGCCGAAGGCGGCATCTATATCGAGGATTACAGCGACATCGAGCAGCAGGTGGCCGAGATCGCCCATGTGGATCTGATCGAGCAGGAGCTGCTGGACAAGCCCCGCGACACTGTGATCATCCACATGTATCTGGAGCCGGGCGCTTCCCCCGTGGAAACGCTGGCCCTCATTCAGGCCCGGATGGAAGCGGCAGGCATCGCCTACACCGTGGAGACCGAGGGCGTGGAGCAGGAGGACTGGCAGAACGGCTGGCGCAAATACTACCACCCCATGGACATTGGCAAACGGCTGGCCATCGTGCCCTCCTGGCAGGAGTACGACACCGACCGCGTCAAGCTGATCCTTGACCCCGGCCTTGCCTTTGGCACCGGCGGCCACGAGACCACCAGCCTCTGCCTGGAAGCGCTGGACGAGCGGGTCAAGGGCGGTGAGCGGGTGCTGGACATCGGCACCGGCAGCGGCATCCTTGCCATTGCCGCCCTCAAGCTGGGCGCAGGCAGTGCCGAGGGTGTGGACATCGACCCCGTGGCTGTGCGCACCGTAGGCGAGAATGCCGCCCTGAACGGCGTGGCCGACAAGCTGACCGTTCTGGTGGGCGACCTGTCCGACAAGGCCAGCGGCAGGTACGATATCATCACCGCCAACATCGTGGCAAACGCCATCATCAGCCTTGCCCCCGCCGTGCCCGGCCTGATGGCCGAAAACGCCACCTTTATTGCCAGCGGCATCATCGACAGCCGCAAGGACGAGGTGATCGCCGCTCTGGAAGCCGCCGGCCTGACCGTGCAGGAAGTGAAGGAGAAGCGCGGCTGGGAGTGCATTATTTGTAAAAAGACGAATTAAACCCCACCGTCAATGCTCCGCATTGCCACCGCCCCTAGTAGGGGCGGCCTTGGCAAAACGGTTCAGCTTTACGAAATGCCAAGGGCCCCACTATTAGGGGCAACAACAACGACCGCCGCCAGTGGTGGAAACAGGGAGGAGTTGTTGGGGCCGCGGCCAGCAATCCACAAGTGCATTGCACGAAGTGGATGCTGGGAGCCGCAACCCGTCATTGGCGCGAAGCGCCTGAGAGGTTTTGTACCTAAGGAGAATCTATGCCTCACCGCTACTTTACAACCGAAATCTCCAATGGCACCGCCACCCTGCGGGGGGCCGATGCCCACCATCTTTCCCGCGTGATGCGGGGCAGGCTGGGGGACACTGTCATCTTATGTGACGGCAACGCCGTGGAATACACCGCCACCATCACCGGCTTCGGGCCGGAGGCGGTGGAGTTCAGCGTGGAGCCGGGCTATCCCAGCGCCGCCGAGCCCAGCGTGGAAGTGACCCTGTTCGTGGGTTACCCCAAGCAGGACAAGCTGGAACAGGTCATCCGCCACGGCGTGGAGCTGGGCTGCACCCACTTTGTGCCCTTCTTCAGCCGGTACTGCGTGGCCGCCCCCAAAAAGGAGGAGCAGAAAAACGAGCGCTACAACCGCATCGCCTTTGAAGCCGCCAAGCAGTGCGGCCGGGGCGTGCTGCCGGATGTCGCCCTGCCTCTGCCCAATTTCGGGGCCCTCTGCCGCAGCCTGGAAGGGTACGATCTCGTGCTCTTCTGCTACGAGCTGGGCGGCGCTCCCCTGCGCCAGCTGCTGGCAGACGCACAGCCTGCCAACGGCCAGCGGCTGAAGATCGCCCTCATCACCGGTGCAGAGGGCGGCTTTGCCGTGGAAGAGGCTGAAATGGCCGCCAACGCCGGTGTGAAAACGGTGGGCCTCGGCCCCCGCATCCTCCGGTGCGAGACCGCCCCGCTGGCGGTGCTCTCTGCCGTGATGACCCTGACGGGCAACTTGGAGTAATTTTTATTTCCACATATACAAAAAGGACGGCGTATGCCGTCCTTTTTGTTTACTTTATTTTCGCGTTCATCAGCGCTTTTTTCACCTCAATGAGGTTTTGCGGGCTGACCGAGAAGCTCCGCAGGCCCAGCTGCAGATATTGCAGGGTGTTGGCCGGATTGCCCACCGCGCTGCCGCAGATGGTCACGGGGATCCCGCCCTCCCGGGCAGCCTCCACTACCATGCGGATGAGCTTTTTCATTGCGTGGCTGGCCGGGCGGTAGTAGCGCTCGGCAATGGAGATATCCCGATCCACCGCGTGGGTGTACTGGGTCAGGTCGTTCGTCTCGATAACAAAGAAATTGCACCCGTGCTCCACGAATTCCTCTGCCGTCAGACAGGCCGAGGGCACCCCGAACATCACGCCAAAGGGCGTGTTCGGGTCAAACTCCTCCCCGCGCTCCCGCAGCAGCTGGCGGCAGTGCGCTACCAGCCGCATGGCCTCATCCCAATCTTCGAGGTTGGTCACCATGGGGAACATGACCCGCAGGGGGCCGTGGGCTGCCGCCCGGAGCAGGGCGCAGATCTGCGTTTCAAACTGATGGGTCTGGCGCAGGCTGCTGCGGATGCCCCGCAGGCCCAGCTTGGAGGATTCCAGCCCCCTATGGATATCGGCCATGGCGCGGTCCACACCAAAATCAAAGGTGCGCACTGTCACCACACCGCCCTTTGCGGCGGCAAGGCAGGACTGATAGAACACGAACTGCTCCTGCTCGTCCACCGGGCGGCCCGGCAGCATCATGTAGCCGCTGCGCAGCAGGCCCACGCCGGAAGCGCCTGCCTGCAGCGCCGATTCAATATCCTCCTGCCCGTAGCAGTTGGCCAGGAGCTCAAACGGCACATCATCCTTTGTCCGGTTGGGCAGGGCGCTGATGCGGGCGGCTTCCTCGCTCTCCCACTGCAGCTCGCAGATGCGGCTGACCGCCTGCTGACGGGTGTTGGCATCCGGGTCCAGGATGCACTCGCCGTTGTTGGCATCCAGCACCACGGTGCGGCCATCACAGTCGTTCAGGAACGCCTGCCCCACCTGCACCACGCAGGGAATGTGCATGGCCCGCGCAATGATCGCCGCGTGGCTCTGCTTATTGCCCTCCGAAGTGATGATGCCCAGGATCATCCCCGCCGGAACGCTGAACAGATCGCTGGGCATCAGCATCTCTGCCGCCAGGATCACCGGGTGATCCAGCGCCAGCCAGACCCGGGGACGGTTGGTCAGCACGTTCACCACGCGGCGGGCGGCATCCAGAATATCTGCACTGCGCAGCTGCATATAGGCGTTGTCCTCCATGGCAGCAAGCTGCTCTGCATAGCGGTTGCCCACACGGTACATGGCCTCGGCAGCGCTGATGCCCGCCTTGATCTGGAATTTGACCTCGTTCATAAAGCCTTCGTCTTCCAGCATCATGCTCTGGAACAGGAAGATGGCCTGCTCCGTGGGGCCGCTGCGGTCTGCCATGCCGTCCAGTTCACGCTGGGCTGTCCGGACAGCGTTTTCCAGCAAACGCTGTTCCCGTTCCGCGTTGAACGGCCCGGTGGCAAAATTTTCGTGCCAGCGCTCCAACCGGCTCACCTGTCCCATCACAAGGCCCGGCGAGGCGCTGTGTCCCTGATAGACCTTCATTCCTCGATCACCTCCGGCAGTACCGGCCCGGTAAGGGCACGGCAGACCAATGCCTGTAAGAACGTATTGGGCAGCAGAGCGGCCCGTGCGGCCTGTGCCGCATTGCCGCTGCCCTCAAACAGGGGCGCAAAGCTCTCGATGCGCTCCCGGTCGCATTTTTCCAAAAAGGCTTCCGCCAATGTCCGGGTGGTATAGAACACGGTGGGGTCCACGCCCGCGTCCTCGGCGGCAGCTTCCAGCGGGGCCAGCTGGGCATCCTTCATGTTGGCCAGCAGCAGGGCCGCATCCGCTGTCAGGGTCACGGGGTATTTTTCCCGCACCGCCTTCTGCACCTGCTGGAATTTCCACGCAAAGGCGGCGGCATCCTCACAGCTCTCGGCGCTGGTGGAAACGGCATAGGCGCAGCCCCGCAGGTATCCCATGGCGCGGCGGGTATCGTAGTAGCCCAGCTCCATGTTCCGTCTGGCGGTATCGGGGTCAAAGTGGAGGATGTCCCCCAGCTCCCAGTAGCTGCGGATCATGGTGGTGGGCAGGCCGGTGCGGTTGGGCAGGGTGATGCCCACCCCTTCCAGATCAACACAGACCAGCTCCTCCGCGCCCATCTTCTGGGCCAGCGCGGTGGGCATATTGTCCCGGTAGCCGCCATCCAGGAACTGCACCCCGTCGATCTGCTTTGCCCGCAGGGCGGGGAAACAGGCGGCCGAGGCCAGCAGATAATCCTTCACCTTGCCCGCCGGGATATCCTCCAGCGTCAGCTCCCGGGGCTTCAGCCCCCGCTTTTCCACGGTGACAAGGCCGAACCGGATGGGCGAAGCCCGCAGGGCATCCTCATCCAGCACCCGCTCCACGATCTCTTCCAGCGGGGTCACGTCCATGCCGCCGTCCCGCACCACTTCCCGCAGGAAGGCGTGCAGCTCAGAGAGGTCGGCGTTTTCCTCCGGCAGCTCCATCACATCCTGGCTGCGGATGCTCATCCACATATCCCGGGCCGTTTCGTACAGGTCCAGCGCAAACATGGCACCGTTCAGGCTGCCCACACTGGTGCCGGTGATGATCTGGGGCCGCCAGCCCAGCTCGGTCAGGGCACGCCACACACCCACCTGATAGCTGCCGCGCGCACCGCCGCCTGCCAGCACCAGTGCCTTGACCGGGGTATCATTCTGTGCCATCTGGAACGCCTCCTAGTCATTCTTTGGAAATCTGTCAAAAGTATACCATATTTTCCGGAAAAATTCTCCCTGTTTTTGGAACAAAATCCATGGTATAATTTTGTTAACTTGTGTGAAACGATGGTGGAGGTAAAACAATGCACTGCAACAACTGGATCTTTGATATGGACGGCACCCTGACCGACAGCATGACCGTGGTATGGGAGGGTGCGCCCGATGCCCTGCTGGCCCGCTATGGCCGCACCCCAAAATCTGACCTCCACAAAACGCTCCTGACCATGGGCATGGCCGATGGCGCGGCCTACCTCATCCGGGAGTATGACCTGCCCCTGAAAATGGAGGACTACAACGATGTGATGTGGGATGTTATCACAAAGCTCTACGAGACCGTGGAGCTCAAGCCCGGCGTGCGGGAGCTGCTGGCCCGCCTGAAGGCCGAGGGTGCCCACATGTGCATCTGCTCCAACACCTGGAGCGCCCAGTGCCGCACCGTGCTCACCCGTTTGGGCATCGATGAATATTTCGACTTCTATGTGGAGGCACAGGGGGCGCTCCACAAGAGCAGGCCGGATGTATTTTTCCAGACCCTTGCACGCCTGGGCGGCACTGACCCCGACCGGTGCGTTGTCTGCGAGGATTCCCTCTACGCCGCCCGCACCGCTCACGACGCAGGCTTCCACGTCATCGGCATCGCCGATGCCGCCAGCAAGTCCGATGAGCCCGCCCTGCGGGAGGTCAGCGACCAGTTCCTGACCGACTGGACGGAGCTGGACTGGGACAAAATATGACCCCTGCACCATGCAGAAAGCGGCCCGCAGAAGCAGGCCGCTTTCTTTTTGTATGATAGACCTATCCTTCCAGAAACGCCCGGAACGCCGCCCTTACGGCGGGCTCACGCCCCCGGGGGATGGGCACCCGTGCCCCGCTGCGCATCCAGAGCTCTCCGGAGGAGAGCTGGGCGGCGGCGGCAAGGTTGACCACATAGGAGCGGTGGGGCTGCAGAAAACGGGCATCGGCCAGCAGGGGCTTTGCCACCTCGGAAAATGGCACCCGCAGGGAGAGGGAGGCCACGTCCTCGCCGCTGGCAAGGTGGTAGTGCACCACATGGTGGGTGCACTCCAGATATTCGATGTCCGCAAAGGGCAGGGCCCGCAGACCCATGGCCGTGGTGACCGGGATGACCGGGCCGTATTCCGGCTCGGTGGCCCGGTCCAGCAGGGCTGTCAGCTGCTCCGGACGGAACGGGATATGCAGGTACTGCATCGCGTCCACCCGGAACGCTTCGTAGGCATAGGCCGTGGTGTGGGCCAGAAAGGCCAGCGGGGCCCGCACACCCCGGCGGCGCAGCTCTGCAGCCGCCTGCAGGCCGCTGCACGGGTTGGCGGCGGGCAGCTCAATGAGGTAGAGCTCGTACCGGGAGCCTGCTTTCTCCTGCTGCAGCAGGGCCGCTGTGCTTTCCAGCTGCTCCACGATGCAGGCATCGGCCCGGCGGGCATAATATTCCATGCAGTGGCGCTGCACCCGGCCCCGCAGCACAGGGTCCGGGCTGCACACCGCAATGTGAAAGATCATATCCGCTCCTCCTTTCTCTCTGCACAGCGCTTGATTTTTGCGCCATGAGGGAGTATTATGGACGAAAAAAGAAATGGGGGACACCGCCATGGATCAGCCGCTCGTCAGCATCATCCTGCCCGTATACAACGCTCAGAATCATCTGGCCCGCTGCATCGGCAGCATCCTGAACCAGACCTATAAAAACATTGAACTCATCATCCTGAACGATGGCTCCAAGGATCACAGCCTGCCCGTGTGTGAGGAGTTCCGCGCCAAGGACAGCCGCATCGTGCTGGTGGACAAGGAAAACTCCGGCGTGTCCGACACCCGCAACCTGGGCCTGAAGCTGGCCGGGGGCGAGTATGTCCAGTTCGTGGACAGCGATGACTACATTGACCCGGACTTCACCCAGCATCTGGTGGAAGCCGCCGAGACGCACCACGCAGACCTTGTGATTGCGCCCTACAAAATGGTGATCCCCGCCGGGGCCACAAAGCCCGAGCAGGTGCTGGAAAAGCTGGAGGACAATCTGGGCGTGATGAGTGTTGCCCGGCCCCCTGAGGTGCGGGAATACGGTTTCCTGCCCGCCGGGGTCTACGACAAGGACACCTTTGCCCTGCGGCTGATGGACAAGCCCGCCTCCTACTTTTACAGCGTGCTCTGGAACAAGCTCTACCGCCGCATCCTGCTCACCGGCAATGACATCCAGTTCACCAGCGAGCTGAAATGGGCCGAGGATCTGGTGTTCAACATGCAGTATATCCAGTATGCCGAGACCTTCGTCTCCATTGACAAAGCCGGTTACTACTACGTCCAGAATCCCCAGAGCATCTGCCACACCCAGATCAACCCGGCCTCCATCGTACAGAACAAGATCCAGACGTTCCGGTATTATAAAGACCTCTACACCCGCCTTGGGATGTACGAGGAGGTGCGGCCCCAGCTGTACAAGTTCCTGGTGGATATCGCCGAGAGCACCTACCCCTCCGGCCCCTTCAAAAAGATCATTGAGGAAGCCAAGGAATATTGGAAAAACCGGAAAGAATAAACCAAAATCGGGAGACCCCCTGCGGGGTCTCCCTTTTTTGTGGTTATGCTCCGATGGCAGCGCACTTCTTTGCCAGCCAATCCCGCTCTTCTTCATTCAGGCGGGGAGCCAGCTTCTCAAACACTTCGCGGTGGTAGGCGTTCAGCCAGTCCAGCTCGTCCCGGGTCAGGACACCGGGCACCACAGGAGAGGTGGCAATGGGCACAAAGGTCAGCGGACGGAAAGCCAGGAAGGTGCCGTACTGGTTGTCGGCCTTGTGGTAGCACTCCAGTTCGTTCTCAATGCGGATGCCCACCTGACCGGCCTCATACACGCCCGGCTCATCGGTGATGATCATGCCCGGCTGGAACACCGTGGTGTTGCGGCCGTTCAGGGCGTGGGGACCCTCGTGGACGTTGCCCACAAAGCTGACGCTGTGGCCAGTGCCGCAGCGGTAGTTGATGAGGTGCTGCCACAGCGGCTCACGGGCGATGGTATCCAGCATGTGGCCGTCGCAGTAGTTCAGCCAGACAGCCTTTGCGATGTCGATGTGGCACTGCAGGGTCCAGGTGTAGAACAGCTTTTCGTCCTCAGTCAGCTCACCCAGCGGGTAGGTGCGGGTGATATCGGTGGTGCCGTCCAGGTAGGTGGCACCGCTGTCCACCAGCAGGAAGCCCTTGCGCTCCAGCTTGGCATGGTCCTCCTCGGTGGCGTGGTAGTGCATCATGGCAGCGTTTCCACCGTAGGCGGCAATGGTGCCAAAGCTCTCCACGATGAATTTGTCCTGTGCGGAGCGGTACTTGTGGAGGATCTCGTCCACAGTCAGCTCGGTCAGCTCTTCCCCGGCAGCCAGACGCTCTTCCAGCTCCTTCTGGAACCGCACCATGGCAACCGCATCCCGCAGATGGGCTTCGCGGTCGTGAGCCAGCTCGACCTCATTCTTCACACCCTTCATGGGCAGCAGGGGGTCGGCCTCATCCTTCACGGTCAGGGCGGCGTTGTTCTGCAGGGTCTCGTAAACGGCAAAGTTCACGGATGCAGGGTCGGCCAGCACGGTCTGGGGCTCGGTCTCAGCGGCCAGGAACTTGAGCACGTCATCGTACTCCTGGATCTCCACGCCGTTGGCCTTGAGCTCTGCGGCAGCCTCCGCGCCCAGACGTGCGGTGTTGATGAAGAGCACCGCGCGCTCCGGGGTCACATAGCAGTAGGACATGGCATAGGGAGTGCACTGGATATCCATGGCGCGCAGGTTCAGCAGCCAGGCCAGATTATCCAGCTTGCCCACCAGCTGTGCGGTGCAGCCCAGTTCCTTGAGTTTGCCGCGCAGGCGCTCCAGCTTTTCGGCAGGGGAGAAGCCTGCATACTCCTTGGGCAGGATCCATGCCGGGGTGGCAGGCCGGGCGGGGCGGCCCTCGGTCCACAGCTCATCCTCAAGGTTCAGGGTCTTGATGGTGCCCTTCTTGGCATCCAGCTCCTTCTGCACGCCGCGCACCAGCCCGCAGGAAGCGGTCAGGCCGCACAGGCCCAGCACGCCGTTCTCCGGCAGCACTTTGCCGCAGTATTCCTCCACGGTGGGCACGCCCGGCTCACCCATCCGCATCAGCTGGATCTCGGTACCGGCGATCTCCTTTTCCGCCTGCACAAAGTAGCGGCCGTCTGCCCAGACAGCGCTCTCGGTGGGGGTGACGACGAAGTTGGAGTTTTCGCCGTGGAAGCCGGAGAAATAGGTCAGGGAGGTGTAATGGTCGGGCAGGTACTCGCTGGAATGCGGGTCACCCACCGGGATCAGATAAACGTCCACGCCGTTGGCCTTCATGGCAGCCCGCAGGGCGGCCAGACGCTCAGGAACCGTGTTCATGCTCATAATAAAAAGCCTTCTTTCTTCCATCTATCTGCCGGAAAAACGTCCGGCGGCGGGAGTCACTGTGTCCTATTGTACCATCACTCCGGGCAGAATGCAATTCACCGGCAGCGAAAAGCCCCCGCCGGGGCATCAGCACTCAGGCGGGGGCAGAAAGCACGGTCACTGCGCGTTCTTTTTTGCAAGATCTTTGGTGTACAGGGCACGGGTGGCGTTCAGCACAGCCAGCACCATCACACCCACATCGGCGAAGATGGCGGTCCACATGCTGGCCAGACCCAGCGCACCCAGCACCAGGCAGGCGAACTTGATTGCCAGAGCAAACACGATGTTCTGATACACGATGCGCAGGGTGCGGCGGGCAATGCGCATGGCCAGCGCGATCTTGGCCGGGTCATCGTCCATCAGGACAACGTCAGCGGCCTCGATGGCAGCATCGGAGCCCAGAGCACCCATGGCGATGCCCACATCGGCACGGGACAAAACCGGGGCATCGTTGATGCCGTCGCCCACAAAAGCGAGGTTTTCTTTGGGCTGCTTTGCGGCGAGGAGCGTTTCGATCTGGTCCACCTTGTCGCCGGGCAGCAGACCTGCATGGTATTCATCCAGCCCCAGCTCGGCGGAAACGGCCTTTGCCACAGGCTCTGCGTCGCCGGTCAGCATGACCGTCTTGCGGACACCGGCCTGTTTCAGGCCCTTGATGGCAGCGGCACTGTGGGGTTTGACCACATCAGCGATGAGCAGATAGCCTGCGTATCTGCCCTCCATGGCAACATGGACGATGGTGCCCGGCTCGGTGATCTCGGGAACTGTCAGGCCCAGCTTTGCCATCAGGCGGGCGTTGCCGGCAGCGACGGTTTTGCCGTCCACCTTTGCGGTCACGCCGTGGCCGCCCAGCTCCTGCACATCGGTCACACGGTTCGGGTCAATGTCCTTGCCGTAAGCGTTCTTGATGCTCAGGGAGATGGGGTGCTTGGACCAGCTCTCGGCCAGTGCGGCGGCTTCCACAAGGGCGTCCCCGGTCACACCGTTTTCGGGGTGGATGCCCACCACCTTAAAGGTGCCCTGGGTCAGGGTGCCGGTCTTATCAAACACCACGATGCCGGTGCGGGCCAGCTCCTCCAGATAGGTGGAGCCCTTGACCAGGATGCCGCAGGCAGACGCGCCGCCGATGCCGCCGAAGAAGCTCAGCGGGATGGAGATGACCAGAGCGCAGGGGCAGCTGATGACCAGGAAGGTCAGGGCGCGGTAGACCCAGTCACCGAAGCGGGCGGGCTGGCCCATCAGCAGCAGAACGATGGGGGGAACAAAGGCCAGCGCCAGTGCGCCGTAGCAGACGGCAGGGGTGTAGACCCGGGCAAAGCGGGTGATGAAGTTCTCGGTGCGGGCCTTCTTCATGCTGGAATTTTCCACGAGGTCGAGGATCTTGGAGACAGTGGATTCGCCGAACTCCTTGGTGGTCCGCACCTTCAGCAGGCCGGTCATGTTCACACAGCCGCTGATGACCTCATCGCCGGAGCGGACATCCCGGGGCAGGCTCTCGCCGGTCAGGGCGGCAGTGTTCAGGGCAGAGGTTCCCTCCACGATGATGCCATCAATGGGCACCCGCTCGCCGGGCTGGACCACGATCACGGTGCCTACCTCCACATCATCAGGGTCCACCTGCTCCAGTTTGCCGTCCTCGTCCTCAACGTTGGCGTAATCGGGGCGGATATCCATCAGGCTGGAAATGCTCTGGCGGCTCTTGCCCACGGCCACGCTCTGGAACA
>OGPE01000389.1_pt1 | contig 33575 bp, 28 predicted proteins | sample 1552881 | NCBI WGS metagenome assembly OGPE01 (sample SAMEA2580236, study PRJEB22360) | human gut metagenome | biome: human gut; feature: human-associated habitat; material: faeces | place: Denmark | collected 2008/2010 | reverse complement strand
CAAAGTGCCGGCCCCACGCCGCCGGAAACATTGCTTCGCAGCCAGAACGACCAGGAGGAGACCCTTCGGACCCTGGGAGAGGAACTGGCATCTTCCGTGCATGCTTCCACATTCCACTCTGCCTGTGTACAGATCCTGCGGCGAAGCATCGAACGGCTGGGATACGGCAGTGACTTTGCCATTTATGATGCGGACGATTCCCGAAAGCTGATGAAAAGCTGCCTTGCAGACTGCAATGTTTCCGAAAAGCAGTTCCCGCCGCGGGGTATCGTACAGGAGATCAGCAACGCCAAGGATGCGATGATCTCGCCGGAGGAAATGTGGGAAGATGCCGGAGAAGACTACCGCAAGCAGACGGTTGCCAGACTGTATGCGGCGTACCAGCGGCATTTGCGGGAATCCAACGCTCTGGATTTTGACGATATTATTTACCTGACTGTGGAACTGTTCCGGCGGTTTCCGGAGGAACTGGCAAAGTATCAGTACCGTTTTCCCTATGTACTGGTGGACGAGTATCAGGACACGAACCATGCTCAGTATCAGCTGATTTCGCTGCTGACTCATGCCAGCGGAAACCTTTGTGTTGTGGGTGATGATGACCAGAGTATCTACCGGTTCCGCGGAGCGACGATCGAAAATATTCTCGGATTCGAAGAAGAATTTCCGGACTGCACCGTGATTCGTCTGGAACAGAATTATCGTTCCACCCAGAATATTCTGGACGCTGCCAACAGCGTGATTGCCAACAATACCGGCAGAAAGTCCAAACATCTCTGGACCAATGCCGGAGCCGGGGAGAAGATCACGTGGTACAGAGCAGCAGACGAATCGGACGAGTCTGCCTATGTTTCGGATACTATTCTGAAACAGGGGAAAGCTGGCGAAAAGTACAGCGACCATGCGATTCTGTACCGTATGAACGCCCAGTCCAACATGCTGGAACGGGCACTGGTACATAAGGGAATCCCGTATCGCATTTACGGCGGCACACGATTCTATGACCGCAAGGAAATTAAAGATATTCTCGCCTATATGAGCATCGTGGAAAATCCCAACGACCGTGTGCGGTTTGAACGTATCGTCAACGAGCCTAAGCGGGGCATCGGCAATGCTACCCTTGCCCTGCTGCTGCAAATTTCGCAGGATCTGCACCTTTCTCCGCTGGAGGTCCTGCAGAATGTGGAACAGTATCCGGCACTTTCCAAGAAAAAAACGGCACTGAAAAAGTTTGCAGAACTCTGGGAGGCGTTGATCACCGCAGAACGGGAACAACCGCTGGAACAGTTTCTGGATACGATTCTGGAGAAAACCGGCTACCATGGCATGCTGGAAAGCATGGGTGAGGAGGGCACGTTCCGTCTGGAAAACATCGAGGAATTGAAAACCTCGATCCTGACCTACCAGAACGAAGCTGAAGAAGCTTCTCTCGGCGGATTTCTGGAAGAAATTTCTCTGTACACTGACGTGGACAAATACGAACCGGATCAGGATACGGTGATGCTGATGACAGTGCATTCCGCCAAGGGCCTGGAATTCCGGAATGTTTTTCTGGTGGGTATGGAGCAGGGTGTTTTCCCCGGAAATCGCAGCCTGAGCACACCGCAGGATCTGGAGGAGGAACGCCGTCTAGCTTATGTAGCACTGACCCGTGCCAAGGAGAAGCTGACGCTGACTACTGCTGCCAGCCGTATGCTGTTTGGTATGACCATGCGAAATCCACCCTCGCAGTTTCTGGAAGAAATCGACAAGTCACTGCTGGAAGAAAAAACTTCCCGGCGGCAGTCCAAGCGGGGGATTCCGGCAGGCAATGCGGAGTCTGTGCAATCTATTTCTTTGTTGCAGCAGCAAATGGCTGCGTCCAAGAAACGGGTGTATCAGGCACAACCCAAGGAATTTCACGTAGGTGAACGGGTAAGACATGCGGTTTTCGGCGACGGCACCGTGCTTTCAATTACCAAAATGGCAAATGATGCAATGCTGGAAGTCGGATTCGATCAGGTCGGCACCAAACGGTTAATGGCAAGCCACCCAAAAATCAAAAAGCTGGAGGAATGATTCTTGAAAAACGGTTATCGTATCACAGATGCTCATGCCCATGTGTTTCCGGACAAGATCGCGGAAAAGGCAACAGAGGGGATTTCTCATTTTTATGATCTGCCGATGCAGTACCATGGCAGAGTGGCGGAAATGTTAGAGAATGGCACGGCTGCTGGTATCGATCATTTTCTGGTCTGCTCTCCGGCAACTACCGTGACACAGGTGCACTCGATCAACAGCTTTCTGGCATCTTGTGCGGCGGCATACCCCATGTGCACCGCTTTCGGAACGCTGCACCCTTATGCGGAAAACGTGGAGGCAGATTTTCAGCAGCTGCGATCCCTACAGCTTCGCGGTGTCAAGCTGCATCCGGATTTCCAGAATTTTCCCATTGATGATCCGCGGGCATATCCCATGTACGAGATGATCCAGAGTTCCGGTTTGCCGATCCTGATGCATATGGGTGATGCCAAGTCCGACTTTTCCCACCCGTACCGTCTGGCAATGATTTTGCGGCAGTTCCCGAAATTGCGGATCATTGCAGCACATTTCGGCGGCTGGGGGCAGTGGAAAGAGGCAAACGCCATTTTGCAGCCGGATGAACGGCTGCGGTTCGATACCAGCAGCAGCCTGCCGTTTTTGCCGCCGGAGGAGATTCGAAAGCTACTGTCCCACTTCGGGGCAGAGAACTGCTTCTTCGGGGTAGACTACCCCATGTGGGATTATAGAAAGGAACTGGAACGCTTTTTTGCATTGGAACTTTCGGATTCGGAAAATCGTGCAATTCTTTCCGAAAATCTTGAGGCATTTTTGGACGAATCCTACAGCTGATTTGATAATCAAAGAAATTTCAGAGAATGCTTATCTCAGAAAAGAAAAAAGTAGAATACTTTTCGTAAAATTAACTTTTCATTTTCTGTGTTTTGTGGTATACTAATAAAAGATAAGCATATGAAAGAATCTATACAACCAAAAGGATGCGTGAATTACTTATGAGAAAGACAAAGATTGTTTGTACGATCGGACCGGCGACCGATGACGATTCCGTTATGCGGCAAGTTATGCTTTCGGGCATGAACGTCGCTCGTTTTAACTTTTCCCACGGCGACCACGCCACACACGAAAAACGGTTTGAGCAGATCTCCCGCCTGCGGGAAGAACTGGGTCTGCCTATTGCCACACTGATGGACACCAGAGGACCGGAGATTCGGCTGGGCAAATTTGTAGATGATAAGCCAGTCACCATTGAAACCGGCGACACCTACACACTGACTACTGATGATGTTCTCTGTGATGATAAGGTAGGCAGCATTTCTTTCAAGAACCTGCCCCGTGATGTCAAGCCGGGCGTGCACATTCTGGTGAATGACGGCGTAATTGAAATGGTTGTGGAAAAGGTGACCGTCACTACAATTGTCTGCCATGTCATTCACGGCGGTGTTCTTTCGAACAATAAGGGAATCAACGTGCCGGGGGTACAGCTGTCTATGCCATACCTCAGTGAAAGCGATAAAAACGACTTGGAATTCGCAGCGAAAATGGGATTTGACTTTATCGCTGCCAGCTTCGTGCGGACTTCTGCGGATATTGACTATCTGCGGAAGTATACCCAGAGTCTGGGCTGGTTCGATGTCCGCATCATTGCCAAAATCGAAAATGTGGAAGGCGTTCGGAATATCGACGAGATTCTGGAAGCCTCTGACGGCATCATGGTTGCCCGCGGCGATCTGGGCGTAGAAATCCCCTTTGAGCAGATTCCGTCTGTCCAGAAGCAGCTGATTCGCAAGGGCTATCAGGCGGGCAAGCAGGTCATCACTGCAACTCAGATGCTGGAATCTATGATTACCAATCCGCGTCCGACCCGTGCCGAGATCACAGACGTTGCCAACGCGATCTATGACGGTACCAGTGCGATCATGCTTTCCGGCGAAACCGCTGCCGGTGCCTTTCCGGTAGAGGTTGTCCGCACCATGGATCTGATTGCACGTACCACCGAAGATGACATCGACTATAAGGGCATGCATTCTGCAAGCCGTACCAAAAAGAACGCGGACATTGCCAATGCGATTGCCCACGCGACAGTTACCACAGCACACGATCTGGACGCAGCTGCCATTCTGACAGTAACCATGTCCGGTGTCACTGCCAGAGAAATTTCCAAGTATCGTCCGTGCTGCCCGATCATCAGCTGTACGGTAAGCGAACGGGTACGCCGGCAGATGAACTTGAGCTGGGGCGTTTATCCGATGCTGGTCGATGAAGTTTCCAATACCGACTCGCTGTTTGATGCATCGATTCACGCTGCCCTCCGTTCCGATTTGGTCAACAAGGGGGATATTGTAGTAATCACTGCCGGTGCACCGGTAGGCGTTTCTAATACCACCAATATGATGAAGGTAGAACGTATCTGATTTCAAAAATCATAAAATGATACAAAAAACCGGCACAAGATGCTTTCACAACATCTTGTGCCGGTTTTGCTTGTTATGGCAATTATCACCGGATATAAAGGCAACATGCAGTTTTACATGCTGTCACCTCAGTTTATCAGTCAGTTTCCTTGTCGTCTGTTGCCGGAAGCACTTCCAGCACGATACAGGTAATATTATCCACGCCACCGTTCTGTAGTGCAGCCTGCACCAGCACTGCGGCTTCATTGAAATAATTTTCGGAGAGAAGCTCTGCAATTTCTTCGTCCGAACACATATTGGTCAGTCCATCGGTGCACAGCACAAACTTTGTGCCGACTTCCAACGGCAAGGGGGGTCTGCTGTCCGCATTTAACCCCGTCTTTTTGCGGTCGGAGCCGATGAACAATGTCAGCCGATGCTGATCGGGACTGTGCTTGGCTTCTTCTTCTGTATAGATCGCAGCTTCTACTTTTTGGTTGGCAACGGTATGGTCGCGGGTGAGCAGCGTCAACTGATCCGTCTGATAGCGATAGATCCGGCTGTCCCCCAGATAATATAACTTTACCGCATCTCCCAGAAAATAAAGCATGGAAAAAGTAGTTCCGCCGGTTTGGCAGTGCTTTTCTGTGAGCATGTCGCAAATGGCGTTGTTTGCCTCCGTGGTATAAGAAGAAACCAGCTGATCCAGCATACGTGTCCCGTCTGCGTGTTTCAGCTTTTTCTCGTATTTTCGGAGTGTCTGCACCGCAATTTCCGATGCCACTTCGCCATACGCTGCTCCGCCCATACCATCGAACACCGCAAAACTCATGCCGTCTGCGTAATGAATGGTATAGGAAGCAGAAAAATCGTTCCGGAATATGTCGTTCATATACAACCCTTCCAGATAGAAGTTGTCCTCATGATTGCCCCGCACTTTTCCGATGTGTGTTGCAACAGAAACACGCAGGTTGTAGTTCTTGATTCCGGAATGATAAAAGGGTTCTGATGTTTCTCCGGGATAATTTCCGCCATAGTAGAAAAATGGATTAGAACTTCGCGATTGCTCCGGCTCTGTATTTTTATGATTGAAAAACATCATAGAATCTCCTCATTCTTCAAAGCGGCTGTGGGGGAGCCGCTTCTGAAATTGGTATGACCTCAATTGTCATCATACCATATTCCGCGGGAAAAGTAAACACTTTTCCGTGAAAATTCCGAGAGAAGCCATGATTTTTCTCACATGGTACAGTTTTTTGAAAAAATATTGTGCAATACTTCCAAAATATAAGACCATTTTCTTTGTGTCAGGTACAATTGCAGCAGCAATCCAGAATCAGGTTCAGCAAAATATTTGCCGCACAGCAGCGAACACAGCCGCTGTCATCGAAGCCGCCGCCCATATAAGGCTGCTGCATTTGCTGGTAGGAGAAACCAGGGGATTCCAGCTGCTGTACCAGTTTCTGATATTCATAATTGTTGGGTTCCATTTGTGCAGCGGTTCTGGCATACTGGAGAGCCATAGCGTTGTTGCCGGCACCAGAATGTGCTACAGCAGAAACATAGTACCACTGGGCATTTCGGTTGCTGATGCCTTCCAGTACGCGGACAGCTTCGGTAAATCTGCCGTTGCGAATGAAGTTTACGGCAGCCTGCAAGTGAACGCTGTTCTCGTCGCCGGCTCCCGCAGAGGTGTTCCGGTTGTAGAAGTCGCCATATCCGCCGGAGTTCTTGTGCTGGCGTTCGTCCATGATCGTCTGGTATGCCTGCTGGATCTGCTTGAACTTTTCTTCATACATTTTTGCATTGGGCTTGTCCACGTTGGCATCGGGGTGATATTTCCGGCTAAGGGCACGATAAGCTTTTTTCACTTCCTGATCGGTTGCGGTGCGGGGAATCCCCAGTACTTCATATGGATCCATGTTTTATTTCTCCTGTTCTTTCTTTTTCTGATAAAACTTTGTCCAGACACCGGCATATAAAATATTCCGCAGGATCTCTTCGTAGTGCAGAATGGGCAGCCGTTCAAATGCCGCCGCACAGGAAGACATCATCATTTGCAGCAGAGCCTCGCAGTTCTGCGAAAACTGCGGCTCGGTGGTGTCTGTCTGGTGAAAAGGGTTGTAGCACTGTTTTTTTCGGTCGTGTTCAAGATCGTCATAAGCGTCCAGCAGATAGATGAACTTTCCCAGATAAAATCCCACCTGCCGGAGCGTGTCTGCCCAGATGTCATCTTTCCAGACAAATAATTCGCCCAGCATGGTGCCAAAGCAGCCTGCCGGAATTTCCGGATTGGATTCGTGATTCTGCTCCATTTCGTGCAGCTTTTCCAGTTGTGTACGGACAACGCTGCACTTTTCCGGATACTGCTGTTGGATTTTCCGGTAGCTTCTGGAGAACATGCCGGCGGCGGCACGACGGGAGATCTTTCGCTCGTCGTTCCAGTCGTCCATGCACTTGTCACGAAACAGCAGAATGCTCATATCTGCGGCATAGTTTGTCACGGTACTTTGTATGTGCAGATTCTTGTGAAACGGGTGTGCAATACAGCGTTGTTTCGCCTTGGTTTCTTCCGGTTCATACAGACCGGTCAGCAGCAGGATCAGAAAAGTCATGTCATAGCTTAGCGTCCAGCGTGCCGCTGTACCGTGCCGCCGATGCAGTGCCTCACAAAGTCCGCAGTAACAGCCATGGTAAATGTCATATTCCCGAAACCGCAGTTCCGGCTTGTATGCCCGAATGTACCCGTACATCGCTTAACTCCGTTTGATAAAGTGATTGCGGCAGTTCGGACAGGTAATCTCGATCTTTCCCTTGCCCTTGGGAACACGGACTTTCTGTCCGCACTGGGGGCACTGGAAGATCCGGTGTGTTTTGTCGCCGCTTTTCTTGCCGAAGAAGCCGCGGATCGGGGCAGTCAGTTCCAGAAACTTTGCGTTTTCTGCCTGCCGGCGTGCAATATTCTTGGAAAAGATGCGGAAATAGGAATACACCAGCACTGCAATGGCAAGCAGATTAAAGATGCTGTTTGCCGCACTGCTTTTGCTGGAAAAAATGGCGACCAGCAGGAAAAACAGAAATACCCCGAAAAGGAATTTGTTCAGGGTATCGTTCCCGCCGTATCTGCCACGCATGAATTGCATCAGCCGTTCTCTGAAATTGGACATAGGGAAAACCTCCTTTTGTAAGGAAACAGGGCTGTCAAAAGCGTATTTCATATTATTATACCACACTCTTGCAGGAATGAAAAGCGGATTTTCCAAATTTTCATGCAATTTTCAGAAAAGGCAGTGCAATGCTTGTACGGAAGCTGATGTAAAAAAGGCAGATGAAGCGTTTTATCGCAGTAAAGCGGCTTTTTTCAAAGAATATTCAGAAATGCTTCTTGAAGCCGGAAAAGATTTCATGTTACAATAGAATTGCAATCAAATGCAAAGCAGCATGATGAAAGGAATGTGGTAAAGCATGGAATGGCTGGATATTTATGATGAGCACGGCAACCGAACCGGAAAAACAGCAGAACGCGGCACCTTTTTGTCTAAAGGGGAATATTTCCTGTGTGCCCATGTGATTCTGGAAAACACGGACGGTCTGTTCCTGATTCAGCAGCGTTCAGACACAAAGGCAACACGTCCCGGACAGTGGGATATTACTGCCGGTGCAGTGGACTGCGGTGAAGTCAGTCTGGACGGTGCTTTGCGGGAGGCGAAAGAGGAGGTCGGACTGACACTTCCCAGAGAGAAGATGCAGTTCCTGTTTCGGGACAAACGCCGCAGCTGTTACCATGATGTGTATTACATACGGATTCCTTTTTCCCTGCAAGACTGCACCATGCAGGAATCAGAAGTGCAGGATCTGCGGCTGGTGACAAAGAAGGAACTGCTGGACTTGCTGGAACAAATGTCCCACCGTTCTCCGAATTATAAGCGGCGGCTGACAGAATTCCTGTCTCACCGGAGCTGAAATTGATCTTCTGAAACACCGTGAAAATGGAAAATCCTGATTTGTTCTCATATTTTTTTGAAAATCGAAAAAAATATCCGGATTAGGGTATTGTAAAATGTCAGAAAAGGTGGTATAATAAATAAAGGCGTGCCAAAGGAGAAAAGATTTTAGGAAAATACTGCCGGAGCCTGTGCAGTGTTGTCCTGGGGGAACGCCGAATATAACAGCCGATATTTTATATGGACGGCTGTGGAACGGAAAGGATCGCTATGAAAAAAATTTCAATTGTGGTACCATGTTATAATGAACAGGAAGTATTGCCACTTTTTTACATAGAAATTCAGAAAGTGATGCAGCAGATTCAGGAAGAACATGCAGATACCGAATTTGAACTGTTGTTTATCAATGACGGCTCCCGTGACGGAACACTGGCAAAGCTGCGGGAACTGGCGAAGCAGGACGAACGCGTTCGCTACATTTCGTTTTCCCGTAATTTCGGAAAAGAATCCGGTATGTACGCCGGCTTGGAAAATGCCACCGGAGATTATGTGGTCATCATGGATGCGGACTTGCAGCCCCCGCCGGCATTCCTGCCGAAAATGTATAACATTGTTTTAAGCGGTGAATATGACTGTGCCACGACCCGCCGTGTCAGCCGAAAAGGGGAGCCGAAATTGCTTTCGTGGTTCTCCCGCAAGTTCTACAAGATCATGAAGCGGATTTCGCAGACGGAAATTGTGGACGGTGCACAGGATTTTCGCTTTATGACACGGCAGATGGTAGACTCCATTCTGGCTATGAAAGAGTATAACCGGTTTTCCAAAGGCATTTTCAGCTGGGTGGGATTCCGCACCAAATATATTGAATATGAGAATGTGGAACGTGCAGCAGGTACCAGCACATGGTCTTTCTGGAAACTGTTCCGCTATGCACTGGATGGCTTCTTTGCGTTTTCCACGGCACCGCTGACGATTTCTTCGGTTCTCGGCGTGGCAAGCTGTCTGATTGCATTTATCATGATTATTGTCATCATCATCAAAAAGTTGGCATTCGGTGATCCGGTACAGGGCTTTGCCACTTTGATCTGTGCAATTTTCTTCATGGGCGGCTTGCAGCTGTTCTGTGTGGGCATTGCTGGTCAGTATCTGGCAAAAACCTATCTGGAAACCAAAAAACGCCCGATCTATCTGGTACAGGAAACTGAAAAAGATGCCCGCAAGGATATGGATACCGCGGCAGGAGAACAGTAAATGAACAAACATACCCGTCTGGCGGTAGGCATTCTCGTATTGGTTCTGGTGCTTCTGATCGTGGCAACTGTCAGCTTTTCGGTAAACATCTCCAAAAAGTCTGCCGGCTCTCAGAACAGTACTTTTGACACGGGAACGAATTCCAACGGCAATGTCATTGTAGAGGGGGACGATCATCTCTACGGTGTGTCCGATGCGGCAGGCAACCTGATTCTGGAACCGGAATGGAAAGAACTGCATTTTATCGGTTCGGATTACCTTTCTGCCGTACAGGAAAATGCTGACAGCAATTGTGTTGGCGTGCTGGATCTGGACGGCAACGTGGTCGCTCCTTTCGTCTATGACCATGTGGAGACGTTGACAGATTCCTATTATCTGGCGGTGCTGGCGGAAAATCAGCAGGTGGTGTTGTATGACCACGATTTCCGTGCAGCAGATGCTATGGTCTGGGACAGCAGCACATGGGAAAAACCATTGCTGACAGTCACCAGCGGGGAAGATTCGTTTCAGTTCTCTCTGGAAAAAGAGATCCTCCAGCTGGTACAGTGTGACCTTGCACGGAAAACGGAAAAGATTTCGTTTTCTGTCCATGCTGAAAAAGTACATGCCGGGCTGCTGCTGCCGGAAGAATGGAGCAGCAGTGCCGATCAGACAGCGGCGTTTCTGGATATGGTGAAAATGCAGGATTTTTCCAAACTGCAAGACCTTACCGGACAGGATCATGAAAATGCTGTTCTGGGGAATATCGCTCCGGCGGATGCCAGGGTGACCCGTATGGATTCTGATGTGTATTTGCAGGCAGAACAAAACGAGGCGGGAAAACTGATTCTGACATGGCAGATCGGGCTGACGCTCCGCAATGCGGAAAATACGTCGGAAAATAAGACACTGACGTTCAAAATGGAAAAGAACGGAAAAGAAACATGGGTGATAACAGAGGCGAAGCTTTCTTGATTCGCATTCTGCTTTCATAAACCGGCGAGGCATACTGCCTTGCCGCAACAGCACACCGGATTGCAACAAGCGGTGTGTAACTCTGATTCAGGAGGAATACATATGTCAAAAAAAGTAGCAGTGATCATGGGCAGTGACAGCGATCTGCCGGTAGTAAAGGGTGCACTGGACGAACTGGACAAGTTCGGGATCCCGTATGAAGTGCATGTCATGTCTGCACACCGGACACCGGCACTGGCTGCGGAATTTGCCGGAAACGCGAAGAAAAACGGCTTCGGCGTGATTTTGTCCGCCGCAGGAAAGGCTGCACATCTGGGCGGCGTTCTGGCGGCACATACCACGCTGCCGGTGATCGGCATTCCGGTCAAGTCTTCTACACTGGACGGGCTGGACGCATTGCTGGCAACCGTACAGATGCCGAAGGGCATTCCGGTGGCAACTGTCGCAATCGACGGGGCAGCCAATGCCGCAATTCTGGCAGCACAGATGCTGGCACTGTCTGATCCGGAAATCGACGCAAAGCTGGAACAGATGAAAGCAGACATGGAACAGGGCGTAAAGGCAAAAGACGCAAAAATTTCAGCAGAATACAGTAACTGCTGATTTCATAATGATATAAATTTAATTTTTTTGGAGGAACAGAAAATGGCAGATTGGAAAAAAACAGAGCAGCTCTATGAGGGCAAGGCAAAGAAAGTATTCGCAACCGAGAATCCGGAAGTTGTGATCGTAGACTATAAGGACGATGCAACTGCATTCAACGGCGAAAAGAAGGGCACGATCGTTGGCAAGGGTGTTATCAACAACCGTATGTCCAACTACATCATGAAGCAGCTGGAAAAGGAAGGCGTTCCGACTCATCTGGTAGAGGAACTGAGCGACCGCGAAACTGCTGTAAAGAAGGTTTCTATCGTACCGCTGGAAGTTATTGTCCGCAACGTTGCAGCCGGCAGCTTCTCCAAGCGTATGGGCGTAGAAGAAGGCAAAGATCTGCTGTGCCCGATTCTGGAATTCAGCTACAAGTGCGACGAACTGAACGACCCGTTTATCAATGATGACTATGCACTGGCATTGGGTCTGGCAACACAGGAAGAAATCGACACGATCAAGAATTACACCCGCAAGGTCAACGAAGTTCTGAAGAAGTTCTTCCTGTCTATCGGCATTCGTCTGATCGACTTCAAGATCGAATTCGGCCGTCTGTCTGACGGTACAATCATTCTGGCAGATGAGATCTCTCCGGATACCTGCCGTCTGTGGGACGTAAAGACCAACGAGAAGCTGGATAAGGACCGTTTCCGCAGAGATATGGGCGGTACAGAAGAAGCTTATCAGGAAGTTATGAAGCGGATCTTTGGAGAATAATCCATGGGTGGCTTTTTTGGTGCAGTTTCAGCAAACGACTGCGTTCTCGACGTATTTTATGGGACGGACTATCATTCACATCTGGGGACACGACGCGGCGGTATGACATCCTATTCTGCGGAACTGGGATTCCAGCGGAATATTCACAGCATTGAAAACTCGCCTTTCCGGACAAAGTTCGAAAAGGACGTGGAAAAAATGCGGGGCAATATCTGCATCGGCTGTATCAGTGATACAGATCCCCAGCCGATCATGGTGCGTTCCAAACTGGGGCTTTATGCAGTTTGCTCGATCGGCATTATTCAGAATGCAAAGGCACTTTCCGAAGAACTTCTGGAAAGCGGCTGTGCGAACTTTGAAACCATGAGCAGCGGCAACATCAACTCCGGCGGTCTGATCGGTGCGTTGATCGCACAGAAGCCGACCTTCGTGGAGGGGATCCGCTATGCTCAAAGTAAAATTGAAGGTACCATGTCTTTGGTCATCATGACAGAGGACTCCATTATCTGTGCAAGAGATCGGGCAGGAAAGCTGCCAATTCTGATCGGAAAGCGTTCAGACGGCTACTGCTTCTCGTTCGAATCCTTTGCATACCAGAAACTGGGGTATGAAACCTGCCACGAACTGAAGGCAGGGGAGATCACCTGTCTGACCAAGGACGGCTACGAAGTTCTCTATGAGGGAACGGAGGAGATGAAGATCTGTACCTTCCTCTGGACGTATTACGGGTATCCCACCGCCTGCTACGAGGGCGTGAATGTAGAAGTGATGCGTACCAAAAACGGTGAGATCATGGCGGAGAACGATATGAAAAACGGAAAGCTTCCGGACGTGGATTATGTCTGCGGCATTCCGGATTCCGGTGTTCCCCACGCCATTGGTTACGCCAACCGAAGCGGCATTCCATTTGCAAGACCGTTTATCAAGTATACACCCACATGGCCGAGAAGCTTCATGCCAGCCAATCAGTCCATGCGGAATCGGGTTGCAAAAATGAAGCTGATTCCTGTTCCGGAACTCATTCGGGGCAAGAAACTTCTTTTCGTAGATGACAGCATTGTTAGGGGCACACAGATGCGGGAAACGGTTGAGTTTCTCTATGAAAACGGTGCGAAGGAAGTCCATATGCGGTCTGCCTGTCCGCCGATTATGTACGGCTGTAAATATCTGAACTTCTCCAGAAGCACTTCGGAGATGGAACTGATCGCACGCCAGATCATTGATGAAAATGAGGGCGTTGCCGGTTTGCAGCATATTGACGAGTACAGCAACTCTAACACAGAGCGTGGAAAGCTGCTTCGGGACGAAATCTGTCGGCGTCTGCAACTGACGTCATTGGAATTTCAATCGCTGGAAGGCACGATTCGTGCCGTAGGAAAACCCGACTGTCAGCTCTGTTCGTATTGCTGGAACGGAAGGGAATGATTGTATTGAAGACAGGACTGCATGAGGAATGCGGTGTGTTTGGTGTCTATTCACCGCACACCACAGACGTTGCGGCGATGACATATGTTGCACTGTATGCACTTCAGCACAGAGGGCAGGAAAGCTGTGGGATCGTGGTAAACGATCGTGGCGTTTTCTCGCATCATAAGGATCTGGGATTGGTGCCGGAGGTATTTAACCGCAGTCAGATCGAAAAACTCGGACAAGGGAACATTTCGATCGGACATGTGCGGTATTCCACAACCGGAAAGCCGAGCCGTTCCAATGCACAGCCCATTGTGGTCCGCCATGTAAAAGGTCCCATGTCGATTGCCCATAACGGTAATCTGGTCAATGCACATGAGCTGCGGAGAAAGTATGAACTGCGTGGTGCGATTTTTCACACTACCAACGATACTGAAGTGATCTCCTATGCGGTGACGGAACAAAGACTGGAGCGTTCTTCTATTGAAGAAGCTGTGGAATACGCCATGTATGACCTGAAAGGTGCTTATTCCCTGGTCGTTATGTCCCCGCAGAAGCTGATCGCTGCCAGAGATCCCAACGGCTTCCGTCCTCTCTGTATGGGACGGCGGAAAGATGGCAGTATCGTATTTGCTTCGGAAACCTGTGCACTGGACAGCGTAGAGGCTGAGTTCGAACGGGAACTGGATCCCGGCGAAATTGTTATTGCAGACGGCGACGGCGTTCGCTCTGTCCGGACACACTGCGGACAGAAGCCCTCTTTGTGCGTGTTTGAGTATGTGTACTTTGCTCGTCCGGATTCTGTCATCAATGGCTGTACCGTACACGATGCCCGCATTCGTGCTGGAAAGCTGCTCTGGAAAGAGCATCCGGTAGAAGCGGATGTAGTTATCGGTGTACCGGACAGCGGACTGGATGCCGCACTGGGACTGTCACAGGCTTCTGGAATCCCATATGAAGTCGGCTTTATCAAGAACCGCTATGTCGGCAGAACCTTTATCCAGCCTAATCAGAAGATGCGGACGGATTCCGTGCGGATCAAGCTGAATGTGGTAAAAAGCGTTGTGGCAGGCAAGCGTGTTATTCTGGTAGATGACAGTATTGTCCGCGGCACGACCTGCCAGCGGATCGTCAGTCTGCTGCGGGAAGCTGGTGCAACAGAAGTACATATGCGGATCTCCTGTCCGCCGTTTACAAATCCGTGCCATTTCGGCGTGGACATTGACAGTAAGGAAAACCTGATCGCATGCCAGATGACCATTCCGGAGATCTGTGAACATATCGGGGCAGATACACTGGGGTATCTGAGCATAGAAGGTGTGCAGTCGCTGGCAACGCCGGACATGACACCGCAGACTGGTTTTTGTACAGCATGTTTCACCGGCAATTATCCTATCGAAGTGCCGAAGGAAATGCCAAAAGATAAATTTGAAAAGAAGATAGGCGAATGATCGGGAAATTGCGAAAGGCGGTTTCCTGCGGCGGTTTCGTATCGGATTCGCCCGACAAACTTTGGAGGTAACACATAAATGGAAAGCTATTCGGAAAGCTATAAAAAGGCAGGCGTAGACGTCACTGCCGGTTACAAGGCAGTGGAGTTGATGAAGTCCCATATTGCCAGAACCATGACAGCAAATGTGCTGACAGACATTGGCGGCTTCGGCGGTCTGTATGCACTGGATGTGGCAGGAATGCAGCAGCCGGTACTGGTTTCCGGTACAGACGGCGTAGGAACAAAGCTGAAAATCGCCTTTCTCATGGATAAGCATACTACCATTGGTATCGACTGTGTGGCAATGTGCGTCAATGATATTATCTGCTGCGGTGCAAAGCCCCAGTTCTTCCTGGACTATATTGCACTGGGCAAGAACGTTCCGGAAAAGGTCGCATCGATCGTTTCCGGTGTGGCAGAGGGCTGCGTACAGTCCGGCTGTGCACTGGTTGGCGGCGAAACTGCCGAGATGCCGGGCTTCTATCCGGAAGATGAATACGATGTTGCCGGTTTTGCCGTTGGTGTCGTAGATAAGAGCAAGATCCTGAACATGGACAGCCAGAAGGAAGGCGATGTGCTGATCGCAATGCAGTCCAGCGGCGTGCATTCCAACGGATTCTCTCTGATCCGGAATGTATTCACAGTCAACGAACAGAATCTGGCTCGTCACTTCTCTGATCTGGGCACCACACTGGGCGACTGCCTGCTGACACCGACCAAGATCTATGTCAACGCGATTCAGCAGCTGCTGGCAGAGGTACAGCCGAAGTCTATCGCTCACATCACCGGCGGCGGTTTCTATGAGAACATTCCGCGGGCACTGAAGAAGGGTCTGTCTGCAAAGATCGACCGCAGCGACGTGCAGGTTCTGCCGATCTTCGACCTGATCGCAAAGACTGGTAAGATTCCGGAACACGACATGTTCAACACCTTTAATATGGGTGTCGGCATGATGGTATGCGTGGCTCAGGAAGATGCAGATAAGGCGATCCGTATTCTGAATGCAGCAGGGGAACATGCCTATGTGCTGGGCGAACTGGTTGCATCTGATGAGGGCGTGATCCTCAAGTAATAGAAAGAGGCAGAGCAAAATGAAAAATATTGTTGTGCTGGTTTCCGGCGGCGGAACGAATTTGCAGGCATTGATCGATGCACAGAAAAACGGGAAGATTCCAAACGGAAAAATCACCTGTGTGATTTCCTCCAATCCGGACGCATACGCACTGACCAGAGCCAAAGAAAACGGCATTGGCACTCGCGTTATCGTCCCGAAAGAATTTGCATCTCGTGAAATGTACAGCAAGGCACTGCTGGAAGCACTGTTTCAGGAATATGCCGATCTGATCGTACTGGCAGGCTTTATGACCATTCTGGATCAGTCGATCATTCGGGCATATCATAATCAGATCATCAACGTGCACCCGTCTTTGATCCCGTCCTTTTGCGGAGAGGGATTCTACGGACTGCATGTACACGAGGCAGCTTTGGCACGGGGCGTGAAGTTTACCGGTGCGACAGTGCACTTCGTCAACGAAGTCGCCGATGACGGACCGATCATTTTACAGCAGCCTGTTGCTGTATTTCCGGACGATACACCGGAAGTGCTGCAAAAGCGTGTCATGGAACAGGCAGAGTGGCAGATTCTGCCGCAGGCAGTGAACCTGTTCTGCAACGGACAGTTAGAAGTTCGAGAGAAAACCGTATTTATTAAGCAGTAAAGGCAATATCAGTAGGAGGAAATTATGAAGATTGCATCATTGCAGCAGGAATTGCAGCAGAATTCTTATCCGGGCCGCGGCATTGTGCTGGGACGTTCGGAGGACGGAGCGTATGCGGTTTCTGCATACTTTATCATGGGAAGAAGTGAAAACAGCCGGAACCGCGTTTTCGTAGAGGACGGTGCAGGTATCCGCACACAGGCATTTGATCCGTCGAAAATGGTAGACCCGAGCCTGATCATCTACGCACCGGTTCGCGTTCTGGGAGATTATACCATTGTGACCAATGGCGACCAGACAGACACTGTGTATGATTTGATGCAGGCTGGGAAAACTTTTGAGGAATCCCTGCGGACCCGTGAGTTCGAACCGGACGCACCGAACTATACGCCGCGTATCTCCGGACTGATCGACCAGAGCAATAATGGATTTTCCTATGCACTGTCTATTCTGAAGAGTGCAGACGGCGATCCTTCCTCCTGCCAGAGATATACATTCTCCTATTCTAATCCCATTGCCGGCGTTGGACATTTCATTCACACCTATGAGGGTGATGGAAATCCGCTGCCGAGCTTTTCCGGCGAACCGCAGAAAATTGCGGTTTCCGGTGACATCGATGCGTTCACAGAAATGCTGTGGAACAGCCTGAATGCGGAGAACAAGGTTTCTCTGTTCGTTCGGTACATCGACCTCAAGACCAAGAAAACTGAAACCAGAATCGTAAACAAGAATCAGTAAGGAGGCACTTTCATGGCTAGTGAAATGCAATTAAAATACGGCTGTAATCCGAATCAGAAGCCGTCCCGCATCTATATGGAGGACGGCAGCGATCTGCCGATCACTGTACTGAACGGCAAGCCGGGCTATATCAATCTGTTGGACGCTTTCAATGGCTGGCAGCTGGTATCGGAACTGAAAGAAGCAACCGGCATGTGTGCGGCAACTTCTTTCAAGCACGTTTCTCCGGCAGGTGCCGCAGTTGGTGCACCGCTGTCTGATACTTTGAAGAAGATCTATTTCGTAGATGATCTGGGTGAACTCTCTCCGCTGGCGTGTGCTTATGCCCGTGCCCGCGGTGCAGACCGTATGTCTTCTTACGGTGACTTTATCGCTCTGTCTGACGTTTGCGACGTGCCCACTGCAAAGATGATCCAGCGGGAAGTTTCCGACGGTATCATTGCACCGGGCTATGAGCCGGAGGCACTGGAAATCCTCAAGTCCAAGCGGAAGGGTACCTATAATATCATTCAGATCGATCCGGCATACCGTCCGGCAGAACTGGAACGGAAGCAGGTATTTGGCGTTACCTTTGAACAGGGACATAACTTCCTGAAGATCGACAAGGAAATGCTGTCCAATGTTGTTACCGACAACAAGGAAATTCCGGAAAAATATCAGAGAGATCTGCTGATTTCCCTGATTACGCTGAAGTATACCCAGTCTAACTCTGTATGCTATGTCAAGGACGGTCAGGCAATCGGTATCGGTGCCGGACAGCAGTCCCGTATCCACTGCACACGTCTTGCCGGCAATAAGGCAGACATCTGGTGGCTGCGTCAGCATCCCAAGGTTATGGGCTTGCAGTTCGTAGACGGTATCCGCCGTCCGGATCGTGACAATGCAATTGACGTGTACATTTCTGATGAATATATGGACGTGCTGGCAGAAGGTGCATGGCAGAATACATTCAAGGTAAAGCCGGAAGTGTTCACCAAGGAAGAACAGCAGGCATGGCTGGCACAGAACACAGAGGTTTGCCTCGGTTCTGACGCATTCTTCCCCTTCGGCGACAACATCGAACGTGCTCACAAGAGCGGCGTGCAGTACATCGCAGAACCGGGCGGTTCGATTCGTGATGACCATGTTATTGCAACATGCAATAAGTACAATATGGCACTGGCGTTCACAGGCATTCGTCTGTTCCATCACTGATCGCAGGAGGAAGACAGCATGAAGATTTTAGTGGTTGGCGGCGGCGGACGGGAACACGCCATCGTCATGAAACTGGCAGAGAGCCCGCAGGTCGAGGCACTTTACTGTGCACCGGGCAACGGTGGCATCGCCAAGTATGCGAAGTGTTTTCCGGTAAAGGCAACCGATATTGACGGTATGATCAAGCTGGCAAAGGAACTGGCAGTGGATCTGGTGTTTGTTGCACCGGACGATCCGCTGGTACTGGGCATGGCAGATGCGATGCAGGCAGAGGGCTTCATGACCTTTGGACCGAAGAAAAACGCAGCGATTCTGGAGGGCAGCAAGGTGTTCTCCAAGGAACTGATGCAGAAGTATCACATTCCGACTGCGGAATATCGTGTATTTGACAAGCCGCAGGAAGCTGAAGCTTACCTGAAAGAGAAGAACGAATATCCCACAGTTATCAAAGCAGACGGTCTTGCACTGGGAAAAGGCGTTGTCATTGCCCAGAATGAACAGGAAGCTTTTGATGCGATCGCATCGATCATGGAAGACAAGATCTTCGGGGAAAGCGGTTCCAAGGTTGTCATCGAAGAATTCCTGACTGGTCCGGAAGTTTCTGTGCTTAGCTTCACAGACGGCAAAACTGTCAAGCCGATGGTTTCTTCCATGGATCACAAGCGTGCACTGGACGGCGATCAGGGTCTGAACACCGGCGGCATGGGCACTGTTGCCCCGAACCCGTACTACACACCGGAAATTGCACAGCAGTGTATGGATACCATTTTCCTGCCCACCATTCGTGCGATGCAGGAGGAGGGCAGACCGTTCACCGGCTGTCTGTATTTCGGACTGATGCTGACACCCAAGGGACCGAAGGTCATCGAGTACAACTGCCGCTTCGGCGATCCCGAGACCCAGGTGGTGCTGCCTCTGCTGGAGAGCGACCTGCTGAAGATTATGACTGCCTGCACCGAGGGCACACTGGCCGATACCGAGGTCAAATTCTCCGAGGGCGCGGCCTGCTGTGTCATTCTGGCCTCCGGCGGCTACCCGGTATCCTATGAAAAGGGCAAGCCCATTTCCGGCCTGACCAACGGCCAGCTGGAAGGGGAGAGCAACATCACAGTCTACCACTCCGGCACGGCACTGCGTGAGGACGGCACGCTGGTCACCAACGGCGGCCGCGTGCTGGGCGTGACTGCAACTGCGCCCCGCCTGACCGCCGCCATCACGCAGGCATACGCCGCCGCTGAGAAAATCAGCTTTGAAAAGCTGCACAAGCGCACGGATATTGGTATGAGAGCGCTGGAAGCAATCGCTGAACAATAAAAAAGAGGGGGATTCACCCATGGTCTATCGTATTTATGTAGAAAAGAAGCCCGGCTTTGATGTGGAAGCCCAGGGCCTGAAAAATGAGCTGGTGAGCCTGCTGGGCATCCAGTCCCTGAGCGGCCTGCGCCTGCTGAACCGCTATGACGTGGAGGGCATCGACGAGGCACTGTTCAACCAGTGCGCTACCACCGTGTTCAGTGAGCCGCCGGTGGACAACACCTATGCGGAGCTGCCTGAATTCGAGGGCATTTCCTTTGCTGTGGAGTACCTGCCCGGCCAGTTCGACCAGCGCGCCGATTCTGCCGCCGAGTGCATCCAGCTCATCAGCCAGGGCGAGCGCCCGCTGGTTCGCTCTGCCCGTGTCTACCTGCTGGAGGGGTCCCTGACCGAGGAGCAGGTGGCAGAGATCAAGAAGTACGTTATCAACCCGGTGGAGGCCCGCGAGGCTTCGCTGGAGACCAAAGCTACCCTGAAGATGGAGTATCCCGTGCCCACCGCTGTGGCCACGCTGGAGGGCTTCAACGAGCTGGACGAAGAGGGCCTGAAGAAGTTCATCGACGAAAAGGGCCTGGCCATGGATCTGGGCGATATCAAGTTCTGCCAGGAGTACTTCTGCTCTGAGCACCGCGACCCCACCATCACCGAGATCAAGATGATCGACACCTACTGGTCCGATCACTGCCGCCACACCACCTTCGGCACCATTCTGGATGATGTCCAGATCGACGATGCCGTGGTGCAGGCAGCGTTTGACCGCTACATGGCCATGCGCGCCGACCTGGGCCGTGAGGAGAAGCCCCGCTGCATGATGGATCTTGCCACCATCGGTGCCAAGGAGCTGAAGAAGCAGGGCATCCTCAAGAATCTGGACGAATCCGAGGAGATCAACGCCTGCACCGTCAAGATCAAGTGCGATGTGAACGGCAAGGATGAGGACTGGCTCTTCCTCTTTAAGAACGAGACCCACAACCACCCCACCGAGATCGAGCCCTTCGGCGGTGCGGCCACCTGCATCGGCGGTGCCATCCGCGACCCGCTGTCCGGCCGCAGCTATGTCTATCAGGCCATGCGTGTGACCGGCGCAGGCGACCCGCTCAAGCCTGTCAGCGAGACCCTGCCCGGCAAGCTGCCCCAGCGCAAGCTGGTGACCACTGCTGCTGCCGGTTACTCCTCCTACGGCAACCAGATCGGCCTTGCCACCGGCCAGGTGGATGAGATCTACCACCCCGGCTATGTGGCAAAGCGGATGGAGATCGGCGCTGTGGTGGGTGCGACTCCCGCTTCCCATGTCCGCCGCGAGTGCCCCGCCCCCGGGGATGTCATCGTCCTGCTGGGCGGCCGCACCGGCCGCGACGGCATCGGCGGTGCCACCGGCTCCTCCAAGGCCCACAATCTGAGCAGTCTGGACCACTGCGGTGCCGAGGTGCAGAAGGGCAATGCGCCCATCGAGCGCAAGCTCCAGCGCCTGTTCCGCCGTGAGGATGCCTGCAAGATGATCAAGCGCTGCAACGACTTTGGTGCGGGCGGCGTTTCCGTTGCCATCGGCGAGCTGGCCGACGGTCTGTATATCGACCTGAACAAGGTCACCAAGAAGTATGACGGCCTGGACGGCACCGAGCTGGCCATCAGCGAGAGCCAGGAGCGCATGGCTGTGGCCCTTGCCCCCGAGGATGTGGACAAGTTCATCGCCATTGCCACCGAGGAAAACCTTGAGGCGACCCCCGTGGCAAAGGTCACCGAGGAAAAGCGCCTGAACATGGTGTGGAACGGCGTGTCCATCGTCAACATCAGCCGTGAGTTCCTGAACTCCAACGGTGCGGAGAAGCACCAGAACGTCCATGTAGAGCAGGGTACCGTCTGGCAGCCCCAGTGGGCCGGCATCACCTTCAGCCAGAAGATGAAGAACATGGTGGGCGACCTGAACATCTGCAGCAAGAAGGGCCTTTCTGAGCGGTTCGACAGCACCATTGGTGCCGCCACCGTCCTGATGCCCTTTGGCGGTGCCTACCAGCTGACCCCCCAGAACGCCATGGTGGCAAAGCTGCCCGTGGATGGCGAGACCAACACCTGCTCCGGCATGGCCTGGGGCTACAACCCCTATCTGATGAGCGCCAACCAGTATATCGGCGCACGGATGGCCGTGGTGGACAGCGTCACCAAACTGGTGGCCTCCGGCTTCCGCTATGAGGATGCCTACCTGACCTTCCAGGAGTACTTTGAGCGCCTGGGCACCAAGCCCGAGCGCTGGGGCAAGCCGCTGGCCGCTCTGCTGGGTGCTCTGGATGCCCAGATGGGTCTGGGCATTGCCTCCATCGGCGGCAAGGACAGCATGTCCGGCTCCTTCGAACAGCTGGATGTGCCCCCCACGCTGGTCTCCTTTGCCACTGCCATCGGCAAGGCAAGCAAGGTGGTCTCCACCGAGTTCAAGAAGCCTGAGAGCACTGTTGTCCTCATCCGGCCCATTCTGGACCCCGAGACCGGCTGCCCCAATTTCTTCTCCCTGAAGGCAAACTACAAGATCGTGGAGCAGATGATCGAAGAGGGCATGGTGGCATCTGCCTGCGCCGTGGGCTACGGCGGCATTGCCGAGGCCCTGTTCAAGATGGGCCTGGGCAACCGCATCGGCTTCAAGATGCGCGCTGATATGCCCACCCACCGGATGTTCGAGCCCATGTACGGCTCCATCGTGCTGGAAATGGTCTCTGATTCCCCCGCAGGCGAGCTGCTGGGCGAGACCACCAGGGAGTATACCTTTGAAAGCTGCGGCGAGACGCTGGATATGGCTGAGCTGCAGGAGATCTGGGAGAGCAAGCTGGAGCCTGTGTACCCCTACCGCAAGGCAGGCCCCACCGTGGAAAAGATCAATGGCAAGCTGAACGCCCCCGCTGCCCCCAAGATCGGTGTGGCAAAGCCCAAGGTGATCATCCCCGTGTTCCCCGGTACCAACTGCGAGTACGACACCGCCAAGGCCTTTGCCCGCGCCGGTGCCGACCCTGAGATCCTGGTCATCCGCAACCTGACCCCGGCGGACGTTACCGCCAGCTGCGAGGCATTGGTCAAGGCCATTGGCGAGAGCCAGATCGTGATGCTGCCCGGCGGCTTCTCCGGCGGCGACGAGCCGGACGGCAGCGCCAAGTTCATCGCATCCTTCTTCCGCAGCCCTGCGGTCACCGAGGCGGTCCGCGACCTGCTGCAGCACCGCGACGGCCTGATGCTGGGCATCTGCAACGGCTTCCAGGCCCTGATCAAGCTGGGTCTGGTGCCCTACGGCGATATCCGCCCCATCACGGCCTATGACCCGACCCTGACCTTCAACACCATCGGCCGCCACCAGAGCATGCTGGTGCGCACCCGCGTTGCATCCACCGGCAGCCCCTGGCTGTCCCACTGCGATGCAGGCAGCGAGTACGAGATCGCCATCAGCCACGGCGAGGGCCGCTTTGTGGCACCCCAGAACGTGCTGGATCAGCTGGTTGCCAACGGTCAGGTGGCTACCCAGTATGTTGATCTGGAGGGCGAGCCCACCATGGATCAGCGCTACAACCCCAATGGCTCTCTGCTGGCCATTGAGGGCATCACCAGCCCGGACGGCCGCGTGTTCGGCAAGATGGGCCACTCGGAGCGCAGCGGCGAGTACCTGTACAAGAACGTCACCGGTGACAAATATCAGCCGATCTTTGAGGGCGGCGTAGACTATTTCAAGGTTTGATGGTAGAATAGAGAAAAACTCCTTCCGTCATCGCTGACGCGATGCCACCTCCCTCTCCGAGGGAGGCTGAAAGGCCCCCTCTTCGAGGGGGCTGTCGCCGGAAGGCGGCTGGGGGAGTTACTTTCAGGAGGAAACAACCAATGTCACAGCATGATCGTTATATCAGCCCCTTCTCTACCCGTTATTCTTCCGATGAGATGCAGTACATCTTCTCGGATGACAACAAGTTCCGCACCTGGCGCCGCCTGTGGGTGGCGCTGGCCCGGGCCGAGATGGAGCAGGGCCTGACCAATATCACCCCCGAAATGGTGGCCGAGCTGGAAGCCCATGTGGACGACATCAACTACGAGGTCGCCATTGCGCGCGAGAAGCTGGTGCGCCATGATGTGATGAGCCACGTTTACGCCTACGGCCAGCAGTGCCCCAAGGCAGCCGGCATCATCCATCTGGGTGCCACCAGCTGCTATGTGGGTGATAACACCGATATCATCGTGATGCGGCAGGGTCTGGAGCTCATCCGCAAAAAGCTGATCGGTGTGCTGGCAAAGCTCTCCCGCTTTGCTGAGGAGTACAAGGACATGCCCTGCATGGCCTATACCCACTGCCAGCCTGCACAGCCCACCACCGTGGGCAAGCGTGCCACCCTGTGGGCCAACGAGCTGGTGATGGATCTTGCCGAGATCGACCACCGCCTTGCCGCCCTGCAGCTGCGCGGTGTCAAGGGCACCACCGGCACCCAGGCTTCCTTTATGGAGCTGTTCAAGGGCGATGCAGACAAGATCCGCGCTGTGGATGCTTCCATTGCCAAGGAGATGGGCTTTACCCCGGATGCCGTGATCCCCGTGTCCGGCCAGACCTACAGCCGCAAGGTGGATGCCTTTATCCTGAACGCTCTGGCAGGCATTGCCCAGAGCTGCATGAAGTTTGCCACCGACCTGCGCCTGCTGGCCAACTTCAAGGAGATGGAAGAACCTTTTGAGAAGAACCAGATCGGTTCCTCCGCCATGCCTTACAAGCGCAACCCCATGCGGTGTGAGCGCATCTGCGCCCTGAGCCGCTACCTGATGGTGGATGTGCTGAACCCCAGCTTCACCACCGGCACCCAGTGGTTTGAGCGCACTCTGGACGACAGCGCCAACAAGCGCGTTGCCATGGCCGAGGGCTTCCTGGCTGCCGATGCCATCCTGAACATCATGCTCAATGTCACCGACGGCATCGTGGTCTATCCCAAGGTGGTGCGCAGCCGCCTGATGGCAGAGCTGCCCTTCATGGCCAGCGAGAACATTATGATGCAGGCTGTGGAAAAGGGCGGCAACCGTCAGGAGCTCCACGAGCGCCTGCGCCAGCACGCCATTGCCGCTGGCAAGCAGGTCAAGGAAGAGGGCCTGCCCAACGATATGGTGGACCGCGTTGCCGCTGACCCCGCCTTTGGCCTGACCAAGGAGGAGATCGTGGCCGGTCTGGTGCCCGAAAACTTTGTGGGCCGTGCACCCCAGCAGGTGGAGGAGTTCATTGCAAATGTGCTCCAGCCCATCTTTGATGCCAACCCCGATGCTGTGGAACAGCACGCTTCTCTGAGCGTTTAAGGGTGTGGCCCGGTAGCTTTCTCCTCGGACACGGCTCGGTCCATTCCATCGCCCGCCCTACTGCCTGCGGCAGCAGGGTCCCACCCCAGCGGACGGTCCTCGGAGAAATTCCCGGTCCACTGAACTGCAAAATCTATCGCTGCGCTCCGCCTTTGGGCAGGGCGCAGCTTTGCTATAACCGGAAAAGGAGAACCTATGCGACTAGACAAATATCTGGCCGAGACGGCGCAATGCACCCGGAGCGAGGCAAAGACCCTGCTGAGCAGGGGACGGGTGACGGTGAACGGCGCGGTGTGCAAAAAGGGGGACAACCAGCTCAGGGAAGGGGACAGCGTGGCGGTGGACGGTGCGCCGCTTGCTTACCAGCAGTTCGTCTACCTGATGCTCAACAAGCCTGAGGGCGTGGTGAGCGCTTCCACCGACAAGCGGGATACCACCGTGGTGGATCTGATCGGGGATGCCTACCCCCGGCGGGAGCTGTTCCCGGCCGGCCGGCTGGACAAGACCAGCACCGGCTTTGTTCTGCTGACGGATGACGGCGGCTTCGCCCACGAGATCCTTGCCCCGAAGCGCCATGTCTCCAAGACCTATACGGTGGTCATTGACACACCGCTGACCGAGGAGATGCGCAGGGGCTTTGCCGAGGGCGTGACGCTGGCGGATGGCACCGCCCTCTCCCCGGCAGAGGTGGAAGCCCTGACCCCGGACGGCCTGACCGTGAAAGTCAGGCTCAGGCAGGGGGTGTACCACCAGATCAAGCGGATGTTCGGTGTGTACGGCGCGGGCGTGAACGCCCTGCATCGGGATGCCATCGGCGGGCTTGCGCTGGACCCGGCCCTTGCACCGGGGCAGTGGCGGGAGCTTTCTGCGGAGGAAGTGACAGCAATTACCACCGGAGCCTGACTGCTTTTCACCTGATTTTCAAAAAAACATCACATTTTGCCGGTAAAATATTCACAAGAACCACGCAAAACAGTGCTTTTTGGGCCTGAAAATACCCCTGAAAGATAATTTCACCAAGAAAGTCAAAAATATTTTGGTGAAATATGTTGCAAAAGTAAATTCTTTTGTGTAAAATAGATAATGTAAAGCGGCGAAATTGTTAAAAACGACAATCTCGCCCCTGCGGCTTGCACAAAAGAGGAAAAGGGGTATCCATTTATGGCCAATAGAGTATTCCAGAGCGTGATCTACCAGATGAAAGATGCCATCGATCGTGTGGTCGGTGTGGTGGATGAGACCGGCGCTGTGATCTCCTGCTCGGAGCTGAACCTGATCGGAGAGGTGCGCGAGGGCTTTATGGCAGAGCGCCTGACGGCCGGTGACCGCTTTGTGCGGGATGGCTACACCTATCAGCAGTTCTCCAGCGCAAAGCATAACGACTATGCCGTGTTTGTGGAAGGCGCGGACGAGACTGCGGGCCAGTTTGCGGCCCTGCTCTCCATCAGTCTGCAGAGCATCAAGCAGTACCACGATGAAAAGTTCGACAAAGCCAACTTCATCAAGAACGTGGTGCTGGATAACATCCTGCCCGGCGATATCTACGCCAAGGCCCGTGAGCTGCACTTTGCCACCGATGTTTCCCGCGTGGTGTTCATTGTGCGCGTGACCTCCGGCGGCGACATCTCCGCCTACGATGTGGTCAGCAGCCTGTTCCCGGACAAGCAGAAGGACTTTGTGTTCAATATCAGCGAGACCGACACCGTGCTGGTCAAGGAGATCCGCAAGGGCATCGACCGCACCGATATGGAGAAGCTGGCTGCCAGCATCGTGGACACCCTGTCCGGTGAGCATTACATCAAGGCTGTGGTCGGCATCGGCACCCCCATCTCCAACGTGAAGGATCTGGCTACCTCCTTCAAGGAAGCACAGATCGCCATGGAGGTCAGCAAGGTGTTCGACACCGAGAAGCAGATCATCCGCTACGACAACCTTGGCATTGCCCGCCTGATCTACCAGCTGCCCACCACTGTCTGCGAGATGTTCCTGCGCGAGGTGTTCAAGCAGGGCAGCATCGAGAGCCTGGATCAGGAGACCCTGTTCACCATCCAGCGCTTCTTCGAGAACAACCTGAATGTGTCTGAGACCAGCCGCGGCCTGTTTGTCCACCGCAACACGCTGGTGTATCGTCTGGAAAAGATCAAAAAACTGACCGGTCTGGATCTGCGTGAGTTCGACGATGCCATCGTCTTTAAGGTGGCGTTGATGGTCAAGAAGTACCTGTCCAACAACCCGGCCAAATATTAAGCAAACGCTTGCGGCGCAAAGCCGTCGGCGAAGAACCGGCCGCTCGAAACCGATGCTGGCCGGTTCTTTTTGGTTTGGAGAAAATTATTGGGAGCGAAAAATGCATGATAGATTTTGAACACGTTTCAAAGCAGTACAAGCACAACGCAAAGCCTGCCCTGGAGGATGTCAACTTCCATGTGGATGACGGCGAGTTTGTTTTTCTGCTGGGTCACTCGGGCGCGGGCAAATCCACCCTGCTCAAGCTGATCCTGCGCGAGGAGACCCCCACCGAGGGCCGCGTGCTGGTGAACGGGCAGGATGTTGCCCGCCTGCGCCGCCGCAAGATCCCCTACCTGCGCCGTCAGATGGGCATCATCTTTCAGGATTTCCGGCTCATCCCCACCATGACCGTTTACGAGAACATTGCCTTTGCCATGCATGTTACCAACATCGGGCACAAGCAGATCAAGGAGCGCGTGAATTACATGCTGGAGCTTGTCCACCTGGAGGACAAGGCAAAGGTCTACCCCGACCTGCTCTCCGGCGGTGAGCAGCAGCGTGTGGCTGTGGCCCGCGCCCTGGCCCACGCCCCCAAGCTGGTGATTGCGGACGAGCCCACCGGCAACATCGACCCCGAGCTGAGCCTTGAGATGATGGAGCTTCTGGAGCGTGTCAGCGAGATGGGCATCACTGTGCTGGTGGTCACCCATGAGCACGAGCTGGTCCGTCACTTTGACCGCCGCGTGGTCACCCTGTCCGGCGGACACATCATCTCGGATGTGCCCACGGGCTCCATGATCCCCCACCCGCCCGTAGACCCGAAGGAACTGGAAATGGAGGTGTCGCTGGTATGATGAAGCCTTCTACGTTCGGTTTCCTTGTGGTGCGCGGCGTGCGCAACCTGGGCAAGCACTGGGCCATGACCATTGCCTGCATCGCCTCCCTGAGCGTCTGTATGACCCTGAACACCTTTGCCACGCTGGCGGAAGTCAATGTGGATAGCATGGTGAACTATCTGGGCCAGCAGAACGAAATGGTGGTCTATGTGGACCCCGAAGCCGACGATGCCACCATCCAGACGGTAGGGGAGCGCATCACTGCCACCCCGGGCGTGAGCCGGGTGCAGTACATGTCCAAGGAGGACGTGCTCAACCAGTACCGTGGGTACATGGCGGATTACGCCGTTCTGCTGGACGAATTTGAGAATGATAACCCCTTCAAGGCCAACTACCGTGTCTCTCTGGCAGACCTGAGCCAGATGCAGGCCATGAGCCAGAACTTCCAGAGCATTCCGGGCGTGTACAGCGTTACCGCCCCCATTGAGATGACCCAGACCTTTGTGGAGGTCCAGCAGGCCGTGACCAAGGTGGGCCAGATCGTGATCCTGGTGTTGATGGCGGTCAGCATCATCACGGTGGGCAGCACCATCCGCCTGAGCGTTTTTGCCCGCCGCCGTGAGATCGAGATCATGAAGTATGTGGGCGCGACCAACCACCTTGTCACCCTGCCCTTTTTTGTGGAGGGCCTGACCATGGGCCTGATCTCCGGTGCCATCACCTCAGTAGCCGGTATCTTCGGCTATGCCTACATCGTGCAGGCCTCCAGCACGCTGGGTGGGTTGTGGCAGCTGCTCATGGGCACCGCCATGGTGCCTGTGGATGCCGTCTGGCCCACCATCCTGACGTACAGTCTGGCCGGTGGTGCGCTGGTGGGTGCGCTGGGCAGCATGTTCTCCATCCGCAAACATCTGAATGTGTAAGCGAAAGGAGCCTTCTCTGTGAAACAAGCAAAACACTCTGCGGGCTTCCGCCTGCACCTCATGTATACCCCCACCCACGCAAAGCCCGCCCCCGGGCACAGCCGGGCCATGCGCGCCGCCAGCCTGTTTCTGGCAGCGGCCTGCCTGCTGCTGAGCGTTTCGGTCTACCCGGCCACGGCGGCTACCAGCATGTCCAGCCTGCAGAACAAGCTGGATAAGCTCTCCCAGTCCATTGTACAGCACAAAAAGGAACTGTCCAATGCAAAAAAGAAGGAGCAGGCCGCCAAGGCGCTGGAATCGGAGCTGAAGGAAAAGGTCACGGTGGTCCAGAGCCAGATCAGCGTGCTGAAGGGCCAGATCGCCGAGGTGCAGAACAGCATCGGCCTGAAGGAACAGGAGATCGCCGCCAAGGAGCAGCAGATCACCGAAAAAGAAGCGGAGATCGCCGACCAGTGGGGGGATTTCAAGCAGCACATGGCTGCCATGCAGGAGCTGCGGGACGGCGGCAGCGTTGCCATGCTGTCTGCGGTGAACGACCTGTATGAACTGCTGACCTTCAACGAGGTCATGCAGGACATCTCCATCAAGGACACCGAGATCCTGGACAACATGAAGAACGCCAAGGAAGCGCTGGAAAGCGATAAGCTGACGCTGGAATCCCAGCGCAGCGAGCTGCAAAGCAAAAAGGCAGATCTGGATGCCCAGAACAGCCAGATGCGTGCCAAGCAGAACGAGCTCAACTCCAGCGTGGCCGCCGCCCAGATGAGCGCTGCCGAGGCGCAGCAAGCCCAGAAGGACGCACAGGCCGCCATTGAATCGGACGAGATGAACTATGAGGCGGTCAAGAAGCAGATCCAGAAGATGATCGCTGCGGCCGCTGCCTCCAAGCCCACCCTGAGCTTTACCGGCTTCATCTGCCCGCTCAAGAGCTATAGCCGTATTTCCAGTGAGTACGGCTGGCGCAAGAACCCCGTTACGGGGGTCAACAAGCTCCACGCCGGTACCGACTTTGCCGCCCCGGGCGGCACGCCTATCTATGCAGCCGCCAGCGGCTATGTGCAGGTGGCGGGCTGGTCCAGCGGCGGTTACGGCAACTATGTCATCATCTACCACGGCAAAATGTCCGATGGCAACCAGTACAGCACCCTGTACGGCCACATGCGGTCGGTCGCCACCTCGGCGGGCAAGTATGTCCAGCAGGGTGAGATCATCGGTTATGTGGGCAGCACGGGCAACTCTACCGGCAACCACCTCCATCTGGAGGTCTGGAAGGGCGGCTCCAAGGCCAATGCCGTCAACCCCCGTGGTTATATCCCCATGAAATAATCTGCATTGTATCAAAGGAGGCCGTCAGGGCTTATGAAGGAAGAAAAACGCAAGCGCATCCTGCGCGTGGGCTGTCTGATCCTGGCAGGGATCTTTGCACTTTCCATGCTGGGCAGCGTGGTTATGATGCTGCTGGTCTGACAGAGGAGGGAAGAAGATGAACCGTAAGATATCGGTCGGCATGGCGGTCAGCATCGTCATCCTGGCCATGACCGTTACCTTTTCCATTACCATGCTGGTGGCGATGCGCCTGTTTGACAGCACCGTTTCCAGCGTGAAGGAAAAGGAGAGCATGTACAACAAGATCGCTGAGGTGGACCGCTATGTCCGCAGCAACGATTACTATCCCATCGACGAGACCACCCTCTACGACCGCCTGACGGCTGGCTACCTGCTGGGCACCGGCGACAAATACGCCCGCTATTTCAGCGCCACCGCCTATACGGAGCTGATGAATACCCAGAACGGCACCCTGATCGGCATTGGCGTGGAGCTGGCTGTGGATCAGTCCGGCTATGCCAAGGTCATCAAGGTCTACGATGAATCCCCCGCCAAGGAGGCAGGCATTCAGGTCGGCAACTACATCACCGCCGTGGACGGCACCGATGTCAAGAGCATGAGCAGCGTGGATGCCATCCAGACCCGCCTGCGCGGCGAGAGCGGCACCACCGTCAATGTGACCTGGCTGGACAGTGAGGCCGCCGAGCATACCGCTGATCTGACCCACTCCGGCTACAGTTCCACCACCGTGGATTACCAGATGGTGCAGGGCAATGTGGGCTACATCCGGATCCGTCAGTTTGATTCCACCACCCCCAGCGAGCTGGATTACGCCATCCGCAGCCTGAGCGCCAACGGCGCAGGCAGCCTGGTGTTTGATCTGCGTGATAACGGCGGCGGCCTGCTGGACGATGCCATTCAGTGCATCGACCTGATCGCCCCGGAGGGCACGCTGGCCTTTGCTGAGGACAAGAACGGCACCCAGACCCTGCTGGGCACCAGCACCAGCGAGTCCCGGATCGACCTGCCCGTGGTCTGCCTGGTCAACGGAAGCACCGCCAGCGCTGCGGAGCTCTTTGCCAGCAGCCTGCGCACCCTGAATGGTGCCCGTCTGGTGGGCACCACCACGCAGGGAAAGGGCACCATCCAGAGCAGCCCCCAGCGCCTGTCCGATGGCAGTGCCGTGGTGGTCACCGTGGCTAAGCTGGTCTGCGGCGACGGCAGCTGCTTTGACGGCACCGGCCTGACCGTGGATGTGGAGCGGCCCCTGACTGCGGACGAACAGACCGCATACTATGATTACACTGTGGAGAACGATCCCCAGATCCAGCGTGCCGTGAGCACTGCCCAGCAGATGAGCGGCACCACCACCGTGAGCGGTGTCAACGAAGCGGCTTCCAGTGAAGCTGCCGACAGTGCCGCCGCCGAGAGCGTAGCAGAGGGGGACGCTGAGGCTGCATCTGCCGAGAGCACTCCGGCAGAGACCGCGCCCGCCGAAAGTGAAGCAGCAGGGGAGAGCACTGCATCCAGTAGTCAAGAATAAGAGAACAACCCTCTCCGTCAGCGCTGACGCGCTGCCACCTCTCCCGAAGGGCGAGGTCTTGGCAATTCACGCAAAGTTTGCGGTTTTGTCAAAAGCTCCCCCTATGGGGGAGCTGGCGAGCGAAGCGAGACTGAGAGGGTTATTTTGGAAAAGAAAGGATAGAGCCATGCCCGAACTGACCGACCTGTCTTATGTGCGCGCCCTGTGCGAAAAATATGATTTTGCCCTTTCCAAGGGCTTTGGCCAGAACTTCATCGTCAACCCCGGCCTGCCCCCCAAGATCGTGGATGCCAGCGGCGTGGACAAGCGCTACGGCGTGCTCGAGATCGGCCCCGGCATCGGCGTGCTGACCCGGGAGTTGGCAAAGCGGGCGGCAAAGGTGGTCTCCATCGAAGTGGATGAGCGCCTGCCGCCCCTGCTGGCCGAGACCATGGCCGGTGTGGACAATTTCAAGCTGGTGCTGCAGGATGTGCTCAAGGTGGATCTAAAAGCCCTGATCGCGCAGGAGTTCCCCGGGATGCCGGTGGCAGTCTGCGCCAACCTGCCCTACTATATCACAAGCCCCATTGTGATGAAGCTGCTGGGTGACCGCCTGCCCATCGAGAGCCTGACCGTGATGGTGCAGAAGGAAGCTGCCGATCGTCTGGCTGCCGCCCCGGGCACCCGGGCCTCCAGCGCCATCAGCTGTGCGGTGAGCTATTACGCGACCTCTAAGATGATGTTCACCGCCGCCCCGGGCAGCTTTTACCCGGCCCCCAAGGTGACCAGCGCTGTGGTGCGGATGGAGATCCGCCCCACCCCCGCCGTGCAGGTGGAGGACGAGGAGGGCTACTTTGCCCTTGTGCGCGCGGCCTTTGGCCAGCGGCGCAAGACTGCGGCCAATGCCATTGCCAGCGGCTTGGGGATGCCCAAGGATGCCGTGACCGCTGCCATTGAAGCCGCCGGTTTCGATGCCCGCATCCGTCCTGAGGCCCTGACGCTGGAGGATTTTGCAAAGATCCAGAACGCACTGGCCCGGTGACTTGTTTTAATAATTCGGTTTTCCAAAAGCAGGAGCTCTTCGCAAAGCGTGGAGCGCCTGCTCTTTTAGAATATAAAGCAGAAAATACGGTGTCTTTTTGACAAGAACAATTCCGGTTGTTTTGTCTGCAGCATGGTCTGTTAAATTTCCTGCACGCTTTACCATGTAAAAGCAAATATATTTCATCGTTTTTGCGCGGCAGACTTTGCTTTTTGAAGAAAAAGCTGTGTGTGTTCCATTGACATCTTTTTATTTCAATGGTACAATATATGACGTGTTAAGGTTTTGCGGGAGGAGCACAGGTGCAGACAGAGGGGTCTGTTTCTGCGCTCTTTTGTATTCCCTGGCAGTACAGGGGTCAAAAAACCTCCGCAGAATAGTGGGAAAACAGCAGGACATCCCGCCCTGCACCATGCACTGAAGCACGGAATTATTATAGGGAGGAAAACACAATGAACAACAACTACGAGTCTCATGCAATCAGCCGCCGCAGCTTTCTGAAGGCTTCCGGTGTCGTTGGTGCCGCTGGCATCCTGGCATTAGAAACCAAATAATCAGCTCCGGCAGCAATAGCACAATCTACAAACTTATT
>OGPE01000310.1_pt1 | contig 37599 bp, 52 predicted proteins | sample 1552881 | NCBI WGS metagenome assembly OGPE01 (sample SAMEA2580236, study PRJEB22360) | human gut metagenome | biome: human gut; feature: human-associated habitat; material: faeces | place: Denmark | collected 2008/2010 | reverse complement strand
GCCAAGAAGGCGCCGAAGGAAGAAGCCAAGAAGGCGCCGGGCCGAAAGAAAGGGCAGGCATCTGCCGAACCCGATCCCCAGCCTGCGCCGGCGCCCGATCCGGAACCGGAACCGGAAGGCGCTGCCGACGACGCTCCGCAGAAGGAAGAAGAATCCGCTCAATAAGCATAAATTACCATTAACATGGCTCAAACTGGAATTAACATCGAGCTGAAAGATACCACACTCAGCCGGCGCCAGCCCTCCGTGGGCAATGCGGCGCTGGTGTACGGTATCAAAGTCTCGTCCGGATCGGTGAGCGGGAAACCCACACTTATCACGAGTCTGGATTCCTACACCGCTTGGGCCGCATCCGACGCTCCTGACGCCAAACTGCTCAACAACGATCCCCACCTGTTGGGAATGGTGACGCAGTTCTACGCCAAAGCCGGAGGCGGTACCTATCTGTGGCTGATCTTGACGAGCGGCGAAAAGGGTGATTTCGTTACGACCAATGCGGCGAACATCAAGCGCCAAATCCGCTTGACGCTGGAGGCCAACTACGACAACCGCCCCCGCATTATCGGCTGGTGCTCGCAGGCCAACGACGACGCCTCAGGGTGGGTCCCCACGACCACTTCGACCGTTGTAAAGGCCATCGATACCATTCAGAATGCAATGTTCGCCGAGGGCATCCGCTTCGTGAACGTTTATACGTCCAACGTCGATGGGGCGCAGGCAAATTCGGCCTCCAACATCACCGACCTCTCCACCTACGCGACGCCGTCGGTAGCGTACATGCCTACCACCACGCTCTACAACACTACGGTGGACGATCAAGGCAACATCACGGCCTACACCCCCATCAAGGATGTGGGAGAAGCCATCGGTATTCTGTCGGCTATCTCGGTCGCTGAATCCATCGGCTCGCACGAACGCGCGGCCGTGGCGCAGAAGGCGTTCTTCAACGACCCCGAAACCGTCGTAAGCGTGACGGAGGTAGACCCCTCAATCATCGACGCGCTGGGCAAAGGTCAGTATCTCTTTCACCGGCCCTATCCCACCGGCATCTTCTACAACGACGGCGCCACCTGCAACGACCCGACGAAGGCGTTGTCGCGGCTGGAGTTCGTTCGGCTTGGGAACGCCGTGTGCGACGATGCGCAGGAGTTCTTCTCGCAGATTCTGAACACGCAGGCCCCTGTTGACGCCAAAGGCGATCTGAGCAGGACCTACGCCACGCAGATCGAGAACAACTTCTACAATCTCTACTGCCAGCCCCGCATCAGTCAGCGCCAGTGCTCCAGCATTCGCGTGACGGTGGCCGCTCAGGACAACAATTTCGTGTCCACGCGAACGATTCTGGTGTCCATCGAAATTCTGCCGTCGCCCAACGTAGACTGGGTGAAGGTAGGTGTTCTGTACGTATCAGCACTTTCGTAAAAATCAACGACTATGTACGAACCCTATATCATCTCCAGCGCGGAAGCTAAAATGAACATCACCCATCGCGGCCAGATGTTCGACATCGTAACCGGTGTCCAGCTCTCCATCTCCCGGACGCAGGACGTTCAGGAAATCTTCGCCATCGGCCGGTTGGAACCTATTGCCAAGAAAGTAATCAACAAACGATTTACGGGCAATATGTCCCTCCAGACCGGTGAGTACGAGACTATCCTCGACGCCATCAATGCGTCGATAACTACCGGCTTCATTTCATCGCTCACCGACTTGGGGAACTTCTCCATCGGCTGGACCCTCGAAATGACCGGCCTGATCGTCCCCCGCACGATCATCTACTCTCTGGATTCCTGCGCTATTTCGTCCGACGACTTTTCGGTGGACCGAAACAGCCCTGAAATCAACACTTCCCTCGCAATTCAGGGAATAGGTATTACCCGTTCAGTTTTACCGCTTTAACCCGGCAGGGGCGGTGAGAATCGCCCCTGCTATTTTTACTCAAAATTATGTCCGGACAAACAATTATTCAGAATTATACCGTCCGCTTGCGGTATTTCAAGCGAAGCGTAGCCCCTAAGGCTCAGGTGATCGAGCAGGAGGTTGAGGAAGATGTAGAAGTAGGTATGCTCTCCCGAACCTCCGCGGCGCACACCAATTTTGCCACCCAGCTGCTGATGCACGGCGCATCCGGCGATCTTGAGCAGCTGGCGCCTATCGCCACCAAGTTCTGCGAAATGATGATCGTAGACGACAAACAGCGCAAGGCCATCGTGAACGACGTTATGGCCTGCATCGACCTTTACGGCTCCGATCCGGTTCAAAAGGACATCGAGCGTTTTTTATCGCGCTGGGGTGTGGTGATGGGGCTTCTCGGAACCGCCGAGAACCCAGCCTCCACGAACGAATAAAGGAGTACGGCAGGAACGACCCCTTCCTGCTGAAAAAAGCCTTTATTTCGTATGTGTTTCACGAACCGATAACCACTCTCGAAACCCGGTTGTCGGCCGCGGACATCGACAAATATTCCGACATGGCCATGTGGGTGATCGACAACATCATCTACGCGCCATTCAAAGCCAAGAAATGATATGGACGGGCAGACCTATCAAATAAAGCTCAACATCAACGTAGACGATTCTCAGCTCTCGAAAGCCGAGCGGCGCATCCGGGACCTCGAAAGAGGACCCGGCCGCGGCCGACAACGGGGAGATGGGCGTGGTTCGGGGGGTGGAAACGATTCTAACATCCCTCCCAGCCGACGCCCATATTACCGGGCGCTGGAGAGACTTTTCGATCGAAAACCGGGATTATCGGGCGAAGGATTTTTAAGTAACGTAAATAGGCTGTACCACAAGGCGGACGTATTCAAGCGCGCATTTTTGGGCAACCTAACGAGCTTATCCGGAGCCATGCGCAACCTGTCTAACTTTGGGGCGGTTCTCGGTTCCATAGGTCGCATCGCCGCCGGAGTCATAAAACCTCTGGGTACCGTAGCCCCCGCTCTTACATTGGTAGGAGGTGCAATCGCAGCCGCAAAGGGATTAAACATCCTTCTGCGCGGTTCGGCGCTCGCCTTCGGTAATCGACTTCTAAACAACCAGAATCTTGTCGAAGCCGGATCGAGTGCCATGCAGTTCGAAATGGCCCGTAAAGGGTTGGGGGCGGCCTATGAAAAATCCTTTCAGGAAGCGGGTCGCTTAGCGGCGGAATATGGATTTAGCCGCACGGGTCTGCTCAACTCCATGAACATGTTTACCGGCTTGAACGTAGGAAATCGAACGTTAAGTCGGGAAGAGGCCACCCGCATAGCCATGCAGGCAGGCAAAATAGCCCATGTGGGTGGAGTTCCATTCGAGCGAGTCAACATCAACCTCCAGCAGTTGTTGGGTCAGCCTACGCCCTCTGCGCGCGACCTTCGGGAGCTTATTCAGGCCGCCCCCATCATCGGAAAGATCGCCCAGCAGTCGATGGCGCGAAAGAACGTATCAGGGGATGTTTTCTCCTATCTGAAAGACAAATCCGAGTTGCTGAACGTCCTGAACGAGTTCGACCGCATGATCGAATCGAATCCGTTCATGAAGGCGCGAGGTATGGCTCAACTGTATAAGGAGAACGCATTCATCAAGATAGTGCAGGATAATGCGGAGTTTTGGCCCAAAATATCCCAGTCGTTGGGAATTTTCTACGACAAGCTGGCCATAGTTGCCAACCAATACATTCCCAAGTTGGCGGATTTTATCTCCCCAGAGAAGATAGAAACAATGATGGCCGATGTAGAAAGCGCTATTTCGGGTCTCACCAAAATATTCGGCGGCATCATGTCCTTCTTGGGTTGGGTTGGGCGATCGGTTCCATTTGGGCATGCCGACAAGTTTAATGTAGACGAAAAGTGGGTTCCGGCAGCTGGAGGCGCTGTCAGAAAGGCATTTTCATTCGGGGATCGGTTTTACTATGATGCTCAGGGCAACAAGTACCCCGTGATAAATTCTGACAGTCTGTATGCGGCCCGGCAGCGCTCGGCGTTCCGGGATTTGGTAACACGAGACAGCTCCTACATTATCTCTTCACTGGCGGCTCAGCGCGCTGGTTCCGCAGAGATGATAGGGGGCGTTCCTTACCCAAAAGCCGGATTCACTCCGACTGCATCCCAAAGAGCGGCTGCCATCCGAGAATTTCGAGCCAACTCCAAAAATTTCTTGCAAAATCCCGGAATGGTTCTCAAACCCGTGCAGACGGTGGACGGCAGCACCTATTGGGACATAGACTACGGTAAACTCTTCAATCAACTCAATCCCGCCGCCGGATTGAATGGTAATGGCGCCAACTTCTCGGCCTCAGACGGGCTTTCCGACATCACCAAAGGTGCCCGATCCCTGATTATCAACTTCAATCGGGAGATCGTCAGCATGCCTATCAGCATCGACAACGTGAACGACGGCGCCGACTTGGGCGCTCAGCTTCAGGGGGCCTTATACGACAACATCATGCGCGGCTTGCAAGTCGCACTCAACAACGCAACCGGTGCAATGTAATGAATACCAGAGACCATCAAAATACGCAGGACACCTTCACCCAAGCCGCCACCCATCTCCAGCAGGCCGCCAGCTCCCCGGAGCAGATATACCAGCGGGCGAAGGATCAGGTGCTCGACGCCGCAGATGCGGTGTTGAACGCCCGAAAAATCGTGCTCTCGCAGGCGGGTATTGTCCGCGTGCTGATCGAAAGCCCCGGCGGCAAGATACGCACCGGCGATAACACCCCGGAAATGTCTCCGGCGCCGCTTTCCACCCAAGAGTATTCCACGTCCACGCATCAAGATGATGCCCAGCGAATCAGCGACGCCCTTTTCGGCCTGACGGATGATCCCATCGCTGACGCGATATTCGTGTGCGGCGATTACTATGCGCCGCTTTCGCTCAACTTCTCGGTGTCGGCTCAGAAAATAACCGACGAATCCCAGCTGGTGGACGGCATCAACATCGTACAGCGGGTGGCCAAAGGCCCGAAGGTGGTGTCGGTGTCGTTCAACATCCAGCGCCGGGAAGCGCAGGAGGTAGAGGATATGTCGGCCACCACCATCCGGCGCCGCAATGCGCGCGGCGGGGACCCCACGCCGGTATACAAGTTGACGCGGTTTCTGGATGAACTTTACGAGAACGACGAGGTTTTCGCCATCGAGAACACGGTGCTGAATAATGAAATAGGAATCGGTTGGGCGTTCATCAAGTCCTACCGCTTCTCGCCTATGCAGGGCGACACCTTCGGTTCCATCAACTTGGTATTGCAGGAGGTGAACATCGCCGATCCGCTTCTCTACACCAATTCCGCCAACACGCAGGATTCGCAGTCCGTGCCCACAACCGTGAAATAACATGGCCGTCCGAAACATAACGGGAAACTATCTGATCTGCGGAAACGAGGTTTTCGTTGAGGGGAAGAGCATCGGCCAGTTCCAATCCTTCGAATCTGACGAAACGCGCGAGAACATCGTGGGAACCGCATCCATCGAGATGCCTTTCTACACCATAGCCGCGAAGGCCGCGAAGGAGGTGGGGCGCGGAAGCACCATCGCCGTTCAGCGGGTGGGAAAAAACACGACCACCTACGTTCGCATCAACCCGGACGACTGGAATATCAAGACCGGCGCCCGCATTCAGGTGTACGCATGGTATCACGACAACGCCGTCATCGGCCAGAAGTTCGAAAAGCGCCTTGAATTTGACGGATTCATCCGGGACGTTATCGGAGGGTTCCCGACGGTAATAAAGTGCGAGGATGCGGCATTTATGCTTCGATTCGGCACGGTTACGCAGTCGTGGCCCAAAGCCACTCCCCTATCCTCGCTTCTGCAACAGATGTGCGACACGGCCAACGCGGCGTTTGCGAAGTACCGCAAGGACAACAAGCTGACATACGCCTATCCCTCTCTGTTGCCGGACCCCAAATCCATGCAGAGCGATTTTGTGCTCAAACCCGCCACCGGAGTGTCGCCATACGATGTACTGGAGCGGGTGATCGTCGGCATGTATAAACTCTACGGCAATGTCCGCATCGAGAGCGACAAGGCGCGGGTCTACTGCGGACTCGGAATCTCGGAATCCGAATCCCCCACCGTGGAGCTGGACACGTCGGTAAACGTGATAGCCCGCGACATCGTGCCCTCGAACATGATGTTCCAGAATTTCCGCGTCATCGTCCGGTATATGGAGGACGGAACCATGAAAACCATCGAGAAGGGGGCGGAAAACGGCCTTGTGTACGACCTTCCCTTCACGCCGGGCCGCAATGCCCAGCAGATGAACACCACGGCGCTGTCGGTGCTGGCCGGCCTGCGCGCCCAGCGCAACAAGGGCACCATCACCACGTTGCTGTACCCCCTTGTTCGGCTCTACGACTACGTGAATTTCAATGATACCATCTTCAAGTCCCTGAGCGGCGGGTATTATGTCATCGGCCGCAAGGTGACCTGCGGAAAAGGCAAAGGCTACCGGCAGATACTGACGGTTACAAACAAGACATTTCTTTATCTGGCGAACTGATGAATCAAGGACAATTCATACGCAGTATGGAGGACTTCGGCAAGGACCTGCGCCGTCTGCTTGACGGCGTGAACCAGCCGTCCATCCTCTACGGCAACGTCGATTCAGTGAATGAAGAGGCCAAAACAATTAACGTTCGCATTGGTGATGCTGGACTGGTAATACCGGACATAAGCCTATCCAATGTCATCGGCGGGGATGCGAGCGTTATTTTTTATCCCGCCGTAAACTCCGCGGTGATCCTCGGCATGCCCTACCAACAGCCGGAGAACGCTTTCGTGGTAAGCTTCACGCGCGTAGACAAGATCGAAGCGTCGGTAGGCGGATATTTTTGCAAAATCGACAAAGAATCCATATATTTGTCGAAAGACGGGGGCGGCTCCCTCACCATTTCCGGCGATACGGTCACCATGAACGGTGGCGCAATCGGCGGCATGGTGATCCCGGACGCCATAACCAATGCCATGAACACCTTCGTGTCGGCGTTCAACAGCCATACACACGCCTACACATGGTCTGCGGAGGCCGGAGCAGATACTACGGCTCCCCCTGCAGGAAGCGTATCGCCTTTCAAGGCGGAGGATTATACGAACGACAAAGTGCAACAGTAATGAGCGACATTATTTTCGATCTGAAAAACAACGACATCGGCACCTCCAACGGCGATTTTGCCGTTGTGGTCGATCCGTCGATTCAGAACGCCACGCTCATGTTGCTGAAAAACCCCGTCAACATCCTGCAACCTCAGTTCGGCGTGGGGTTCGAGACCTTCGCCCTGAACGCGCGGCCCGATTACGTCTCCATGCTGGCCGCCACTGCCAAGCGGCAGGTTATAAAGGACGGCGCCGACTACTGCGACATCCGCATCACCGAGGGCGAGAACTTCGGCGAATACAGCGTCTCGGTAGACGCCCAATACCCCGTCGCCGAACCCGATCCTGATCTTATCCTTCCCACGCCCCCGCCGCCGGACAAAACACAACGCAATATCGAGGTGCGCCTAGCCGTGATAGTAGGCGGTGGTAATTTAGGGTATTTGTCGGATGTTGACATCAAGATCAACTACACGTTGCCGGATGGCACGCAGTCGGATTGGTTGTCACCCACCTCTGTGGGGGAAATTCCGGATGATTCCGCGGCAGGCCATCATGATATATACATCTGGAACGGCGATAATGCGTCGCTCAAGCAGGTGACCATCAACGTTCAGGCCCACAAAACCGGGTATCATCTCACCTACTCGCCGTTTTGGAATATCCAAGCCGGGAGCGATGACGTATACTTCGCAACCGCCATCGCAATGCAAGCTGATTAGAGTATGGCAACTTACAAAGTAAAATCCGGTGATACGCTGATGGACGTGTGCTACAACACGACCGGATCACTGCGCGCCATCAACGACATAATGAACGCCAACGGCTTCGACACCTATACCCCGCAGCTGGAGGCAGGTCGCATCATCGAGGTGCCGGACGTGGTATACAACAGCGAAGCCGTATCGGTGGCCGACGCGCGGCCGTTCAACAGTGCATCCCTGCCTTTCGACAACCTGAGCATGCAGATGGAACAGCTGGAATTTATGCTGGGCGATGTCGGCTCCATCATCTACACCTTTGACGGGTCAAAGATCGCGGGCAAATACCTTTCCCTGAATGCGAATAACAACAACGAAGGCTATGTGAACTGGGGCGACGGCACGCCTGTGGAGTATATCAAAAACAACGCGCCGTTTGGTCACAACTACGCCGCCGGAACCACCGGGGAGATTGTGGTAACGTTTCTTGGACGCACTGGGGCATTCTATTTGGGTACTCAATCTTTCGATCAAGAAACATTTAAGCAGTCCCTTATTAAAGTGGACATTACCAATGCCGACGCGGCATGCCCATCCGGAATGTGGAGAAATGCCTTTTGGAGCTGTAATTATCTGGTGGAAGTTGTGGGTTCTTTTGCTGGTAAGCCGAACATTAAAAATGCCAACTCCATGTTTATTCATACATGGAAGCTTAATACTATACCTCCCCAAATGTTCCGTGGGTGCCCTAATTTGGAAGATGTAAAGTCAGCCTTTGGTTATTCTTATAATATTCCCAATGCAGACTATATGTTTGCGGACTGTCCGAAATTAATCGAAGCGCCGCAGGTATTTTCTTACTCGAATATCCCCTCGGCTGTATCAGCTTTTGAAAACTGCACCTCCCTAAAATCAGTTGTAAATTTATTTGCGAATTGTAGGCTATTAACGGACGTCACCAATGTTTTTAAGGGGTGTACGAATATTGAACTTGCGCTCCGTGTTTTTCAAAACTGCGCTGTTCTTAACCCGCCTGTTAACGTTTTTGACGATTGCAAAAAGGCTTACAATTTTAAGGAATGTTATAATAACCTCCCCGCCGCTACCAATGAATCTCCCTATACTGTGGTCAACGGCCAGAAGGTTCATTTGTGGGAAAGAACCCCCGAATTAGGATTTGCGTTGCCTATCCGATACGACTTCTGTTTTACCAATTCCCCCAACTTTGCGGATTACGCCAACATTCCGGAAGCGTGGGGAGGGCCTCCGAAAACGGAAAACAACGTGAAGCTTCGCTGTTGGCCGATGATGGCGCAGATAGTGGCCGATCCCACTACGATGGCTGGTGTAGTGTACCTTAACGGCGAAATTCTCGGTTACAACGTCGTGGAAAAAGACACGTCGAATCGGCTCGTCATGGACCTGCCGCTTCCGACCACCATCACCAGCGTGGCCGGACTGTACGTGGTGTTCTATTCCGAGGACGATGCTATAATCGGCGGTTCGCTGGCGCTGGCAGATAACGTTGCGGCGCCGACGGAAGGGGCCGTCTACGAAACCTACTACAATGCCGGCTACGGCAATAACCTGCCGTCGATCTACCCCGTATTCGCGCCGAATAACGACCTTACGCCGGGCATTATCAACTCCTATTTCCAGCCCACCTACAACGTCCATATCCCGTCGCTGGGGGACTTTGAGGTCGTAGGCTCCGAGAGCGTTTCGGATGCGGTTGAAATAACCCTCCAAATCACCGAGCTGGGTTGGTCGTATTACCTATCCTCCGGAAGTGATCTGTGGATTGACATGCAACAAAAGCTGGAGACCCAGCATGGCATACCTCTATCGGCGCTCGCCGAGGATGGATGCACCCTCACGCTGTCCGTAGCAATCGAAAACTACGTCATGACGGCACCGGCGATCGAGTTCAACACCATGCGCGGCTCCATCATGCCTATTCTGGATTTCACGTACGTACCTTAATTTAATGAAATCTTTATGACCACTTATGAACAAATAGTAGCCAACATCGGCAAAACCATCTCGTCGCTCACGAGCACCAGCAATTCAGCCATCTGGCGCCGGCTGGCCGCGGTATTCGCCGAGACCATCAATACTGTTCTCCTGAATCAGTCCAATTCGGAGGTTGTGATCGAGACGGCCGCCCGAACGTTGCGGGTCATGGGGAAGCAGTACTACATCGACACGGCACTGGCGTTCCAAACCGGCGACAACTTGGTGGTTGTCGATCCGTCCAAGTACGCCTACGGCTACGAAACGGTCGATCCGGCCAAGCAGATCATCAAGCAGGTGGCCATTCGCGTGGATGCGCAGAAAAACGTCATCAACATGCACGTCTGCACGCAGGATGCGAACGGCAACAACGTGGCCCTCACGGCCGAGCAGCTGGCGGAGTTCTCAAACTACATGACCGCCAAATCGGCATTCGGCATCAGCATGATGATATCGTCGCCGACGCCCAGCATCATAACCACCACCCAGCTCTTCATCCGCTATCTGGACACCTACTCGCTGTCCCAGATCAAGAACAGCGTGAAGGAAATCCTTATCACCACGCAAGGAACCCTGCTTGGCGACTCCCCGGTGTTCGTGAACGACATCGAAACCGCCCTCGCCGGCGTGCCGGGCGTGCGCGACGCCTACTTCGTGGGCATCACCTGCGACGGCGCCGAGCCTACCAACGGCATTCTGACGCCGGCATCCGGCTACTTCAATTTCAGCGCGGCACTGCAAAACCTGACTGACATCGTAGTATTTAATCCCATCCGGTAATGCTTCGACATCTATCCATACCGTGGCTTTTGTTCAACATCCTGCGTCCGCAGTATGCGCTCAACCACGACTCAAGTCCGACGCTGAACGTGTTCTACAAGTTCCTGTTTTGCTGTCTGGCGCCGCTGTTCCCGAAGATCGAATCATACGAGGCGTGGTGCAAGAAATACTATGCGCTGGCGGCCAACGACGGCAGCTGTATTTCCATCCAAGCCTACCTGAATGCCTACTACGGGGACTTCGGGGAGATAAGCGTCACCACGGCCCCCGTTTTCGACACCTTCATGTTCCCGTACAGCTCCGATATGTCGCTGGGCACCCTGATGTTCCCCTATTCGGCCGACATGTCGAAGGGCGTGGAGTTCTACCAATACGGTAGCACGGCGAATGCCCCGGTCGTGACCATCCCCGCCGGGCTTAAAAACGCGGACGTCTATCCGGACTTTATCGCAGACCTGAACGCCCTTGTGGCCTATGGAATCCAATATTCAATAGTTGTAAATTAAACTCCCATGTCTCTCGCCTCTATCCTCAAAGACACGATTCTGCCTTACGTGAAAACCCTCGGTAACAACTGGTGGTTGGGATTCGTCGGCTACTTCGCTCCCATCGGGCCGCTGGTCCTTGTGATGGTATGTTTCATCATGACGGACTTCGTCATCGGCTGTCTGGCATCCTACAAACGGGTGACCGCCGCTGGGAAGCGCTGGTGCTTCTACTCCGACGCGGCGTGGCGCACGATCTACAAATTTGGCTTCTGCACAATGGCGGTCGCCGGATTGTATGTCATCGGGAATGACGTGCTGGGCGGGGACTTCGGCGCCGACCGGCTTCCCAATATTCTCTGCGCGATGGTATGTTTTACGGAGCTGTGGTCCTTTTGCGAAAACGCGGCCTATCTCTCCGGTTCGAAACTGTTCTTGTGGCTCCGGCAGTTCACCATCAACAAGGCGAAGCGCTGGGACGAGGACGTGGCCAAAGACATGGAGGACTTAATCAAAAAGTAACGATATGAAAAGATCAGAATTGCTTGCCGAAGTTCAGAAAAACTTCAAGATAACAGAGCTGGTATGTCCTCATGTCTACCAGCGCGACGGCGAGAAGGCATGGCGGTATTTCTCCAATGAATTTCTCGAAACGCTCGTGGCCATCCGCAACATCCTCGGCCTTCCCATGACCATCAACAACTGGGTGGGCGGCGGTCAGTACAGCCAGCGGGGCCTGCGATGCAACATCTGCGATCTGGTGGCGTCGAAAACCCGCTCCGGCTTGCTGTATGTCTCGGCTCATATGCTCGCGCAGGGGTTCGACTTCTCCACTACCATCCCCTCTCACAACGTGCGGGAAATCCTCAAAAAAAACGCATCCAAACTTCCCTATCCTATCCGGCTGGAGAAAGACACCTCTTGGGTGCATGTCGATCTCTACCGCGTAGACGACAAGAAAAAAATCACCGAATTTAACGGTTAACCAACATGGCAACAATCAAGAAATTCATAGCCACTTCGAACGGCAACCGGGTGTTCGTCTCGGACCTTGCCGCGATGGCCGACACCATCTTCGGCATGATGGGCGCGTGGCCGTGCCCGATTCCCTACTGCATTTTGAAGGGAGTGATAGGCCCTCAAAACACCTCCCTGCGAATCAACAAGGGCGGCGGCGTGCTGATGTACGGCAAGTTTTTCCCGACTCCGAACGGTGATACCCTTTCTATCCCGAAGGGCAGCTATCTGTATGCCAAAGCCCAGAACGACACGGCAGAACCCCGAACCTCGTCCACGGGGCAATCGTACTACCAGAACATCGTCTATTCCCTCATGGTCACTACGGCCAAGCAAACGGGAACATCGACCGACTACGAAGCCGAAACTGGCCTGTGGGAGATCGTGGACGGCGCGGTTACGGGAGCGATGGAAACCATGGCATGGATCGCCTACGTAAAATCCATCAGCACCTTGTGGCGCTGGGACTACATCGACAACAACCTGCCTGCAAACATCGTGCAGACGCAGGCAGTAGCCGATTCCGCCATCACTACCCCCAAGATGGCGCCCGGCTCCGTGACCAGCTCCATTTTGGCGCCCGGCTCCGTGACCAGCTCCATTTTGGCGCCCGGCTCCGTGACCAGCAGTAAGATGGCATTTACTGTCGGCATGCCCTATATGCCCTCTTACCGGCCTACGATTGCAGACACCACCATTCACGCTACTCCGTGGGCATGGCTGGTGATTGAAGCGTCGGATCAGGCCCGCAACATAACCATTACCACTGAAACACCTCCGTCCTCCGAGGGGGCGCCTATCAAAATTGTGGTGAGCAACAAGACCAATTTTGGCCTTTCGCTGACCCTTACTCAGCCCAACAACACCACAACTTATCTTATAAATATTCCATCTCAAACCATCCTGATCGTAGACGGAGTGTGGATGGTAAGCTCGTATTCTTTCGTGACGTACTACGGTAAAAACACGTACCCTTGATCGGTTATTCGAGCATATATGTAAAAATAGGGCCATTTGGCCCTATTTTCCTTTGTTATTTCGACGATCTCGGCCAGTACTTGGTGTATGCCCACAAGAGACCATACGCCACAAATACTGCGGCCATGGCGGCTACGATAACGTAACCCATCGTCTTACTGATAAGCGACAATGCGATCAGCACTATCGCGGCCCCGATCAGGGCAATCAAAGTCCACTTTTTCATCGTTTCTTTTTTTTATGGTTCTTATTGGTGGAAGTATATTTGTATTCATCCGCCACGTCGGTTCCAAATTCCAATCTTGCCTGAACTGAAAATCAAACAGCTCGTAGGCTCTACGGTGAAACTCCGCTTCTATGACTTTCCAGCCATAGTTGTATTCTTCCTCCTGCTGTTTCATTACCACCTGATTATATTGTAAGATACGCCTACTCCAATGTAGGGGTAAAGTCTCACATCCTGCTTGAGTACCGCGCCGTACCCTGCCTGCACTCCTATCCCCCACCGGGTTTTTCGAAGCGGGCCTTGCACGACCTGCGTCTGTTGATTTACCTTCATCCAATCCAACTGCGGGTGTAGGTCTCCGATGGCCGGGCCGCTCACCTGCGCCGACCAATCCGGGCCGGAGTACGGTCGCGTCTCTACAGCTACCCGTAATTCAGTGCTGTCCGGACCCACTTTTACGATCTTGGTTTCCGTCACTGTCACCGTATCGACCGGAGCAAACACCAGATTGGGGACCCGCACCGTTACCGAGTGGTAGGTGCTCGGCCCGGATTGAGGCTTTTCGTAGTACACTGTCACCACCTGCCGGTCGATGATAGGGTCCGCCGGCCATAACCATCGACCCCCCACTACACCTACTGCCAGCCCGATCAGAAGATACACGGTAATTTTAAGAGCATTCATAGCTTTTTGGCTGGAAAATTCTCGGCGGTCGAATCTTTTACGACCTCCATTAATGCCTTCTCCACGGCTTTCTGAACCTCTTTATCGAGGTCCACGGGCAGGCGTATTCTTCCTACCAATACGCAGAGCAGCGCAAATGTCTCCAGCGTCAACATGATGGCCAAGATGGCCACTGCAAATTCCAATTCATTTCCCATATTGTTTTCGTCTTAAAATTATAGCTTGCGTTAGTATCTCCATAAATCTCTCGCCGCCGAACCGCATGACGGGCAGATTATTCGACATGGGAGTGCAGGTAATCACGATCCAACCGTCGGCTCCGGCCTGACCCACCTTTTCGTACTCCTTTCCGAGAGCCACCGGGTTCGAGTGCTTCCCCCCGACAAAGTTACCCCCATTAACCTCAACAGCGATCATCAACTCCAGACAGGCGTAGTCGAATCGCCAGCGACGGGGCGGATGGAAGCGATGCTCGGAAATCCATTCTACCCCGGTCTTTTGACGTAGTATTTGCAGGTATGCGTCCATCTACTCTTCCAGCAAGGTTTGGGCGGCAAACATGTAGTAATGCCTCAAGGTACTGGCGATCTGGGTCAGGTCGTTCGATGCGGCGCCATCCCAAATCCCCTCCTTGTCGTTCTTGTTGATGATCTCGATGATCTTGGCCAGCTCGTCGCGGGTCTCACGTACATACCGCCGCCAGTCGCCCAGTATTACCATGTCGGGCACTACGGAGGTTTCGAGGAATCCCGACATGCTGTGCACCGGAACCCCTCCCAGCTGAACGATCAACTCGGCGACATTGTCGGCCGCTTCGTTGAGCTTTTTATACACCTCGTCAAAAAAGGGGTGCCAACTCTTGTAGTGTTCTCCGTACAGCGTCCAGTGACGGCCGCGGACATTCTGGGTAGTGACGGCAATCGTCGCCAGCAATCGGTCCAAAATCTCAAATTCCATAATCTATGTTTTTAAAATGGTTCCTCGTCTGCATCGTCATGGCGCGCCCAACGATTCTTGGATGTTTGTTGCTGAGCCACCTGATTGTCTTTCAGCCACGGCGCTCTACGCCCCTTGCCGATGAAAGCCGCCTCTCGGTGATTTCCTTTCCCCCAGTCTATTGCAATGAAGTACTCGTTTCCCCATTTGTCGGGTTCTTTCAGTTTCTGAATCTTGATGTTGATGGAGCTGCCTATGCCACCCCGACATCTAAACTCTTTGATGGCTTCGTCAGGGATCATGTCCAGTCGCACCTCGGCGATAATAACTTCATCTGCCATACGCAAATATAATCAAAATGCTTGAAATTGTTCTGATCGCGTCGTGTCGGCGTCTGCCGTGTACTCCACGGTCCCGTGCGTACTATACACCCGGTCCCGACCGGCGTTGTCGGTGCGGACGATCCCTTCGAGCCGTCCGGAGGCATCCCGAATCTCGCGGGAGCCGTCGTTACGGGTGCGGACGGTGTGAGTCACGCGCCCTTTCGAGTCCTTTATCGCCCGGACATCCTGTCCGTATGCCCGCTTTACCCCGGTAAAAGCGATGCACACCACTGAAATCACGATGGCAAGCAGCCACCACAGCACCCACGTAGGGCGCACTTCTCGATCATTTTTCATTGTTGTTCGTTTTATCCAGTTCTGCAATCAGGGCGTCAGCGAGTTCAACAGCGTTCCGGGCATGTTCTATGCAATCCGGCGCCCCATCTTTGCGCCAGTTCCTTCCGGCAAATATACCCATCATTGCCTGCCCGGCGTACACCCGCCGCCAGTACTCCCGGTCAACTGGTAAGGATTCCTTACAAGTTGGGGTATAAACTGTCAAGTTTTCTTTGACAGTTGGTCCGTACTCCCCACGCGCCAACTTATATTCGTAGTCATCATCGCGCATCATAAGGTCGCGTTCGTTGTTATTGCATCCACCAAACCGACCGTCTGCATAATAAAATTCAATACCCTCCCTACTACCCCGATCCAGTAATGCGATTATTCTGCCTGAACATCCGTGGCGATCAGTGCATATAATTCTGGCACTCACTCCGTCCCTCGTACACACCGGCGCGCCTGCTTTGGCGGCCTCAAGATCAAAATTTCTCATAATTATTTCAGTTTGTCGAGATTTTGCGAGAATCTCGCTATTTCAGTAATTCATAAAGTGTTTTATCCTTTGCTATCGTCCCGATTTTCACCCGTTCCGCCTCTTCTTTGGTGTCGAACTTTAGCACCATTTTTTCGCGTATTGGACATCCATTGTCCCGCCAAATTACATCGACCATAAGATGCCACTTTCCATTCCAAAATGCGGGTCCCCCGAATATCTCGGCCACGTAAGCATATATTTTACGGGTAACTATTTGACAGATTAAGTTGCTCATTTCACCAACTCAAATTCGTAAACCACGACCCACGGATTCGATGCCCACGTACCCCGGCCGGAAACCTTGTCGATCAGGGCGGCGAAGGCTTCGCGGGGAGTATCAAACCATACCTCCCGCCATCGCTTAGTGTCGAAATAATAATACATCGGACTTCCATTCCTCGCAAATTCCACACGCACACCCTCTTTCAAACACTCGGCATACGAAATATCCTGCAACCGCTCGCAGCGGATTCCGGTAATGCGGATGCGATGTTTGCAGGCCTCGGCCCGAACGAACAGCTTATTGTTCCACCCCGCCGACTGTTTCAGCGTGCCTCGAACATGCTGTACGTCTTTAGGATCTCTGTCCAAAGCAAAGTCGGAATAACCGAGGTCTTTATAGCTCTGTGCCACAGCTACGACCTCACCGGGTACGTAATGCGGTTCGATATATTCCCAGAATTCATCCTCAGTACAACCGTACAGGCCGTATTCCAACTCTAAACAGGGCTGCCATAACCGCATCTTCACATATTTCCGTTTCGAGGCAGCCAACCGCCGCGTCATGGTCTTCCGCCCCTCGATGACCGCCTGCGTCAGCCCATAGCGGTCGTTAAACATTATCTTCTTCATAGCTATTCTGTTTTCAGTAAATCCGGGTTGTCGTGGATGTTACCCAATACGTTGTAGTAATGGGTCGAATCCATATCCCCCCAGATCGGAGTATTAAATCCGCATTCCTCGTCATTCCACTTGATCTCTGATTTGAAAGGCCACTCCCAGCCGTTGATGCTCCCATTGCTTCCTCCGATAATGTCCCCCTCGTAAATCTCTCGACCGTTCTTGTCTTTCAGCCCCGTGTACTGGCCGACGGTGGCTGGATCTACTTCTCGGACAACTAAACCAGCTTTGTAGGGTATAATTTGATGCGCTATGCTTCGATCTCTGTTTTCGGCTTCTATATAGCTGCCGACTACCCACTCCCCATTGTCGAGGCGTTTGCCTCGGAATTTAATTTCTCTCATTGCTATTCTTGTTTTAGGTTGTTCAGTCTGTCTATCTCGGCGGCTATATCAGCCCCTGCTCTGGCGAGATCACTTATGGCAGCGTCTATATCGCTATTGCATTTTGATAATGAAGATATCAACGATGCAGTTAGTATGCGCGCCATTATCGCCCCTCCTTTTAGCGGCTCTGTTCTCGGATTTACTTTTACCGCGGCAATTTCCTCTATTCCCGTTTTCATATTTTTCCCTTTAAAAAATTACCCCACTGCTCAGCCATAGCCTGTGCGATTCCATCAAAGGTCTTACTCCTATTTTTGGCGTCGTTACCCCGTTCTGCTGCTCCATATTTCTCTTTATTCTTTCGACTTGTCCCCGCCGGAAGATAAGGGCAGCTGGCAGCTACAATATTTGTAGGCACAAGGAGTGGGAGATTTCGCAACCATAATCGCGTTTTTTTGGTGTATGGGTGGCCAAACTGATATGGCTGTATCTCTTGGTCGTACTCAGGCATTTCGAATACTCTGGATGATACTGGGTTTTCCACTGCTACATGTTTGATCGGCCATTCAAGCAACTGCATGAAAAACCTCTTGGCGTCTAACCCTTTCTTATAACGAACCGGGTCTAATTTGCCAGCTTGCGGATATAGTCGGCATGCCCCTGCGTTACTCAAGAAAGTACATGGTGGGTGAGCGATCATCAAATCAAATGTGGGTTCCCTCCGCAGCACTGTGAAAATATCCTCCTGAAAGTGCCATTCTGGATGACCGCCCGAACAAGGCTCTATGTCGCAACTGAATGCTTCAAATCCGCGTTCACGAAACGCCTTACACACCGCCTGCGATTCCTCGCAGGCCACTATTACTCGTATCTTTTTCATGGTTATCTCCGTTAATGAATCTCTCGCCAGCCGATGATGTCGAACAATTCGGGGTTTATTATGGCGTGCGCATCCCATTCCTCTCCGTTGAATCCTCCAACGGATATTATCTCACCGCTTCCGTCTTTGTATTTCCACTTGGTCAATACGATATGATTCGGTTCGGAGATCACCTCTTTCGGGTCGTGCCACTGGGTCAGTTCCCTATAAACGGCAACATAAGCGGCTACCATCGCCTGCCTGTTGTACGGATGCACGCTCCCTGCTGACTGCGAATCCACCCACTCTATCGCTCTTTCCTCAATCGTTTTCATAACCATCTATTTCTATATCTATCAACTTCTTTGTGTTTTTTAGCGAAAATGAGTGGGCAAAGCCGTTCCCATTTTCGTCTATAGCTTCCCATACCACCTATCGTTTAGCGCGGTGTTTGATTTTCATTTTACTGGGTACATTTCATCCACTACTTGACGGATTATTTCAGCATTGAAATCATATTCATCCATTAGTTTTAGGCAGGTATCTCGGTCAAATCCAGCATCCCTAATCAATGCTTTCACGGCTTGTTTATCCGGCTGGAAATCGAAAGAGGCGACATTTTGTACGGCTATCCAATAGCCACGGTCGTACTCAGTTATTGTTTTCATACTTCGTAAGGGTTATCTTTTGTGTTTCACTTTCCGATTCGGTATGCAGGAAATCCAGCCCCAGAACGGTATTCGCCGCCTCAAGTAGTCCGGATCATCCTCGTGGTTGTATGCCTCGGTCTCGAAGCAGGTGTAGTAGTATGCGCCCGGATAAGGCGGAATAATCACTTCGATCAGCCACGAAATGCCGTAGCAAATCCAGCCGGCGGAGAGAATGCCTAACACCGTCAGGACCCAGCCCCACCACGCGAACGAGTAACTTATGGCGACGGGCAGGAGGATTGCCGCGAACAGCCCAGCCAGTTCGATCTGCTGGGCGCAGTGGATTCCTTCGTGGCGGCGCGTTTTCTCAGTCAGATGCTGGTACTTGGGCTTCCGGGTAAACGCGAACGCAAGCCATGTTATCCAGCTGAATCCCTTGAACGGGATCAACTTGTTGTGGACTTCGATAGGCAGTTTCATGTGTCCAATCCGTATCCGTTAGTTATCACCCAGTCAATTGTTTCGATGATATTGCCCAAAAGCGATACCTCGCCACAACTCCATATAATCCCATGTTCGGCCTCATAGCCGACCCTCGGAAAGCCTTTGCTTCTGAATCTTATGACCAACAGGCTCCATCCCTTTACATCGTCCCATATGGCTTTTGGCAATACTTCCAGCAGGTCGGCGACCGTGAAGGCGGCGACATAGTAATTCGGGTACTTATTGTGCAGAACGCGCCTTGTTTCCTTATCTGTGTTCCATATCTTCAATCGGGCGCAATCTTCGTCCATTTCCCATACCATGCTCGCCTTCTCCGCGGGCACTCCCAGTTCGATCAGCCGCTTCGACTGCTCGATGCTTGTTACTTGGTCTTTCATATCCTATAATTTTTGAATTCAATGCTTTCTCGCATGGTTCTCGTATTCATTTATCGTTTTGAATATCTGCAATGCTACTTGAGGCACGATGGCGTTTCCGTAGGCTTTGATGGACATGTTTCGCCATTTAGGAAAGGTAATACCGTCCAATCCACCGGAAATCCCATCATTTCGGCAACAAACAGGGGATTGAGTTGGGAAGTCGTCCCAGTTGGGGATGATACGACCGTCCTTAAATCCGGACCGCCTTCTCCATGTTGCCCCGGCGATTGATAATCTCCCGCCGGCGGCGCCGGGAGCATTCCCTTGAGCATTAGTCCCGGTAGACTTGGTGAAAAATCCGCGCGATCGCCTCCGGTTATCTTCGTAGCGCGAGGCGTCGAAAGTCTGTTGTGCGTATGTCTCCATACTGTTCTGCATTGGGAAAGTGATATTTTAAAATTCGGCGGCAGAAAGGATCGATTTCGCAGTTGAAAGAGTTTGTCCAACCGATCCACTCCGCAGCGAGGTCGAAACCGCCGATGCCCGAAAAAAGTGAAGCGTGCGTCATGGTCATTCGCATAATCCGTAATAACTCATGCAGCTGGTCGCCGTGTCGTCGTCGAACAAACTGCCCGTGGCGTGCTGCCATTCGACATAGCGCACAACATCGCGGATGTCAGGATACTTATTGCCGCTGGTGATTGCGTGGGCAGGTATTTTGTCCGGGCCTAAAAACGATGAATGAAACTCCGTTTCAAGTGCGGCGATCTGTTCGATTCGCTCCGGGTTCTGGCGCGATATGTTCAAGATATCCCGCTGATTCGCCATCACACACGGCCAGCAGCCGACTCGCTTGTAGCCCATCCGGTAGAGTGGGTTCGGCTCCAAACCTGCGTCGAGGATGTAATCGATCACCTGCTGCGCCGACCAGTCGAACACAGGCCGAAGCAGATCGTCGGCGAACTTCTCCCGAAATGCCCGTACCGCCTTGCCCCGATAAGTGTGTTTTTTCGGTTTGCCTTTTTTATCGTAACCGTAAGGCTCAAAATAGTACTTGAAGTACGTACATTGCGCCTGCATCTTGGCCCGGCTGGCCGATTCTGCTGCCCGGATGCCCTGAATCATCAGCATATTGTCGTGAACCTCGTCCAGCACGTAGTCGATGCATGGCTTCGTCTTCAATTCCTGCGTGCAGAACCGCCCCCGCGTCGAGGGCCAACGCTTTTTCTGCCGGGCAAGATCGACCATCCCGTCGTACTTCTTCGACTTGAGCGTCACCAAATCCAAGTGGAGTTTATCTGCGATCCGGTTGATGTACTCGTAGGTCAGCGGATGCTCCCAGCCCGTATCACAGAATACGGTCGTGAAGTTCTTGGTGATATGCTCGCGTGTCCAAAGAAGCGCCGCAAGGCTGTCTTTCCCGCCCGAAAAGGTTACTATGACTTTCATACTCAATTGATCGCTAAAATAATTTATGTTGCATTTGATATGATACAAGCCTGTTTTTGGCTGCTTCGTAATCCATCACCCAACGATACTCGGCTGGGTTAGGTTGATAGGCATACACCTCCATGGTCAGCTCCCCAATAAGACTCCATATTTGCTGTCTAATAATATCTCGTTTTGTCGCCATAACCCATCAAATTTCGTTTAAAAATATTCATGTGATACCATGTACCACTTTGGTGGTTTCATTCGATTCCACCCGCCTAAGAATCGCAAATAGGGGCATCTTTGCTTTTGTCTCTCCTTTGGCTTTCCCAAAGCTCAAGTATTTTTGCCTTAGTTTCGTCGCTGAGCCGGTTTATTACAGAACCATGAAGACCCGCCACGTGTACCTCCCTATTTGCACATGCTTCGCATCTCTCTTCGAAGTATTCTGCGAACCACTGGTATATGATCTGACCGTCTATGCGCCCGAACAGCTGCCCGTAGAATCCTCGCTTTGCACGGGACATTACAAGATTCACATCGGCGCAGTTCAATGCCCAGAAGTCGTCGAGTATCATCCGGCAAGTCTCGTACATCTGCGCGGCGTCCATTTTGGCTGACACGTTCAGAAACCTTTGAAGGTTGGAAATCCATGCGACGAGCATCATAATTACCGAATCTTCGTTGTGAATCCTTCGCAGGGCCGACAACGAATAGGCTCCGGAGTTGGCGCAGGCCAGCGGCGTGAGGTGCTTACGGAATAGTCTCATGGACTCCTCTGGCGTTAGCAGCGCCTCGCAAAGCTCTTTCGAGCTGTTCTCGTTCCTCGTCGGTAAGTCCATCCTTACCGCGGGAATTGTCTTTTGATCGTTCATACACTCGGTTTGTTTTTTGTGAAATCGCGTATTCGAATATCCGTTTCCAGTCTATCGTCTTGCATCGGCTCTTTTTCTTGTGCAACCATCCGGCCTCCGTGGCCCAAAACTCCTTGCATGCCTTTTCAAGCGTCAGTTTGATATTCACGCCGGGATTGAACCGTTGTCGTTCTGCCATCCACTCCCTGTTGCCAACCCATCTCTTCCATGCGTCCCGGCAATCTTGCAGGTAGACCTCGAAGCTGTCTCGCCACGTCACCTCCTTCGGGGTTTCCGGCTTCTCTCTCGCGCGCACGCGCTTTGAGTTTTTACCAGCATCTTCTGAAATATCTATTATCTCGGCATCTTCGAGTACGTCAGTACGAGAAGTACTCTCTATGTCTTTCTTCTCTATAATATCTCTTATCTGTTGTTGCTCGCTGTGTTGCTTCTTTGTTGCTCGCTGTGTTGCTCGCTGTGTTGCTTCTTTGTTCTCCTCTTTGTTATCGTAAAAATTTAAACCGACGTAATTATCGAAATTACAGATAGTTATTATGGTATACGTCTTTGTTGCCGTCTTTGTTACTTCTTTGTTGTTGACTATGTTGTCAAGTGTGTTGCGTGTTTGTTGGAGACTTTGTTGTACCCCTTCGCTCAACTTAGACAGACTCGTCACCACTTGCCCGCGTTTAACCGTGATCCCGTTCCACTCCGATTCCGTAATGTTCGCGTTCATAACCAACCATTGGATCATGGCGTGTTCCCGACATGACTTAACGCTGGTCTCCCGGTACCATTCGGTAGGAATTTTCATCCATCCATTTTGTATGTCCTTTAGCTTCATAATAGGTTGAAAAATAAAGCGAACCAACAAGAACTTGCCCTTCCTGTCGGTTCGCTTGGAATGACCTTGCGGCCATTATATCATACATGCGAGGGCAAGTCGCTATGCAAATATACGAAACTTTTTCGATAAATCAACTCTCGTCGGCAGGTTTTTCTCGCATGAACGCATACACACACGTCGGGTCCCTGCCCTCCCTTACGGCGCTTTCTGTACATGTCATGCCTATCAGTTTGAACCCGCTTTTCTCAAGCCGGTGCAAGAACGTCGAATCGGTCAAATAATCGAGGGTACAGATCGAGAATACTTCAAACTTTCCGTTCGACTTGATGTCTGGGGATAGATCATATTTCTTCATGTTCTTGGGCATGTATTTGAGGAATTCCGGCCGAGGGTCTTCTGCCTCCTCGACCTTCTCGGTCTCCTCCTCCAACGGCTGTTTGAACACGTACTTCCACCGGTTTCCGAGGTACAGCACGCAGCTTAACTCCCACCCTTTCGAACCCATATCATTCAGCCCCTCGTTATCGACTGGTTTGTGTTTTGGAGCATATATGCTCATGTACTTCCACTTTTTCATATCTTATCGTATTTTACTGTTACTACTCGTTTCATGTCTCCCCACACGAAGCCGCGGGATTTCAGTTCCGCCAGCAGTCTCCGGTCGGTGTAGTCTGCCAGATCGGGATTGTGAATTACCCCCCCCTCTCATTTTCTTTTCGGTTTTTTGCGGGCCGCGAAGTTTCGAACTCCGTCCTTCGCCGGCTCCGCTGGTTTGACATCAGGTTTATTTTCGGTTATAATCGGCATCTCGATCCCTTGTTTCGGCTCGAAGTAAATGCACCATTTGTCCATACAGATCGTCAGCGTTTGCGTCTTGAGGCAGTAAAAAACATGCTCTCCGGACCAGTGCACGCACGCAGTGCAGTTCACCTGCGGGCTGTCCAATATGGATCGGCGCGTACTATTTTGCTTTACCATTCTCCGGGATTGTTGGTTCTACCATCGCCATCAACAGCATTTGGACGATCAAAATAGGCAGGTACAAATACAACAGCCAGCTACTTTCGGGAATCTTCAACTTTTTCATTGTGTTTCTTGTTTATTTCAACTTTTATCCAGTCGGGAAGATTCGATTCGGCCACCAAAGCGACATTGTCGATCTTCACTATTTTCAGCGCGCCGGTTTTGGCGTAATGGTAGAGAGAACTCAGCGGAATGCCGCTCGCGTCGGCCAGCCATCGCAGGGTATGAAGATTTGATGTGTCAGTTATCATACCCCCCCCCTATTTGGATTGTTCGGCATTTTCCACACGGGCGATCATCGCCTCATCTTCGGTCTGTCCGTCGGGGTATTCTACCGCGGTCTCATACTCCACGTCGTCGGACATAGGCGTGCCGTTGTCGAACTTAATGGCGGTGGCCAGCTGGTTCATGGCCGTGGTAGAATAGGGATCAATGATCGCACCCTCGCGCAGCACCCGTTTCGATACGGTTTTATGATACATTACTTCCGGGTTGGTTCGCCACATTCCGGTGGGCTTATTGAAGGATTTCGAATACCTCTGGCCCCATGCCATCAATTCCTCAATGGTCATGTAGCAATACTTCTCGAAGCCCGTGAGTTGGCGAATGTAGGCTATATATCCTTGCAGGATTTCCCGCTCGTGCGGCGAATCGTTGTACTTGTATTCCCCCGTAAAGGGATTGTGGGATAATATATCCCCCTCGTACACTTTTGCCGTGTTGAATGTCGCCATTGTACCGGTGCGAAAGGCCAGCTGTTGAAGGCCTCGATTCATCACCTGAAACGTACACCGGTCGCCGTAGGGGATCAGGGCCGACTGGCTCAGGTTCGGGTCGATGGACAACCCCGTGCAGGCCGATACCATCGCCGATCTCACCACCGTGCGCGGGTCGCATTTGTTGAGGGCCGCGGCGGCCGGATCGCGCATCAACAGTAGGATTGTTTGCATGAACCGCGGGGCGAATTTCTCCCCCAGAACGTCCATGAATTGGTCGCGGGTGCTTCCTTTCGTGAGCCATGATTTGATTTGTTGGAAATTACTTTGCGTTACGCTCTTTTGCGGGGCCTGAATGGTTACGGCCTTCGCCTGTTCGGTCATCTGCTTTGCGTCCATAGCTGAAATTTTTGTCAAGTAGTTTTTTGATTCCGTCTTTCCATCCGCCGGAGGTAAAGCCGCCGCGGGTGTTGTCTGAGAGGTTGTGCCACCGCATGTTGGTGGGGTACACGTCGAAAATACCGATTGCGCTGCCTGTAAGTATAAAACCATCTTCCGTGGTTCTCTCGTCCACATTTATGCGCCTTCCCATCGACCGTATGCACCTGCAAACACGCATTTGGTAGGGGGACAAATTTTCGATTCTCGTGTCATACCCTTTGACCCTCGAATAGTCGGTTATCAACTCGGTGATCTGCCGCGTTCGCCGCGCCACCAGCTCTTCCTTGGTTTCCATCACTTTTTTATGTCGAATTTCCGATACGCTGAAATGGTGGTATACTCTTTGGCCAGATCGGGGTGATCCTCGCTGAATTTGGCCAGATCGAAACGCCTCTGATGAATGGTGCGGTAGGTGGCCAGCGCCCGGCCTTCGTAGGCAAGGGTATCGCGTTCGTCGAACAGCGCCGACATTTTCGCCTTGATTTCCTCGTATTTCTTGGCCGCTTCATTCGCGTTGCGCTTGTAGATCATCGCCTGCTCGTGCATTTGCGAGACTTCATGCCCCACCTTGATGATCCCGGCCGTGGATTCGGGGTGCAACAGCTGCACGTCATCGCCATTTATAGGCTCCGGCTGTTCGCCCCCGATAATATGGCGTTCATACCATGCGCACGCCATTTCGATACACTTGCGGACATAGTCCCGGTCCGGCAATATAAGGCGCGATTTGAGGGATTTCGAACCGTCATTTACGGCCAGATATGTGCCGGGCCGCCCGCCTATCTCAGCTTCGAACTGGCATTGCAAAAACCATTCGGAGGGGATAGTTTCCTGCACGTCGAAGTCAACGTACATAGCGGTGTCTTTGATCTCCAAGAACGGACGCCCGGCAAGGTTCGTCCCCTCCTTGAAAATCTCGCGGTCCGGGGCCACTTGAATGTAATCGGGGTACTCGTCGTTGTGGAATACGGCGATCTCTTTGGATCGGCCCACCACCTTGAGGCCTGTCTGCTGTTGGAACCAGTGCGCTATTCCGTCCTCCATGAACCGCCCGCGATACATGGATTCCTTGATCGGCTGCGCGTCCCGGTTTTTCCATTCCAACCACAATTGCAGTGGGGTTTTGTGATTGCTCAGGCCGAGGATTATGCCTATGTTCGATCCTCCAATCACGAATTTTTGGTTTCGGTATTCCAGCCACTCGGCGCGGGTCTTGAAAACTGTTTTACGGATTGCCATGTTATTGGTTGGTTTTAAGGAAGGCTATCGCCATTTTCCGGGGTTCTACATGAATTGTTGCGCTTTCGTGATCCGGGTATATTTCGATATTCCGGAATTGGACCGCATTCAGGACCGGATATCTTCCCTCCGGAATCTGTACGGATTTCCAATACAGATCGGCGGAGATAATGACCGTTACGTCCTCGCGTCCGTTCGGGGTGTCGATCTTGACCACTTCCGACCCGGAAAAGAAATCCCCGTCTAAATGGTCTTTGAATGCTTCGGCAATGGCGTTGTACGCCGCAGTTGACAAATCGTAAATCATAATTTTGAATTTTTAAATAAGCTATCCTTGTTGATAATCTGAATCGTAGTTGAGATCAACCCCCGTTTGATGATAAATTCGTAGTGGGTGTCGGGGCAGTGTTCCCAAAACAGATCGCCGGGTTCTGCCCACCATTCGTATACGTAATAATTTCCGGGCTTCTGACGCTTCGCAACGTCTTTGATGTATTGCAGGTCCAAAGAATCGGCGATCTGCGTTCCTTCGGCCGAAAATAGGGTATAGTGCGCGATTTTCATTTTACGGGAATCATCATTAAATCAAATCTACCTTCGTCTTGGTCTACTATGTCCTTCCCGTCAACGGTCCACGAAGCCGGGAATACTTCGCCGCTTGGCCCCTGTACTTTGCCTAAAAGTTTGTATTTCTCTGCTCTTGGCCGTAGTTGTATATCGACTACTTTCCAGCCGTGCCGGGTTTGTAGGATATAATCCCCGGTCATGTACTTCAACAGCTCAAATTTTTCCATAATAGTGTTGTTTTGCGGTTTAACTTGCGAAGGCCGGGGAGGTGATCCCCGCGGGTTGCTGCCCGTCGGTCTGCCGCGCCTTCTCCACGCGATGCGAATGCTTCACCAATACAATTTTGCCACTTTATGCCGTCGCGGGCGGCTGGGGTTTCGGCCAGTGGCGGACCCCTCCCCCGAAGGGGGCTATTTCGTTACCTCGTGGATTTCGCACTGGCCGAGTATCGAAACCTCCACCAGAACCACGTCGCCGGCGTCATACACCCGTTCCACCCGGAACGAATACCGGAACATAAGCCAACATATCGCGGCGGTCACAATCGCAGTAACCAGATACCGCATAAAAGTGCATTTTTTCATGGCTCTAATATTTAATCTCTTCGATATGTTTGTTATTCATGCAGGGGTAGGCTGATTAGGACCCTCACGCGGATTCATTGTGCGCTCCGAAGGCACAAATAACGTCGCAAATTTGGGTCTGGCTGACCCCCTCCGGATCGGGAACAAGGCGGTACGTTCGCCCCCGGAGCACGAAAGGCTCGCCGTTTCGGCTATTTCGGATCGCCGCCCGTTCGATCCTGTTGATATTATCAAGATTATTTTTCATCGGGTTGCTGGTTTCGAATGTTTGCGCACATATCGGCGTATCTCTGGGCAGACTTCAACACTCTCCACCCCGCAGCGAGGGCGCGCGCCTGAATATCCAACAATGGTTCCGCCGTTACTTTTCGCCCCTGCTCCCACTTGGCGAACTGCGCAGGGGTAAATACTACTTTCGCTATATCGACGTCGTACACCAGTGCACAACCGCAGTAGCTGTATTGGTGCCAGCCGGATGCCCCATTCAGGACTGTGTCCAATGATAGGGCCGGAATTGCTTCGTTTTGATCGGCGCACCACTTGCAGATTTCTATATAACTATCCAGCAATAAATCGGCATAATAAGCCGTCGCTTTATTCCATTGCCCGCGTTTCCGTTCGGTATCGGAAATATAGGTGCGCATGTCGGAAAGATATTCAGGTGAGTTTAAAATATTGTGTATCATGTCTTTATGGTTATTTGATTTTGACAATTTGGCGGTAGCTGAGCGGTATGGTTTATGTCTCAGGGTGTTAGTCAATATTATACAACAGGATTTCACAATCATCGTCCACGTGCAGGACCATCGTAGGCTCGATCTGGTCGAGTTGCAACGAAAATACGGCGTCTTTGCCTGCGTAGATATACGCCCACTTACCGGAAAGAGATACCTTTTCTTTCGATCCGAAATAGTCGACCGTGTCGGCTACATTTTCCACGACACCCCACGATTCATTTCCCAAGCCGTCGCGGTTGATCGCGTCAATCAAATCAAATGCAAATTTGTTCATAGTTGTATTGGTTTTGTGTTTTTCTCTATACAAATATACGCAAAAATATGTACTTTGCAAAATTTTCTAAAGAAAAATGCACTGTTTTCGTAACTTTTTTTCGCTGATCCGAGAGTGCCAGCAGCGGAACCACCGACCTGCCCCCGCGCGTCCCCCGCCCCGATCTCGCCCGACCTCCCCGACAACCCCACTCCCTGCCCAGCCCACACCGGTAGTAAATCCCCGGCTTGGGGTTCTCATAGGTCGGAGGTCTACCCTTCGACATATACCGCTATCCTATGAAATACTACTATGTGTGTGCAACGCAGGAGCGCGGGCATGTGCGGGCGTCCGGGTGCGTGACGCGAAAGTGTACGCGTGTGATGCGGGTGCGTGCGTGGGGGTGTGCTCGTGTGCGTGTGCGCATGCGTGAGGGCGGGAGCGGGTGGACGGGTGTGTGCTGGCGGGTGATCTCTGAGGGGTGCGGCTGGAGGATCGGGGTGTGATCGTGGGATCGGGCTGGGTGGCTGGGTGGCTGGCTGCTGGTTCGCCGAAGGTGGGAGGACAGAGCGGGCCTGAGCGCGAGCCGAAAGGCGAGCGCGAGGGAAGGCAACGAACGCAGGGTAAACAGGGCGGGGGTGGGTCCCGTGCTAACACTCCCCATATTTTCTCCCGTGGTTTTTTTGGGACTATGGGGCTGAGAACTTTCCCTTATGCGACTTTGAAATCCGCGGGGGATTGGTTTTCGGGACCTGTTCCTAAAAAACTTTATTATCTCTGATGTTACGACATTTCGGGATTTTGCTTATATTTGCGCAAAACGTAATGCTATGAAGATACTTTGTAAATCGCCGGGGTCGCCTCAGCATGAGAGCTGCGACTTCCTGCGCATTTCTCTCAAGGACACGCCCGCGGATGGTTACGAGCCTATGGCCGGCGGGGTTGCGGTCCGGATTCCCGGAACGGACTGGTGGCTGGAGGCCAGCTCGAAAAATATGGAGTGAGGAAATTTGGAAATCCGGAATTTCTCCCTATCTTTGTGATGTCGGGCGCGCAACCCGATCGGCCGGGGCGGTTTTGTTTTTTCTCAGATTCATTCCCACTTTCCCAAGATTCAGGTGTGTACCCGGCCGCCTTTCGAAACCTCTGGGCCTGACAGTCGGCCTGTTCGCATAATGTTTGGATTTTGCAGCGGCGCCGGAATTTTTCCGGCGCTTTTTCGTCTCTTTTTTGATTTTATCGGAAATTTCGCTAAGTTTGTCCGGACATTAACCCCGAAGCAATGATTATCGCCAACTCCACATCCGCAGTGCGCATAAACTCCCAGAACGTCATCGGCATCGACCTCGACGAGTTCACCGGGACCGTTACTATCCACTCTTCGGTGGACAACGAAGAGCTGGAGATCACTCCCGACCTGCCGGCGTCCGGACCGGGTCTCTACATGGCGCTGGTCCGCGCCGTGGCTCAAGACAAGCCTTTGTGCGACATCCGTAAATTCAAGTAGCGATGGGAACGAATCCGTGGGCGAACAGAGCGGCGGGCGCCGCGCCGGCCGCGGGCGCCGACGCCGAAGAGCGCGCCGCCCTGATGGAAGAGGTCCGCGCCGAGGTCCGCGAGGACGTGCGCAAGCGCTTCGGCGACGACAAGAATCCCGTGACGGAGTTCCTGCTGAAAGTCGGGGTGCTGGAGGACATGGAGGTCATGCGCCGCGTCACCATGCGAACCTCCGACAACAAGCTGATATATCAGTGCGGAAAGAAACTCGACCTGCTGAAAACCTACATCGCGCTGGCCAAGGAGACCATCGTCATGCAGGAAAAACAGCAGAAAATAGACTCGGCGGCCGGCGCCGGCGACGATAAGGACGAGGTGATCGTTTCACTGGAAAGAACCTGATGAAAGTACGGCTGGACATACCCCTGAACCCCAAGCAGGTAGAAATGTATAACCTGCTCAACTCCGGAAAGTTCACGGAAATTCTGTTTTACGGCGCTTCCCGCTCCGGCAAGACTTTCCTGATACTTTTCTGGATGATCGTTCAGGCCATCGTCTACAATGCCAACTCGCTGGTGGTGCGCGAGACCTTCACCTCGCTCAACATGGGTATGATCCGCCAGACGCTGCCCCGCGTGCTGGACGCCATAGCCCGACTTAACGGCAAGAAAACATACCAGAAACTCATGGTCGGCGGAAAGCCCTTCGCCAAGTACAACGGCAAGGACAACGTGCTGACGCTGTTCAACGGCGCCTACATCCAGTTCGCGTCGATACGCGCCGGGGCGGACGGCGCCGGCGACACCTACGACAAAATCCTCTCCACGGACTGGGGTCATATCTTCGCCGACGAGGTGTCGGAGATCGACTTCGCCGCCATCGAAACCCTCTACTCGCGTCTTGCGCAGCTGTTGCCCGTGCCCAACATCATGCTCTACGCCCTGAACCCCACTACCGAGTTGCACTGGACCTACAAACGCTTCTTCAAGCAGGAGAACATGGACGGATCGCCCCTCTCGGAGTCCATCACGGAGCTGATGTACGCCATGCACTTCTCCAAAGACGACAACGTGCAGTTTGTGTCCAAGCAGTACTTTCAGGGGCTGGACCGACTCTCCACCCTCTCCCGCGCCCGCTTCCGCGACGGCGAGTATTCGAAGATCGGCACCGGAAAGTATTTCCGGCAGTTCACGTGGCTCTACCGGCCGCATATCGACCAGATCGTCGAATGCGTGATCTACACCGACCCATCGGCCAAGTCGAAGGAGACCAACGACTTCAAGGCCACGGTAACGCTGGTGCGGACCGTAGACACCCGCATCTGGCTCTGGGACTGCCGCGCCGTGCAGGGCACGAGCCATCAGATGCTCGAAAACATCTACGAGCTGGCCATGAAAGCCCCGCTGACCCCGCGCATCATCATCGAGAAGAAACAGCTTCCCCTCGACTTCGAGAAAACATTGCAGCGCTTCCAGATCGACAACCGATGGACGGCGCCGATATGCTGGGACACGCTCAACCACGGCGACAAGTTCTCGTGCATCGAATCGACGCTGGAGCCGCTGGTAAATACCGGAAAATTCGTATTTTGCAACGAATTGCAGAAATGCGGCGTCTACGAGCATATCATCGACCAGTTCGTGCGATTCTCCGACACCAAGACCTCGGACCGCAAGGACGACATACCCGACGCCTGCGCGAAGGGCGTCACGTTCCTCAACCACAATATTGTCCAACAGTCGCGCACCGACGGCGCGCAGGTACTCTTCTACCGCCGCGGCACGCTGACCCAAATTCCAAGCTGATGCCAGTAGCAGTCAAAAACCAAAATTGGATTCAGGGCGCATACGACCCATCGACCGGAGCGCATGACCCCGGCGTAGCAACGCAAGTCTGCGCATCATTTCCCGCGTCGGCATTCCCCGACGGGTATCTGCGCTTCGCCGCGGCGCTCACCGATCTGTTCGAGGCGCAGGCCGATCAGGCGTTTGTATTCGGCCGCACCGCCGCGGGGGAGATGACGGAACCCGTCATGGCCACCGGATCGCCCTTGACGGTAACACTCGGCGCCGAGTGGCTCGCCGACGTCGAAACCGTCTTTATCAACATCGCATGCACCGAAGATGTCACGGACCATGCCGCGTGGGCCGCGGCGGTCATTCAGCTCGACATGTCGCCGAACTACTTCCCCGAATCGGCGCTTGGCATCTACATCACGCCCCAACAGCTTCGGCAGTTCAAAAACATGTACCCGGACTGCGTGTCCGACGCCTACCGCGCCGCCGTGGGAGAGCTGACGGCCAACATCGGCAACATCTTCGACATGGCGGCCATGCTCGGCAAGCCGGACGAGAACAAGAAGGACGACACGATCCGCTGGATTTTGCAGGTCCTGACCGCATACAACATCGCATCGCCGAGCCTGAACTACTCGGAACCCCTCGCCGCGGCCTACGAGAAGGTCGCCCAGACCATCATCAAACTCAAGGGCGGCGTGGTGTCGCTCGAAGAGCCGGCGCCCTACCGCACCGATTCCCAGAACGCCAACGCGGAAGTCATCACCTCCCGTTACAAATACCTCGGATAATCATGGCAAAATTCCATTTCCCGAAAATCAATCCCTATCAGGTGCCCCAGCAGATCGGCACCGGCAATATCGAATCCCGGTATCTGTTCAACAACTACCGCCGGGAGTGGACGCCGGCGCTGTGGCGGCGCGCCGTGGACATGGCCATCCAGTACTCGGACATGTCCCTGCTGGACACCCTTTACTCGTGGTGCATGCAGTCGTCGCCGTTCTTGGTCTCGCAGATCAACAAGCGCCTCATCCCCATCTATAAGCGTAACTTCGTGTTCGGCCGCAACGGCCGCGAGAACTCCCGGCTGACGGAGAAATACATCCGCAACTCGTGGTGGTTCAAACGGTTTATCCGATACATCCTCCTGTCGCAGTTCTACGGATGCAAGATGGTAGCCATCAACCCCGAAAAGCGCAAGGTGGTGGACTTCCCCCTGCGCAACATCGACATCTTCAACGAAGCCCTGCGTTTCCAGACCTTCGAATACTATCAGGTCATCAACGCCGCGGACTACGATAACCTCTTCTTCTTCCAGCCGGAAAGCGATCAGGATTTCAAGCTCGGCCTTCTGCAATCCATATCCCGCGCCATGATCGGCATCGTGGAAATGTTCAACGACTGGCAGGTGCTGGGCAAAAGGTACTCTTTCCCCCTCACAACCATCGGTTACGACGCCAACAACGCCAAGGCGCAGACGCAGGCCCAGACCGTGGCTCAGAACCTCGACATGCTCACCATTCCCCTGATCCCCTACGTGCAGGACATGGTGAACAACGGCAAGAGTCTTTACTCCATCGAGGTAAACCCCATCAACACGCAGACGGGTTCCGACGCCTTCCGCGTGATGAAGGAGTACATCGTGGAATACCGCTCCGAGATCATGCAGGCGGTAACCGGCGGCACCCTGCTCGGCTCCACGGAGAAAAACACCAACTCCGAGCAGCTGGCGCAGATACATTGGGAAATCTATCAGGACATCCTGAACGCCGACGCCGAAATGGCCCTGATGATTATGAACCGCGAGGACACCAAGCACAAACTTGCCGTGCTGTTCGATGACGCTTCCATCGAATCGGCCCCCATCATCGAACTCCCCGACGACCGTCTGCCGATCAGCACCTTCGTGGACGTGGGCAACATGATGGCCAAGCAGGGGTCGAAGTTCAAGCCCGAAGCGTTCCGGCGCGTAGGCATCGACCCCTCGGACGTCGAAGCCGAAAAGAAGGAGGAAGAGAAACAGAGCCTGATCGGCCGCGTGTTCAACCCCCGGAAGAAGGAGGATCAGACCGAAAAGGTAACCGAGAAAACCGAGACGGAATGAAAACCGCGCGCGACTTCGAACTCGACTGCCGCCGGCTACGGCAACATCTGATCGAGGTGCTGCCGGAAAAGCTGGGGGCGTCCATGCTGGAGGAGACGCGCACCAACTTTCGCAACGAATCCTATGGCAACGACGATGTGAGGAAGCGGTGGCCGGAACGGCGCTACGAGGACAAATTGACCTACCCCAAGCTCCGGTACACGGGGCGCCTGTTCCGATCCATCCAGCCGAAGGTACACCGTATCTCTTCCCGCGCCGCGGTCGTATCACTCGGATCGCCTCTCTCCTATGCGCAGATGCATAACGAGGGATGGCGCCCCGGCATGCCTGTTACGGGTTCCACCCTGCGCCAGCCGCCCAGCGCCACCAAGCGCGTATGGCTTCCCCGGCGGCCCAAACAGCGCCAGTATATGGGCATCGGCAGGCGCTCGGTCCGCAAGTTCATGCAGGTGATCCGAAAAGAGGTGAATGCGGCCATGCGAAAATAATTTTTTCGCCGGAATTTGGAATTTATCTGAAAATAACTTACGTTTGCGTGAAATATGTTCGGTGACATCATAGATAGGATCATTCAGGTACTTCGCAATTCTCAGGTCGTGATTGCGAATAAAATGTCCGTCTGCGTCATATCATCCGACGAAACCCAGACCGTCAATACCCCCCTCCCGGCCATCGCCGTGGGGGTGGAGGACAGCAACAACGCCGACGTGTTCATAGGCGGAGCCATCAAGGACCGGCTCAGAATCAAGCTCTGCGTGCTTGTCGATCTCACCAATTATTCGTGGTCCGCTGACAAGCAGTTTCAGGCGAGCCTTATTTCGCTGGGGCACGGCGTCCGCAATGCGGTGGAAAAGGCCAAGACGGCAGGTGATTTTCTGGGACTCCAACAGAAATACAACCTGTGGCCTCTCTATCAGGGCTTCAAGACCTACCAGCGCATTTCCACCAAAGATACCTTCAACACCGAAGTGATGGTGTGCGAAGTAATGTACGAAAGCACGGTGTTCGATCTGGAGCTGGCCCGCGAGAGCCGGCCGACGGAAGAGGTCGAAAAGGTAAAAATCAAAGGGTTCACCGGAACGGATCAGGACCTGACCACGGAGTTGCCCATCGTAACAACTTGATTATGGAATTGAAGATCAAACGGCAGAAGCTCAGTGATGAATCGCTCAACGACAAGGATTATGTCGTTCTGAACGACGGTATCAATTGGGACCGCTACAAGAAAAATCCCATCCTGCTCTGGGACCACAACCCCCGTGAGCCTATCGGCAACGTGGTGAACATACGCCGGGGAGAGGACGGGGATTGGTATGGAGAATTGCGATTTGACGGAGTGACGGAGCAATCCCGGCAGCGGCGCGATCAGTACCTTGCCGGTACGCTCCGGGCCGTCTCTCTCTCCGGCAAAATATACTACACACTGCGCGACGGCATCAAGTACGCCACGCGCTTCGATGTGTACGAAATATCCCTCCTATCTCTTCCCTCGAATGCCAACGCTGTGGACGAGGTGGAGGGCGCCGAACCGGCACTGCGCGTAGGATTCTGCGCTGTGGAGGCCGAAGAGCTGGAATCCCTGACCTCCGGCTACACCGAATCATTAACCAAATATCTCAACAAGATGAAAGAAGAGAACCAGACCGCCGAGGTGGAGAAAACTGCCGAAGCGAAGGGTTCGGAAGCCCCGCAGGAGCAGGCTCAGGAGCAGTTCGCGGCCGCGGCCCAGCCTGCGGAAGCGGCTGACGCCGGTACGGTTTCCGAAACCGAGAAATTCGAAGGATCGCGCGAAGGCGCCCTCAGAGCGTTTAACGAGCTCCTGCGCCTGATCGGCATTCGGGGAGCCGAAGCCGCAAAAGCGGACAGCGACATGGCCGAAGAGGACCGCAAGGCCGCCGAGGAAGTGCGCGACGCCGAAAAGAAAGAAGAGGATGATGACGATGACGACGGCCGCGAAGAGCGCGGCGAGAATTTCGCATCATCGACAACCGAGCAATCCAAACCTGCCGCCCGCATCCTGAATGTGGAGGATACGGTTGAAAAATCAAGTAAAACCAACGTTCAATTCAGTTCCGCTATGGAAAGAAAAACCATCCACGAGTATCTTCGTGACAACGCCGGCAAAGACCGATTCTCCGAAGCCGTGCGATTCTCGGCGGCAGTAGGGAAAATGAACCCTAACGAAGCCGCTCAGGATTCGCGCATGAACCTCCTGCGCGAGTTCGCCTATTTCGCCGCCAAAGACCGCGGCTTCCGCGCCGCTGTCGGGGGCATGAACTTCGACATCGACGGCCGTCCCACCGGTACGGCTGACGAGGCCCTGAACCGTCTCGAACAGTTCGCATCGGGTATCAACTCGATGAACTTCATCGAAACGACGCCCGACTTGGCCAAAATCGAGTGGTCCACGATGATCTTCCGTGAACTCTTCCCGGACGATTCGTGGGCAGACCGCATTTCGCGTCTCAGCGGCGAGGATGTGGCCGGCATCATCTGGATCAACTCGGCCATCAAGCCGAAGGTGTACTTCGGCAAGCGTGCCCCGGTCAACGTGTCGCCGTCGCTCTACGACGACGATCCCGTGGGCATCATCATGCACCTCTTCGCCCTCGAAAACATCGTTTGGCAGCAGGCCAACACCGATCTGCTGGCGTACGACGATGTGGCACTCGGCACTTCGGAGGCCCTGCGCTGGCTGTCGTCGAAGGCCCACAACTACATCATCCAGAAGCTGTCGGAGGACGCCAGCGTTACGCGCCTGACCACGGGCGAGAAAACGTACTCGGCAACGAACGCCTTCCCGGCTAACCCGACGGCAACCGGAATGCTGAAAGAGATCGCCCCGGCCGACTTCCTCGCCATGCAGACGGCGTTCGTCAACCAGAACTACGTCATGGAGACCTTCGCCGCCGAAATGGTGATGCCGGCCGTCATGCACGAACAGCTCCAGTCGAACGCCACGCTCACGAACCTGCTGACCAAGAACGCCGGAAGCATGCGCCCGATGTTCGGAGAGTACGCAGGCTTCGCATTCCGTCCTCGTTCGATCACGACGCTGTATGACAGCGCCTCCAGCAAGATCATCGACCCGGAACTGTATCTGGACGGAAAGATCACCGACGAAACGGGCGCCATTCCCGCCTACACGCCGCCTGTCATCCCGGCTACGGCGTACGGATCGGCACTGGCGTTCATCCCCTCGGAGGCCATCATCGCCATCGGACGGACCAACGTCCATATGGTCACCGACCCGTCGAACTACGGCTGGCGCATGTCGATGGATATGCGTCTGGGTGCCGGCGCTGCACGTAAGGGCGGACTTGGCATCGGCGTGATCGCCCCCGGAAGGCAGGCCTAAGGCTAAAATCAACTCCCCACTGCCCCTCCGGCAGTGGGGATAACTAATAACTTTAAAATCACAAAATTATGCCCACGAAACCCGTTTATTCCAAACTGTATTTCATCAATCTTATGGCCGCGGCTATGGCGTACGGCACGATTTACGTGACCAGCGACGCCAACACCTACCGCGACGAACAGTCGGCCATAACCAGATGCCGGGACTCCATGAAGCTCCGCCGGATCGTGCGCTACGCAACCATCACCAAAGCGACGTGCCCCACCAATGAAGAGGAGCTGAACGACCTGATGGTTACAGTAGAGAGCAAGGTGCCCGAACCGGTTCAGACTAAGGAAACGCCCCAGCCTATGGACCTCGCCGCCGCCGCCGCCGCTCTTGCGGCCAAGAAGGCGCCGAAGGAAGAAGCCAAGAAGGCGCCGAAGGAAGAAGCCAAGAAGGCGCCGGGCCGAAAGAAAGGGC
>OGPE01000309.1_pt1 | contig 37701 bp, 23 predicted proteins | sample 1552881 | NCBI WGS metagenome assembly OGPE01 (sample SAMEA2580236, study PRJEB22360) | human gut metagenome | biome: human gut; feature: human-associated habitat; material: faeces | place: Denmark | collected 2008/2010 | reverse complement strand
CCTCGGTTTCGAGGCAGCCCTTCTTGCCGCACGAGCAGATGATCTCGTTGTCGAAAAACGGGATGTGTCCGAACTCACCGGCGAACCCGCTTTTCCCGTAGTAGAGCTGCCCGTCCACGACGATTCCGATTGCCACGCCGCGCCCCATGTGCAGGTAGAGCACGTTGCTCTCGTCCTTCGACTTGCCGCACGTGTATTCCGCATAGCAGCGGGCGCGGGTGTCGTTTTCGAGCAGCACGCGCAGCCCGACGCGCTCTTCGAGCACTTCGCGCAGCGACTGTTCGCTGGAGGTGAAATACTTGTAGCTGCGGCCCGTGTCGGGATTCACGCGTCCCGTCATGCAGACTCCCAGCCCGAGGATTTTGCCCCGGTCGATGCCGCATGTGGCGATGAAGTTCTCTATGTTGGAACAGATGCGTTCGAAACACTGCGGGCGATCCTGCAACTCGAAGGTGTAGTCGTACTCTTCCTTGATGATGTTGTTCTGCAGGTCGGTGATCAGGAATGTCATGTTGTCGCGCCCGACGTTGACACCTGCGAAATAGATCGCCGAATTGGCCAGGCCGAATATGTTCGGCCTGCGTCCGCCCGGGGTTTCCACCTTGCCCAGATCCGTTACGATGTTCTCATCGACCAGTTCCTGTACCAGCTTGGTAATGGTAGGGACACTGATATGCAGCTCTTTGGTCAGTTCCGAGAGCGTACATTCGCCGTTCACCGCCATGTAGGCGATGATGTTGCGCTTGATGATACTGTTCTTGTGCGAAATACCCTTCAGGGCATCGTCTTCGTGTTTGTTGAAAAATTCGGTGAGTGATGTCATCCGTCCTGTCTCATTTTTAACTAAACCTTTGCAAATATAATAAGTATATTTAAAAAATGCAACATGTTATTAATAAAATTTAATAAATTTTGTTTCAAAACACATTATAATAAAAGGAACGGACTGAAAATCAGTCCGTTCCTTTTTGTTTTGAGACTTTTTAGACTATAACGCCGATTTCGATTCTACGACGGCTTCGGGGTTTACCTTCCTGATAAGGCCCTGCAATACGGTGCCGGGGCCGAGCTCGGTGAATTCCGTCACACCGTCGGCAAGCATGTTCTTTACGATGTATGTCCAGCGTACCGGGGCGGTCAGCTGTGCGATCAGGTTGGCCTTGATCTGTGCGGGATCCGTGTAGGGCTTCGCGTCGACATTCTGGTAGATCGGGCATACGGGCGTCTGGAACGGAGCCTCGCTGATCGCCTTTTCCAGTTCCTGCTTGGCAGGCTCCATCAGCGGCGAGTGGAATGCGCCGCCTACGGGCAGGCGCAGGGCGCGGCGCGCACCGGCGGCCTTGGCTTTTTCGCAGGCTGCGTCGACGGCTTCCACGGCACCCGAGATCACGAGCTGGCCGGGGCAGTTGTAATTGGCCGCTACGACGATGCCGTCGACCGATGCGCAGATTTCTTCGACTACGTGGTCTTCCAGGCCGAGGATGGCGGCCATCGTACCGGGCTGTGCCTCGCAGGCGGCCTGCATCGCCATGGCACGCTTCGAGACGAGCTTCAGGCCGTCTTCGAACGAGAGGGCACCGGCCACGACCAGGGCCGAGAACTCACCCAGCGAGTGTCCTGCGGCAGCGTCGGGTTTCACGCCGCGCGCCTTGGCCATGATTACCGAGTGAAGGAATACGGCGGGCTGCGTCACTTTGGTTTGCTTGAGCTCGTCGTCCGTACCGGCGAACATGATGTCCGTGATACGGAAACCGAGGATATCATTGGCTTTTTCGAAAAGCTCCTTTGCTTCGGGGACGTTGTCGTAAAGGTCTTTGCCCATACCGACCGCCTGTGCACCCTGTCCGGGAAATACGTATGCGTGCTTCATATTTTTGCTGAATTTTTGTTAGCGTCGGCAAAGATAAGAATTTATTTTTTAACTTTGCACCGCAATGGTTCACAAAGGGCCGGGCAAGGCCCCGTGTGATTAAATGGGAATGCCGTGTAATTCGGCAGCAGTTCCCGCTGCTGTATGTTCCGTCGATTGCCGCAACACTCTTTTAGCCACTGGTCTTTGGACTGGGAAGGCGTTGCGGCTGGAACGAGCCAGAAGACCTGCCTTGCATCTCCCGGTGGGAGGATCCTTATTTTCGGGCAAGCTCTGCGGAGAACGGAGCGCTTCGGACGGAGACACGGCAGTGTCGGCGTTTGTTGCAGGAGGGCGGCTTTATTTATAGGTGCGCGTCCGGTTGCATGAAATGGGGGATTCGATTCCGGGAGTTCGGAACCGGATTTTTTTATTTTATGCACATAAAACAAACGAAAGATGAAAAAACTTTTACTGTTGGCCTTTGCCGCTTTTGCTTTTGCCGCCTGCTCGGACGACGATAAGATGCCGACCCCCCCCCAGCTCGAAACAATATCTTTCAGTGAGGTGGAACTTGGTTCCGACGGATACCTGTGGGGTAAAACTCTGGCAACGGATGTAGACGGCTCGTTGGAGTTCGAAGGCGTGATTTACAAAGAAGGAAGTGCTTCGTTCCTCTCGTATTTCTCGGATTTCGGCGGTGTCTGGGACACGTGGTGCAAATTCGCGATGTCTGCCTGTCATGACAAAACGACTTTCGGGACGGATAACCAGTTCAGCGTTTATACGACGGCTGATGACGGCCAGAACAAGTTCGCCGTTGCATACGATATGAAAGGTATGGGCCCGGGCTATACGTTTAACCCGGCCATCGAGTTTTCGACGGTTGTTACTCCCGTGTCGCTTCGTATTGCCAATAATACGTGGACATATCTTTACCTCACCGCTACTAAATACAGCGACTTCAGTGTTGCGATTATCGGTTTCAACGGTGAAACCGAAACGGGGACGATTGAGGTGCCGTTGGCATCGGACAACAAGGTCGTAGCTGATTGGAAGACCGTAGGGCTGGATAAATTGGGAGCCGTGACCAAAATTGTTTTCTCTGTTGAGTGCGATGATGTGATGGCGCCGACTTATTTCTGTATTGATGATTTCGCTTATACCGAATAACTATTTTGAGATGAAAAATATTTTTTGGATTATTGCGGCTGCATTTGCCTTTGTAGCTTGCTCGGACGACGACGGCCCGCGTGAGAAACCGTTTGACGGCGAAGTCGTATCGTTCGAGGCCTCCGAACATCTGCTCGACGCCATGACCGGCAACGACGTGAAGCTCGGCCCCGTTACGATGTCCCTGATGGGAATGGGGGATTATACCTATGCGAACGCTTTTTGTGCGAAGCAATACGCTGTGGAGGCGGATTTCGACGGCATGCTCTTTTCCACTGCCGACCAGAATCTCATTTTCAACGCCTATTATTCATCGCTATACGACGGGTGGGGCGGTATCGGGCTTTCGCAAATGCCCGACCGGAATGCGGCCGCTCCCTCCAGCAAGCAGCAGTTCTCCGTGTGGGCGGAAGGCGGAGCCAACGCAACGGAAACCTATGCCGTATTTTACGATTCCAACTCGCCGACGGAAATGTATCCCGAATACCTGAGTGAGTCGGGCTATCCGACCATCGACCTGGTGGAACCGCGCATCGTCGCCCACCTATACATCGCCAATTCGACCTGGGTATACAATTATTTCACGGGGGCGGATACCGACAGTTTTCAGGTGAAAATCACGGGGTCGCTCGGCGGTGTGGAAAAGGGGAGCATCACGGAAACGCTCGTCGCCGGGAAATCGAAGCTGAGCGGATGGCGCAAAGTCGACCTGTCGTCGTTCGGTGCGGTGGACAAGCTGGTATTCAAGGCGGTTTGCGACTATCAGGCTGATCCGACCTACTTCTGTATCGACGAGATCGGGTTGCTGAAACCCGATGCCATGTAATTCGGGCCCGGCTATTTGGAGATTAGTATGGCTCTGGCAATTCCCCGCACGGCCTGCCTGCCGTGCGGGGAATTTTTTGCAGCTTCGCCGCTGTCTGATTTCGGCCGGGGCAGTTGCCGGACGGGTGTGTGCTGACCGGGTGTTTGTCGGCCGGGCAGTTGCCGGCCGGAACTGTTGCTCGGTGGGCTGTTACCGGATCGGTGCTTGCTGTCCGGGTGCTTGTCGGCCGGGCGGTTGCCGGGGGACGTCCGGCGCAATAGCAGCAGCAGGCCGGGGCCGCCGTCGGGAACCGAAAAAAATCCCCGCAGGCCGATGCCCGCGGGGATTCGTTATTCAGAGTCAGTCCGGATTCAGATCAGGTTATCTTTTTCGATGTCCTTGAAATAACGATAGGTGCCGACCTTCAGTTCCGCGGTCGCGGGTTCGTCGCATACGACGATCCCGTGGGGGTGTACCTGCATGGCCGAGATCGTGCAGACGTGCGAGTAAGGGCCTTCCACACACTGCTGCAGGGCACGGGCTTTCTTATGCCCGAGGGCGAGGATCAATACCTGTTTCGCATCGAGCACGGTGGCTACGCCTACCGACATGGCCTGCTTGGGCACCTTGTTCACGTCGTTGTCGAAGAAGCGCGAGTTCACGACCAGCGTGTCGTAGGTCAGCGTCTTGACGCGGGTGCGCGAGTTGAGCGACGAGAACGGCTCGTTGAAGGCCAGATGGCCGTCTTCGCCGACACCGCCCAGGAAGAGGTCGATGCCCCCTGCGCGGCGGATCTTCTCCTCGTATTCGTCGCACTCCTTCTGCAGGTCGGGGGCGTTGCCGTTGAGGATGTTGACATTGGCCGGGGTGATGTCCACGTGGTTGAAAAAGGTGTTCCACATGAACGAATGGTAGCTTTCGGGATGCTCTTCCGGGAGCCCGACGTATTCGTCCATGTTGAACGTGACGACATCCTTGAACGATACCTTCCCGGCTTTGTTCAGGGCGATCAGCTCCTTGTACGTCGTCAGCGGGGTCGAACCCGTCGGCAGGCCCAGCACGAATGTGCCTCCGGCAGCCTGCTTCTTATTGATCTGCCCGACGATGTAATGCGCCGCCCAACGGCCGGCATTTTCTTGTGTGTCTTCGATAATGAGTCGCATAAATTTTTCGGTTTATCGGTTTGTCTGTTCATTCTTCATTCGGACGGGGCGTCAGAACATCTTGACGAACACCTCGATCGCCTGGTATTCGGCCATGCCGAGCTTGTCGTAAAGCTGCGCCGTGTTCTGCGTACGCTCTTCGGCGCGCTGCCAGAACTCGCGCGGGTCGCTGCCCGGGAAGGGCATGATGTCCTTCTGCGAGAGGTGGCGGTAGATGGCGTGGCGTTTCATAATCAGCTCGTCGGGCGACAGGGGCACGGCCATGTCCACCATGCCGAGGTCCCACTCCATCCAGGCGCCGCGGTAGAGCCACAGGTGGCACTCCTTCAGCCACTCGTCGTCCTTCACGACTTCGAGGGCGCCGAGCACGGCCTCCATGCAGGTGCGGTGCGTGCCGTGGGGGTCGGCAAGGTCGCCGGCGGCGTAGATCTGATGGGGCTTGATCTCGCGCAGCAGCTTGACGATGATTTCGATGTCCTTCTCCGTGAGCTGGCCCTTCTTGATGCCGCCCGTTTCGTAGAACGGCAGGTTGAGGAAGTGGGCGTTGGTGTCGGGGTTCAGTCCGAACGAGCGCACGGCGGCACGCGCCTCGGCGCGGCGGATGGCGCCTTTCAGGTCGAGCAGCGGGCGCGGCTCGGGTTCGCCCTTCCTCTTGCCGGCGATGACCTTTTCGACTTCGGCGTAGTGGTTGCCGTAGCCCAGTTCGCGGGCCGTGTCGATGTTTTGCAGCACCACGTCGTCGTGCACGGCCACGTTGCCCGAGGTTTCGTAAGCCACGTGCACGTCGTGACCTTGCTGCACGAGGCGGATGAACGTGCCGCCCATCGAGATCACATCGTCGTCGGGATGCGGCGAGAAGACGATCACCCGTTTGGGGAAGGGCGACGAAGGTACGGGGCGCGTCGAGTCGTCGGCGTTGGGCTTGCCGCCCGGCCAGCCCGTGATGGTGTGCTGGAGGTCGTTGAAGACGTCGATGTTGATCTGGTCGTAGGCGCGGCCCTGTTCGAGCAGTTCGCCCAGCGAGTTTTCGATGTAATCCTTATAGGTGAGTTTCAGGATGGGCTTCTTAACCACGCCGCAAAGCCATACCACGGCCTTGCGGACGAATTTCGGCGTCCATTCGCAGGGACCCACCATCCACGGCGTCTGCTCGCGGGTGAGCAGCTGCGCGGCATTCTCGTCGATCACCACCTCGATATTCTGGTGCGCCTGGAGGTACGAGGCGGGAACCTGATCCGTGATCTCGCCCTCGACGACCCGCTGCACGATGTGGGCCTTCTCCTCGCCCCAGGCCATCAGGATGATGCGGTTGGCGCGCATGATCGTGTCGATGCCCATCGTGACCGCCATCTTGGGCGTGTTCTCCAGCCCGAAGAAAGCGCCCGACTGGATTTTGCGGGTGTTGTAGGTCAGCTGCACCAGCCGCGTGCGCGAACGGGAGTAGGACCCCGGCTCGTTGAAGCCGATCTGCCCGTCCTCGCCGACGCCGATGATCATCAGGTCGATGCGGCGCACCGAGTGGTCGTACGAAGCGCAGTATTCCGAAACGCGGTCCTCGGGAACCGTACCGTCGGGGATGTGTACGTTCTCGGGCAGGATGTCGATGTGGTTGAGGAACTCCTCGTGGATGCGGTAGTTGCGGCTCTGCTGTTCGGTCGACCGGATCGGGTAGAACTCGTCGAGGCTGTAAACGGAGACGTTCCGGAAGCTGATCTGCCCTTCGTGGTGGCGTTTCACCAGTTCCCGGTAGAGACCCAGCGGCGTGCGGCCCGTCGTGAGGCCCAGCACGAAGGGCTGCGACTCCTCGTAGACCTCGTTCGAGCAGTGGATTTCGTTGTACATGCGGATCGCCTTGACGATGTTGTCGGCGACGTACTGCACGCCTTCGTACTCGTTTTCGTAGACCTTGGTGTGGATCTTCTCGTAACGATGGATGATGTCGCGCGGAGCCGATTCGGAAATCAGGCCGCCGTCTTTGGGAAGTGAATACTTGTTGTTCATACGTTTATGTAATTTGTTAATCTTTCTCTCTGTCGGTTTGCTGCCGATCGTGTTGTCGCCGCCGTTGGCGTCGTTTACAAGTCTGACCCCACCCCAAATCCCTCCCTCGGGAGGGGACTTAAGGCGCAAAAACACGCGCCTTGACTGCTGTGGCGGCTCGGCAATTCGCAAGCGATTGCGCTCGCCTGTTGCCCGCAGTTGTCGCATCGCGACCGGATTGTCTCTTGGCTTTCAGCTTTTCACTTTTTCACTTTTCACTTTTCACTTTTTCACTTCTCGAACGTCGCCTCCTCGAAAAACTCGGGACGGTGGAAATCGGGTTTCTCCGTCCGGATCGGCCGCCACGAGAGGAAATGGGGGTGCGAGAGGTTGTCGCCGCATTTGTAGAGGTTCATGCGGGCCTTGAGACCGCTCCAGTCGGTCAGTGCATGGCGGAAAAGCGCCTGCGGGGGGATGGCCAGCGTGAGCGACCAGCGGTTGTCGCCCTCGCGCTCGGCGAAAGGCTCGCCGCAGGGAAGCGTCGTGTAGCGTTTCACGCCCGCCAGCACCTCGGGCGAGGCGTGCTCGGCCTCGGTCCGGGATTTGCGCGCCCCGAGCAGCATCCGTCCGATGCAGGTGGTTTCGAAATTGTAGTACATCCCTGTGTCGGGTGCGATGAAGAACTCCGCGCACGAGTCGGTCCACACCTCGCCGTTGTCCTCCGTGACGAGCGCCGCCGTGTAACGTTCGGCAACGTCGAAGCGCAGCATCAGCCAGTCGCCCGTATGGAACATCCGGAAGCTGACTTCCGGGGCGTAGGGAAATTCCGCGGGCCAGTTGCAGCACGCCACCGGCAGCGGCTCGATTCCGGCGAATGCCTCGTCCACGGCGGCCCGGTCGTCGGGCGCGATGCCTGCTATCTTGCGAATTTCCATTCCTTATTTGTATTTGGCGACGGTTTCCCGTACGATTTCGCACATCGTGCCGTACTGCTCTTCCATGCTTTGCAGCAGTTTGTACTGGGCGCGGGTGCGCACGAGGTTGTGCTTGGGGTATTTCGTTTTGTAATAGGTGTCGCCTTCGATGTAGTCCATCAAAAAACGCAGCACCTGCTCGAAGGTGATGTAACGGGCCGAGAATGCCAGGTGGTCGATTTCGGCCTGGTTGAGCTGTCCGGCCCGCTGCGACAGATAGCCTTCGGTATAGGCGCGGAACATTTCGAGGGACATGCCCACGCGCGAAAGGTCGCGGTCGTCCTCGTCGCCCGTGTTGGCGTAGGAGCGGATGGCGTCGCCGAAATCGTTGAGCGACGTGGAGTTCATCACCGTGTCGAGGTCGATGGCGCACAGCACCTCGCCCTGCTTGTCGAAGAGGATGTTGTTGATTTTCGTGTCGTTGTGGGTCACGCGCGTGGGGATCGTGCCGTCCTCGACCTTCGACCAGAACGAGAGCATCTCGTCGCGGCGCGATTCGATCCAGCCGATCTCCTCCGCAAGGTCTTTCACGCGGCCTGCGGCGTCGCGGCGCAGCGCCTCGTCCCACTGCACGAAGCGGTGGCGGATGTTGTGGAAGCCCTTGATCGTCTCGGCCAGCGGCTCGGTGAAGTCCGCCAGCTGGGCCTGGAACTTGCCGATGCCCTCGCCGCCCTTGCGGGCCAGTTCCGGGGAGTCGGCCTTGTTGTAGGCGATCGTGTCGCTGATGAAAACCGAAACGGCCCAATATTCGCCCTGTGCGTCCACGTGATAGAGCTTTCCGTCGCGGGTCGCAACCACGGTCATCGCCTCGCGTCTGGGGTCGCCCCCGGCGGCTGCGACGCGGCGGCGGATATGGTCCGTCACTTTGCGGATGTTCTCCATCATGGCCGGAACGTCGGGAAAGATGCTCTTGTTTTTGCGCTGGAGGATGTAATCCGGCGCATCGCCCGCCGTGCGGACGATGAACGTGTCGTTGATGAATCCCTCGCCCAGCGAGTCGATTGCCGTGATAGCGCCTTCCAGCGCGAACTGCGACGCTATTTCCTGTAATTCAGCCTTCATACGATGAGGTTGTTTCGGTTTTGGTTGTTAAAGGTTAAGTTTCACCTCCAAAGTTACTGGAAAAAACGCAGAAATGCAACCGGATATTGTGAAAAAGCCCGCCTTTCTTGCTGAAGGGCGGGCTTGCGAAAACTTTCGGACGGGTTATTCGATCGGGTCGATCACCGTGAACGTCACCTCGTAGGGAGCGGGCGCCGACTGTCCCTGGTAGTTGCCGCCGGCGACGATGAAGGTCACCGTGTAGGTCCCCGGCTCGGTGTAGGTGTACGAGTAGCTCGGCAGGTCGTCGGTCACGCCCTTGATGTTCAGGCCCGTGTCGGGCGAGATCGTGTTGAGCGCGACGGGCTGCATGAAGGCCCACTGGTCGATCTCGGGGAAAGCTCCGGCGCTGAAGCCCTGGAAGACGATATTGGCGGTGTTGTTCGCTCCCGGCCGGCCCTGGAATTTCAGGTTGCCGTTGCCCGATACATTATGGATATAGGGGTTGTCGGCGTGCTGCGAAGCCAGCGAGAAGGGGACGAATTCCATGTCCGGGTAGTTGTAGACCTGCGTGTCGTGGCCCTTGAACTTGACCGTGATCTTCGGATTGATCCGATAGGTGCGCATCGTGGTCTTGGGGTCCGGATAGAAAAGGTGCATGCCCCACGAAAAACGGTCGGCGAACCGGGTGATGTCGTAGGTGTAGGTTTCGAACTTGTTCGCGTTGTTCGGCGTGAACTCCAGTTTGGTCCAGTCGGCGCAGTCGTTCGCCGCGATGGCTTCGACCACGGGGCGGTCGGTGGCGGCGTCGCTGCCGTTCAGCCCCGCGAATTTGTTGCCCGCAAACAGGACGAGGTTGTTCAGCGTGCCGTACTGCTGGCTGATCTCGATCTCCAGTTCGCACGACTCGATGTCGGCGATGTCGACCTTCGTGCGGTTGCGGTGCTTGTACTCGTGTCCCGTGTCGCCCGTCCAGACGGTGATGAAGTCGGCGTTGCCGCTGAAGTTGAAGACCACCGGGTCGCCCGTGCGGTAGGTGTTCGTCGGCGCCAGCTGCACCGAGAACTCCAGCGGCTCGTAGATCTCTTCGTGTTCGCATGAGGCTGCCGCGGTTGCGAGGGCCAGCGTCGCCGCGAGGTATGTGATTCGTTTCGTATTCATCGTATGCTCTGCAATTAAGCGTTTTACCATAAGGGGTTCTGTCGGAGCGCGTGGTTCACCGCCAGCTCCTTGGTCGGAATCGGGAGGTAGATGTGGCGTGCCGTCACGTTGGCGTAGTTCGCCGACGCATAGTTCGTATAGCTGACGTTGCGGTACTTGTTCTCCGTCGGCTGGTTGGTCCCGGCGTTGTGCATCTTCTCGACGAACGTGCCCCAGCGGATCAGGTCCCACTTGCGAAGCCCCTCGAAAGCCAGTTCGCGTCCGCGCTCGTTGCGCACCAGGTCACGGAACGAACGGTAGTCGCCCAGCAGGCTCTCGTCGGTCTTGACGCCCGCGCGTTTGCGGATTTCCCGGATGGCCTCCTTGGCCTGGTCGTCCGGCGCCCCGGCGTATTCGTTGATCGCCTCGGCGTACATCAGCAGCACGTCGGCGTAGCGAAGGATCGGGAAGTTGATCGTCGTGTAGAGGCTCTTGGCCGACATCTGTTTCTCGTAGACCGTCTCGCGGCGCCATTTGCCGGCGTTGCGGACGGCGCACATCACCGTCGGGTCGTAAACCAGATCGGCGGGGTCAAACGCGTCCTCGATCGTCTGGTCCAGCCCCTCGATGTCGGGCATGGCGAAATTGTTGTTGTAGACCCACGGCGTCTTGAACATGCTCTGCGTCTGTTGCAAGTAGCGCGTCACGGTCTCGCCCGCCTTGTTCTTGTACGAGATTTTCTGGTTGTTCATTCCGCGGTAGTTGTAGCCCGGCAGGTTCCACGTCAGCCGCTTGTCGATGACCGTGGCGCTGGCCGTTTCGTCTGCCGTGCGGTCGTTCTCCCAGTAGAGCTGCCAGAGGGTGTAGGAGCCGTTGTAGTAGCCGTAGGAGTAGTTGCAGGCCCACTCCGAGTAGTTGGTCGTTCCCGACTGCGACCGCAGGCCGATCAGGTCGCCGATGCGGCCGTTCGTCCAGTCGGTCGCACTGGTGCGGTCGCCGAGGAATTCGGCCTCCCACATTGATTCGTGGAACTGCGTGTCGTACTGGTCGCGGATCATGTTGATGAAGATCTCCTCGTAGCTCTCGTTCAGGTCGTGCTTGTGCGAGGCGATCACCTCGTTGGCCCAGTAGGCGGCGCGGCGGTACATCTCCTTTTTATCCAGTCCGTCGATCTGCTTGACGCTCTCGCCGGCCATGAAGAGATAGACGCGGGCCAGAATGCCCTGGGCGACGGTCTGGCTGACGCGCGAGGGGGTGTTGTCGATGGGCTCGTAGAGGTCGGGAATCGTGGCTTCGATCTCGTCGGCGCACCATTTGAGCACCTGCTCCTGCGGCGTTGCGGCCATCTGCACGTCGTTGGGGTTGGGCGAGGTGGTCGCTTTGACGCGCAGGGGCATATCGCCCCACGCCTGCGCCAGCAGGAAGTGGTAGTAGGCGCGCAGGAACCGCGCTTCGGCGATGTAAAGCCCGATGTCCACCGAAAGTTTCCCGGGGTCGATCTCCGTCTTTTCGACGGCCTCGATGTAGCGGTTGGCGTTCTTGATGCCTTCGTAGAGCTTCGACCAGGTGTCGTAGATCGCCGCCGTGCCGGCGCTGTGGTTGTAGCGGTCGGGACGCGATTCGCTGTTGTTGTAGTTGTTGAAGTAGCAGAGGTCGTCGGCGTTGGCGATTTGCAGCGAGTAGTAGTTGCCGTAGAGCGCTTCGCTGTTCAGCACGCCGTAGACGCCCGCCAGACCGTAGATCAGCTTTTGTTCGCTGTTGTAGTAGCCGTCGTCGGGGATGATCTGCGGATCGGTGTCGAGGAAGCTGCACGCCGGAAGGGCGGCGGTGAGCAGCGCCAGCGTTCCCAGTTTCAATATGCTTTTGATTTTCATGGCGTAATGTTGCGTTTAAACCGTTAGAATGTGAGGTTTACGCCGGCCGTGAAGCCGAATGCGCGGGGATATGCCGACCAGTCGAATCCGGGCGTCAGCACCGAGTTGCGGGTCGATACCTCGGGGTCGGGACCGCTGTAACCCGTCAGGGTCCAGATGTTGTCGGCCGAGACGTAGACGCGCATCTGGCTGATGCCCGCCTTGCGCAGCGAACGGCTCGGCAGCGTGTAGCCCAGCGAGACGTTCTTCAGCCGCAGGAACGAACCGTCCTCGATCACGCGCGACGAGTACTCCTCGCGGCCGACGGCGTTCACGCGCGGAATGTTCGACGCGGGATTCTCCGGCGACCAGCGGTCGGCGTAGGAGGCCAGCTGGTTGGTCTGGCTCCTCCATCCCGATTCGAAGACCAGCCGGTTGGCGTTCAGCACGTCGTTGCCGTAGCTCCACGCGAAGAAGATGTTCAGGTCGAAATTCTTCCAGTTGAAGTTGTTGCCGAAGCCGCCCGTGTTGAGGGGCTGTCCGCAGCCGATGATCGTGCGGTCGTAGTCGTCGATGACGCCGTCGCCGTTCATGTCGCGGTATTTCATGTCGCCCGGCTGCATCGCGTTGCCCTTGAACGAGGGAACGCCGCTGACGAGGTTGCCCTTGTCGTCGAAATCCTCGGCCTTGTAGGTCCCGTCGTAGATGAAGCCGTACATCATGCCCGTGGGCTTGCCCACCTGCGAGATGTAGGGGAACTGCGAGTTGAAGCGCGTCTCCCACGATACGGAACTCTGGAGCGTGTTCTGTCCGTCGACCAGCCCGAGAATCCGGTTGCGGTTGAAGGCGATGTTGAACGACGTGGACCACTGGAACTGACGGGTCTTGACGTTCACCGTTTCGAGCGTCAGCTCGAAGCCGCGGTTGCGGATCTTGCCGATGTTGAGCATCCCCTGTTCGAAGCCCGACGAGGCGGGCAGCAGGGCGTAGAGCAGCAGGTCGCGCGTCACCTTGTCGTACCAGTCGGCCGTCACCTTGATGCGGTCCTCGAAGAACCCGAGGTCGAGACCCGCGTTCCACTGCTCGGTGGTCTCCCACTTGAGCCGCTCGTTGGCCATGTTCGAGACGTAGTAGCCCGGCACGCGCTCGCCGCCGAACACATAGTCGAGCGAGTTGCCCGAACCCGGGTTGACGGTGATCTGCGAATAGAAGTCATAGGGGGTCTGCGTGCGGTTGTTGCCCGTCAGGCCCCACGAGAGGCGCAACTTGCCGTTGCTCATCCACTCGCTCTTCTTCAGCAGATTCTCGCGGTTGAAGTTCCACGAAAGGCCGGCCGAGGGGAAGTAGCCCCAGCGGTTGTCGGAGGGGAATTTCGACGAGCCGTCGGCGCGGAATGAGAAGGTCAGGTAGTATTTGTAGCGGAAATTGTAGTTGGCGCGCAGGAAGGCCGACATCATCCGCCAGTCGTAGTAGTTGCTCTGGACCTTCTGGTAGTTGCCTGTGTGGATGCCCGCGATGCCCAGCTCCTCGGAGGTGATCTGCGTCGACGCAACGCCGTCGTAGGTGTTCTTCTGCCCCTGGAGCGAGAGTCCCGCCATCAGGTCGAGGTTGTGGCTGCGCCCCAGGCGCTTCTTGTAGTTGAGCGTGTTTTCGTTCGACCAGCTCGTCTGGTCGGTCCAGTAGATGGCGCCGTTGACGCCCTTGCCGCTGGGCGAGCCGGCGTAGCCCGTGTAGGTCTCGCTGCCGTTGAACTCCTCGCGGCGGCGTTTGTTCAGGACGTAGCCGCCCGTGGTCTTGAACGTCAGGTCGGGGGTGATCTTCCACGTCAGCGCCAGGTTGGCGTTGAGGTAGTCCACCAGCGTCTTGCGGTATTCGTTCTTGGCGGTCTTCACCGGGTTGAAGCGGTAGTCGTTCGATCCGTCTACGGCTTCGTCGAGCATCGAGTCGAGGATGTCCTGCCCGGGAGGCGTTACGGGGCGGTAGCCCCAGACCGAGTACATCAGCCAGCCCGACGACGACGAGGTGGTCTGCGCCGTGGTGGGGGTCACGCCGTTGGTCGCCGTGCGCGAATAGTTGGCGTTGGCGTTCAGCGTGAGTTTTTTCGAGATGGGCAGCGTGAAGTTGGCCTTGCCCTGGTAGCGCTGGAAGTTCGAACGGATGATGATGCCGTCCTGGTCGAGCGCCGAGAAGCCCACGTTGTAGCGCAGCCCCTCCTTGTTGCCGCCCGAGAGCGAGACGTTGTAGTTCTGCTGGAAAGCCGTGCGGTAGAGCTGGTCCTGCCAGTCGATGCCCGGGATGTGGCGGTAGTCGTCGAGCGTCAGTCCCTCGCTGAAATAGCTCTTGTTCATCGTCTCCTCGCTGATCAGTTCGCTCTGAAGCCGGACGAATTCGTAGGAGTCCATCAGGTCGGCCTTGTTGGCGATCTTGTTCAGGGAGAACGAGGCGCTGAAGTTCACCGTGGGCTTGCCCTCGTTGCCGCGTTTGGTGTTGATCACGATGACGCCGTTGGCTCCGCGCGCTCCGTAGATGGCGGTCGCCGAAGCGTCTTTCAGCACGTCGATCGACTCGATGTCGGCGGGGTTGATCGACGCGGCGAACGACCCTTCGGACGGGAATCCGTCGATGATGTAGAGCGGGGCGTTGCTCTGCGTGAGCGAGTTGTTTCCGCGGATGGTGATATTGGCTTCGGCGCCCAGCGAGCCGTCGCCCGTGGTGACGACCACGCCGGCGATGCGTCCGCCCAGCGCCTGGTCGAAGTTGGTGACGTTGGCCTTCATCATCGTTCCCAGGTCGGCCTTGGCCACCGAGCCGGTGAGGTCGCGCCGCGTGGTGGTTCCGTAGCCGATGTTGACGATCTCGACGGCGCCGATCTGCGACGCCTCTTCGGTCATCTTGACGTTGATCGCCGTGCGTTTGCCGACATACTCCTCGACGGTCGTGTAGCCCAGATAGGAGAAGACCAGCGTCTGGTCCTCCCGGGCCTTGATCGAGTAGCTGCCGTTGGCGCCCGTGGCCGTTCCCGACTGCGTCCCCTTGATCAGGACGGTTACGCCCACCAGCGGTGCACCGTTGGCGTCAACCACGCGTCCGTCCACGGCGTTCTGCGCAAAGGCGTCCCCCCCCCCGGAGTACCGATAGGGTCACCAGCGCTGCCGCGGCCATGCGTTTAAGTGCTTTTTTCATAAATAAATCAGGTTGTGGGTGAAAATGGTTATTTCTTCTTGAGCCGGAACTCCACGGGCTGTCCGTGGCGGCAGGTTATCTTCAGCAGCGTTCCGGTGTCGTGGGAAACGGCCTCCACGCCGGGATATTGTGCGGCAAGCTCCCATGCGCCGTCCAAAAGCACCTCTTTTTCGATGGGGCGGCTCTCCTGACGCGTGGTGTAGGTCTTCTCCGTGAGGCCGAGGTCGGGCGTGCAGACGCTCATCACGACCTGTCCGTCCGTGTCGGTGCGCTCCATGACGATCGACTCTCCGGTCGCTTTGCGCACAAGCCCCTGGCCCGTGTATTCCCCGAAGCAGACGTAGCCCGTGATGCCCGTGGCGAGGTCCTTCACGACGTGGGCCGTGTTGTCCCGGCGCAGCACTTCGTAGCCGTCTTTCTTGATCAGGCGCGTGATCTCCTTGTTCGTGGGTTGGATGTAGACCGCATATTCATATCCGGCCTGCTTGGGGGCGCGGCCGTGGTCGATCCAGGCCGTGGCGAAGTTGCCCGTCTGGGGTGCGCGGGTCTTGTCGTTGGGCGAGGTCTGCTCCTTTTTGGTGATGTTCACCGCTGCGGCGTTCTTCACCACGTAGAAATTGCCCTTCGTGTCGGAGAGCGCCAGCCGCTCGCCGCCTCTGGAGAGGTTGAGCGGGAAAGCGTCGTAAAGCTCGCCGTCGACTTCTATCTGTTCGGCCGGGCTGTCCATCCGCAGCTGGAAAAGCGTCGTTTCGGTGGGGTATGCCTGGTTGTCGTTGTCGATGCCGCTGCCGAGGAAGACCATCCGGTTGTCGAAGCAGAAGACGGATTTGTACGCCGTGGCCCCGGGGGTGAAGTTCTTGCGGTCCTTTTCGACGAAGTGCAGGGCCAGTATGCCGTTGCGGCCTTCGAGCGACGAGGCGCCCGAGAAGCGCTCGGGGTTGCGCTCCATGAGCGTCCCCGGCAGCGGGCTTTCCAGTTCGGGGTAGGGCAGATGGATGGTCGTGGCGCCCGGCACGCGGTTCCAGTCCCAGCCCTCCTGCACGAATCCGCTCGCCGCGGCCGAGACGGGATTGCCCGAACCGATGATCGGCGCCGAACCGTAGCTCTGGTAGCGTCCGTAGCGGTTGTCCTTGGTATAAATCTCCGATCCCCAGACATCGGTGTTGAATGCTTTGAGCGTCACCATCCAGTCGCCGCGGCGGTGGATGCCCGCGGCCCCGTAGTTATAGACGAAGAATCCCGAGGGCGTGGGACCCGCCGAAATCCCCTCTTTCCTGAAGAGGCTGTTCAACTCCTTGTCCGTGCCTTTCAGGCGCAGGGAGGCGCCCGCCAGTTCGGGGGCCGCGCCCTTGCCGCTGCCCGTCAGGTCGCCCAGCGCGGCCAGATAACCGAATGCGTTGACGTCGGCGTCGGGGATGCGGCCGTTCTTGCCGAAGGGATGGCGGCCGGCCAGGCCGAGTCCCCAGTCGCGCAGATCGGTGTAGCTGGCCATGGTCATCAGCGCCAGCTTGAAGTTGCGGCGCGCCTGCTCCGAGAGGGTGAAATCCGTTCCCCGGGTTGCTTTGCAGAAGTAGCCGATCATGGCGAACGCGCCGGTCGAGTAGGCGGGGTAGAAGCCGCCGTGGTGGAAGGTCGTGCCGTCGGGCTTGATGCCGCCGATGGTGCCCGGCGTGAAGCCGAGGCTCCCCGAGAGCCATACGCCGAGGCTCTTCATGGCGCGGTACTGTTCGGCCTCGTCGGGCAGCATCAGCGCGCTGACGATCTTGGGGATGAGCAGCGTGTGCCACGAGTCGAGCAGCTCGTCGCGGCCGTAGACGTAGGGTTTGCGGGTCTCCGCCAGGCCGCTCCAGTAGGCCAGCACCTTGACGTATTCGTCGGTCTTGCCGCGTGCGGCGATCTTGTCGCGCATGAGCCACATGGCGTCGTAGATCTTGCGTATGTTGTAGCCGTAGTGGTGGTTGGTTCCGTTGCCGTGGCCGAAGGCGAAGCCCTGGTCGATGGCGTGGTCCATCACCAGAAAGAAATCGTCGTCGTATTTCGGATCGTTGTTGATATGGCTGTTCAGCGCGAAGGCGTTGAGCATGTTCTCGATGTCGTCCAGGCGCAGTTCGCCTTTCGGGCGGTTGCACTCGTCGTTCGAGAGCAGCGGGGCGCCGATGATCCCGCCGTCGTCGGTGCGGCGGATCGCGGCCTTTTCGAAGGTCGCCCGGGCGCGCGGGATGATCGTGCCGTTGATGTAGTTGGCGCTCGACATGTTGGCCGCGACGATGCTTTCGATGCGCGATTTCACGGCGTCGAGCTGGGCCTTTTCCGCGGGCGTGACGTCGCGCAGCGGCTCTTCGTATTCGTACTGCTCCCACTCCCAGAGGCGCGCCCAGTGCCACAATTCGCGAGAGAGATTGCAGTTGTTGCCGGGAATCTGCTTGTCGGGGGTGATCTGGTCGTGGAGCTTGACCTCGGAGAAGGTCAGGCGGTCGAGGAACAGTTCGCCGCTTTCGACCCCGGCGGGCGTCGAGATTGTCAGCCGGGATACCTGCTGCGAGGCGTGGTCGCCCGGCATGTCGTTGTACTTGATCCAGCAGGCGCGCCAGCCCGTGAAATCCATGTGGAAATCGAACCGGTAGGGGACTTCGCCGGTGGGCGTCTCGAACGAGAACCGCATGTCGGCGTCGACGGCCCTGGGGTTGTAGATCCAGAGCATGACGCCCGCGCCCTTGACCCGCAGCGAGCGCATCAGCTGTCCGAAGTCGTTGAAGCGGAGCGTCGACGGCGCGCTCCACGACCAGCGCAGCGAACGGCTCCCGTCCTTGTAGTGGAGGCCGCTCAATTCGGCCGTGCTGTTTTCGCCGCATACGAAAGCCTTGGGAATTTCCGTTTCGAAACTGATTTTGGCGTCGATTGCCGCAGCGGCATGCTGGCCCCAAAGCGTGCCGAATAGTATCCAAATCGCTGGTACAGCGTGTTTTAATATATTTTTCATAGATTCATATTTGGTCAAAAATAAATAAAGAAATTGGTTCGCCAAAATTTTTCAAAGAGAAAATAATAAAAATTTTACATTCATCGGAAAATGTTATTAAAATATGTTGCATGTCCGAAAAAAACTTTACCTTTGTCCGAAAAGCTGGTTTGGTTTACCAAAATAATCATGTTAATCACCTAATTTATGAAGACCTTATTTAAATATGCGACCGTTGTGCTCCTCCTGGCAGGGACTTCCGCCTGCTCGCAGCCTTCGAAGCGCGCTTCGATCATTGACGAAAACATCGCCGTCGCCGAAAAGCAGATCGGCATGCTGGCCGATTCGAGCGAGACGGGCGGTGTGATCCGCATCCCCTCGACCTGGAAGAACGGGCGGATCGACTACGTGCCCGTCGACGACTGGGTGAGCGGTTTCTTCGCCGGGACGCTGTGGTACATGTACGAACTGACGGGCGACGAGGCATGGGCCGCGCGCGCACGGAAGCATACCGAGATCCTCGATTCGGTGCAGTACCTGCAATGGCATCACGACGTGGGCTTCATGGTCTACGACAGCTACGGCAACGGACTGCGACTGAAAAACATACCCGGCTACGAGGATGTGATCGTCCAGACGGCCAAGTCGCTCGCGACGCGTTTCCGGCCGGTGCCGGGCGTCATCCAGTCGTGGGACGCCGACCGCGGCTGGCAGGGCGAGCGAGGCTGGCAGTGCCCGGTGATCATCGACAACATGATGAATCTCGAACTGATGTTCAAGGCCACGGAGTTTTCGGGCGACAGCACCTATTATAATATCGCGGTGAAGCATGCCGACCGAACGATGAAGGAGCACTTCCGCGACGATTACAGCTGTTATCACGTCGTGGACTACGACCTGACGACGGGCGACGTGCGCGGACGCTGCACGGCGCAGGGCTATGCCGACGATTCGGCGTGGGCGCGCGGACAGGCATGGGCCGTCTACGGCTATACGGCCTGCTACCGTTACACGGGCGACAAACGCTACCTCGACCATGCGCGGAAGGTGGCCGGTTTCATGCTGGGCGACAAGAACATGCCCGCCGACCTGGTTCCCTACTGGGACTACGATGCGCCGAACATTCCCAATGAACCGCGCGACGTCTCGACGGCGGCCATCATCGCTTCGGCGTTCTACGAAATGTACACCTATACGGGGGACGGGCTGTATAAGCAGAAGGCCGACCGGATCGTCGAGTCGCTCTCGTCGCCGGCCTACCGCGCTCCGGTGGGCGGCAACGGCGGGTTCCTGCTGATGCACTCCGTGGGCAGCATCCCGCACGGCAGCAATATCGACGTGCCGCTGAACTACGCAGATTACTATTTCCTTGAGGCACTGATCCGCAAGGGCCGCTTGGAGGCGGGCGAACCTTTGTTTTAAACCGGATGCCCATGTATAAACTGTTGTTTCTCGCCGCTGCGTCGGTGTGGTCGTGGGCCGCACCGGCGCAGTCGGTGCGGGAGGTCGCCGATGCGCGGATTCTTTCGTTCGAGGAGTCTGCGGCGCCTTTCACGGCGTCGGAAGGCTCGTCGCTGTCCGTCTCGGGCGACCATTACAAGCACGGCGCCCACGCGCTCCGCTGGCAATGGTCGCGGGCGGGCGCCCGAGTGCGCATCGAATCCCCGGTGGGTTACCTGTCGGAAAATCCCAATCCCAGGGAGACCTCCGTTTCGACCTTCGTGTTCTGGGTCTACGCCCCGAAGGCGCTCGACGGGAAATTGCGTTTCGAGTTCCGCAAGGAGGGGCGCACCTGCGCGTGGTTCGACTACGGACTGGAGTTCACCGGCTGGCGCGGGGCATGGGTGGCTTTCGACCGCGACATGCAGGGCCGGCCCGAGGAGGGGATGGACGAACTGGTCGTCACGGCGGAGGGCGTCGAACGGGGCGAGTTGTATTTCGACCACCTGATTCTCTCCTCGTTTCAGGACGTGCGGCACCATACGGCCGATTTCCAGGCGCCGTTCATCAACGCCGCGACCACGAGCCACTGGCTCACGCTGCTGCAATCGTGGCGCAATCCGATGCCCGCACTCCCCGCCGCGGTCGGTGAGGGGGAGCGGCGCGATATGGCGACCGTCGAACGGCGTCTGCGCGAACTGCTGCTCGAAGGCCGGAAGCCGATGGCGATGAAGACCCTGCGCAAACGCTTCGACGCATACGGCATTGCGGAAAATTCCGACGGGACGCTTCGGGGCAAGCCGATCTGGTTCGTGCGCTATGCCGAGACCTATATTAATCTGGGCCATCCCGATGTCGGCAAACTGTTCAACGACAACGGCCAGACGCTGCGCAAATACAACGACTTCCTGTTCCAGGTCGCCGTGGCCCACGATGCCGCTGCGGACGCCGCCGAGCGGGCGGAGCTGGAGCGGATGTATGTGCTGCTGACGCGGCATCTTCTGGATCAGGGCTTCGCCGCGGGAAGTGCGCAGGGAACCCTGCACCACTTGGGGTACAGCATGCGCAATTTTTACACGGCTCCCGTCATCATGCGCGACGTGCTGCGTCGCGCCGGGCTGGAACACGACGTGCAGCAGGCTATGGAGTGGTTTTCGGGCGTGGGCGAGGTGAAACTTCCGCCGGCGGAGCCGGGGATGGACATCGACGCGTTCAACACCTCGCTCGTCGGCCGTCTGGCGAGCATCGTGATGCTCCCGGACACCTCGGTGAAGGCGGCCTGGCTGGAGGCGTTCTCCCGTTGGGTCGACAACGGATATAAGGTCACCGAGGGGACCGGGCCCTGCTTCAAGAGCGACGGCACGGTCTTCCACCACCGGCGTCACTACCCGGCCTATGCCGTGGACGGGTTCAGCGGCGGGGCCGTGAATGCCGTGTGGCTGTTGTCGAAGACGCAGTTCGCGGTGAGCGCCGAAAGCCATGCCGTTCTGAAACGCGCGCTGCTCGAAATGCGCTTCTACTGCAATCTGCGGTCGTTTCCGCTGGCCCTTTCGGGCCGTCATCCCGACGGCCGCGGCGAACTGGTCCCGTGGCATTATGCCCGGCTGGCCGTCGCGGGTACGCCCGACGGCCGCGGGGAGATCGACCCGGAGCTGGCCGCCGCCTACCTGCGCGTGGCCCAAGGAAAAGACGCTTATACGCGGCTGTTCGCCGAAAAGGGCTTCGCTCCCGAACCTTCGCCTGCGGGGAACCGCGTCTACGGCTACAATGCCTCGGTGTCGCACCGGCGCGCCGACTGGCTGGTGACCGTCGCGGGCCACAGCCGCTATCTCTGGTCGGCGGAGATTTACCAGGGAGCCAACCACTACGGCCGCTACCTGACGCACGGCAGCATGCAGCTGCTTGCAGACGGCGATCCCGTGAGCGCCTTCGGCAGCGGGTTCCGGCAGGAGGGCTGGGACTGGCGGCACATTCCCGGGACGACGGCGCTCGAAATCCCGATGGAGCGGATGAAGGCCGATATCCGGAACGTCGACACCGCGTCGGGCTACGAGGAGATGCTCCTCTCTGACGAGGCCTTCGCCGGAGGCGTCAGCCACAGGGGCCGCGACGGGGTGTTCGCGATGGAACTCCACGAGCACGACAAATACAACGGTTCGCTGCGGGCGCGCAAGTCGTGGTTTTTCTTCGACAACCGCATCGTCTGTATGGGTTCCGACATCGAAAACAAGGCCGAGGGCGGTGTGCATACGACGCTGTTCCAGAATTTTCTGGCGGACGCGGCCGATCCGCTCGTCGTGAACGGCGAGGCGGTGACGCAGTTCCCCTACCGGGCCGAACTTGCGGGCGGCGCCGTCCTGCGCGACAACCTGCGCAACGCTTACTTCGTGCCGAAAGGTAGGGTAGTCGTTTCGAAATCACTTCAGCGTTCGCTCGACGAGGAGACCGACGCCCCGACGCAGAACAATTTCGCAACGGCGTGGATAGATCACGGCAGCGGGTCCGTCAGCGGCGGCGGGTACGAATACATGCTGGCCGTGCACGCTTCGGACGAAGAGGCGGCCCGCTACGCGCGGGAACTTCCCTACGAGGTGCTGCGCCGCGACGCCTCGGCGCATATCCTGCGCGACAGGCCGTCGGGCATTACGGGCTATGCCCTTTTTGCCGCCGGTAAGGTGGGCGAGGGGTTGCTGGAAAGCGTTTCGCTGCCTTCGCTGGTGATGATCGGCGGGGATGGCGAAGGGCTGACGGTGAGCGCTGCGGACCCCGACCTGCGTTTCTACGAGGGGCCGAGCGACGAGGTGTTCGATGCCGACGGCAGGCGCGCCGAGCGGAGCGTCTACTCCCGCAAGTGGATCGACAATCCCTCGGGAGAGTCGCAGCTGGAGGTCGTGATCCGCGGCCGCTGGCAGTCCGCAGACGATAGGCCGGAGTGCCGGATCGAACCCGCGGGCGAAAACACCGCTTTGATCTTCACGTGCCGCGAAGGTGCGACGCGCGAAGTGAACCTGATTGAAATGAAATAAGACACGATGTTGAAAATTAGAATTGCAATTCCGTTTGCGGGCCTCGCCCTGACGGCCTGCGGGCAGTCGGAGGCCGGGCGCCCCAACGTGATCTACGTATTTCCGGACCAGTATCGCAACTCCTCGCTGGGGTTCTGGAGCGATCCGGAGTTCGCCGCCGAGGTGGGGTGGAAGGGCGATCCGGTCGCAACGCCCAACCTCGACCGCTTCGCCCGCGAAGCCACGGTGCTGACCGAGGCGGTGAGCAATTTCCCCGTGAGCAGCCCCCACCGGGGCATGTTGCTTTCGGGCATGTATCCCGAGCGGAACGGCGTGGTGCTGAACTGCATGTCGGAGCGTCCCGAAAGTTCGCTGCGCGAGGACGCCGAGTGTATCGGCGACGTCTTCTCGGCGGCGGGCTACGACTGCGCCTACATCGGCAAGCTGCACGCCGACTTCCCGACGAAGAACAACCCCCAGCGTCCGGGAACCTACGTCAGCGACGCCGTTCCCGAGTGGGACGCCTACACGCCGCCCGAACGCCGCCACGGGTTCAACTACTGGTACTCCTACGGCACCTACGACGTGCACAAGCATCCCCATTACTGGGATACCGACGGCAACCGTCACGATGTCGACGAGTGGTCGCCGCGGCACGAAGTTTCGAAAGCCATCGAATATATCGAAAACAAGGGCGGCGTGCGCGATCCGGGAAAACCGTTCCTGATGATGATCGGCATGAATCCGCCGCATTCGCCTTACGCTTCGACCGACGACTGCGACCTGGAGGGGTATGAACGTTACAAGGACAAGTCGCTGACCGAGCTGCTCGTGCGCGACAACGCCGACACGACGATGGCCAAGGCCGCCGCCGTGCGTTACTATTTTGCCAACGTGAGCGGTATCGACCGCGAGTTCGGCCGCCTGCTCGCTGCGCTGGACAGGGCGGGGCTTACGGAGAACACGATCGTGGTCTTCGCTTCGGACCACGGCGAGACGATGACCAGCCATTCGACCGACGACCCCAAGAACTCGATCTGGCGCGAGTCGCTGAACATTCCCTTTCTGGTGCGCTATCCGGGGCGGGTGCCGCACCGTGTGGACGATCTGCTGCTCTCGACGCCCGACATCATGCCGACGCTGCTGGGGCTGGCGGGCCTCGGGGAGCGGATTCCCGCGAGTGTCGAGGGGCGCGACTACTCGGCCGTGCTGCGGCAGGACGCCGTGCAGCCCGAACGCCCGCGCGCTGCCCTTTACATGCGCAACCTCGACGGCGGGCGCGATGCCGACGGACTGGTCCGCGGCTTCTTCGCCCAGGCGCGCGGGGTGAAGACCGCAACGCATACGATGGAGCTGCGCATCGGCCGCGACGGGACGCTCGAACGCGTGCTGATGTTCGACGATGCGGCCGATCCCTACCAGCTGCACAACCTCGCGCCGGAGGAGCATCCTGCGCTGTTCGCCGCGCTGTGCCGCGAACTGGCCGTGTTGCTGCGCGACAACGACGACGTGTGGTTCCGCGAGGGCGTCTTGTCCGACGTGGTTCCCTATGATACGAATAACTAACAATCAATCGGATATGAATAAATTGTTTTTGTGGATTGCAGCGGCCTCGGCCTTTGTGCTGCAATCGTGTGAGAACACCGACGGCATCCGCGACGAGATCGGGAGCCTGCGCGACCGGGTGATTGCGCTGGAGGCGAAGATCGGCAGCGTGAACACCTCCATCGTGGCGCTCCACAAGTTGATGGACGAGTCGACGATCATCGTCGGGATCGAACCCAACGCAAAGGGGTACGAGATCGAGTTGAGCGACGGAACCCGGCTGCCCGTCATCCTCGGTGAGAAGATCGAGGCGCTGGTTCCCGTCATGGGCATCGACGCCGAGGGCTACTGGACCGTGAGCCTCGACGGCGGAGCCACTTCCGAGCGGCTGAAGGTCGGCGGAGAGTACGTTTCGGCATGGCCCGTTTCGGGCGGCGACCATAAGCCCGGCGCCGAGGGCGTCACCCCGCAGCTGAAAGTTTCGGCTGACGGGGAGTGGCTCGTGAGCCTCGACGGCGGGGCGACCTACGCGCCGCTTTTGCAAAACGGACAGCCGGTCAATGCCTTGGGGGATAAAGTCGTCGTCAGTTACAGTTCGGCTTTCAAGTCGGTGACTTACGACGCGACGACCGGACTTTTGGCGGTCGAACTGCTCGACGGCGAAAAACTCACGCTTCCCGTCTTCGACGATTTCGGACTGACGGTGACGGCTTCCGACAACGAGACTTTCCGCCTCGGGGAGACCCGGGCCTTCGAGGTCGTGCAGAACAACGTCGCCGAGGCGGTGATCGACGCGCCTGCGGGCTGGACGGCCGTGCTTGGCGAGACGACGCTGACGGTCAAGGCTCCCGCGACGTTCGACGCCGCTTCGCAGCAGGCGGCGGTCTCGGTGACGGTCTATTCGGACAGGAAATACCGGAAACTCGTCACGCTGAACGTGACGCTGCTCGACGAGCAGGTGGATGCCAACGCCGCTCTGGCATGGCGGAATTTTAAGGCCGGAACTGCGGATAACGTCCTGCTCGATTATTCGTATGCCGGTTACAAGCACGGCGAGGAGGCTCCGGCCGATGTCTGGGGACTGGGCTACAAGGTTTACAACGTCGTCGACTACGGCGCCGATCCCACGGGCGTCAGGTCCTCGCGCGGGGCGTTGGCAGCGCTGCTCAAGGAGCTGAAACTCTCCGGGCGGAGCGATGCGGGGGCGAACCTCGCGAATGCCAATGCCCGGGCGGTGATCTACTTCCCCGAGGGGCGTTTCGTCCTCCACAACGACGACGACAACGTGGTGGACCCAACCTCCGCCAACCAGAAATACACCGATTCGAAGGGGAACAACCGCAGCGAGGAGATTTTCATTCGCGGGGGGTATTTCGTGCTCAAGGGCGCGGGCCGCGGCAAGACGACGCTCGTCATGGACACGCCCAACCTGCCGAACAACTCGGAGCAGATGTGGTCGTCGCCCATGATGATCAATATCAAGCACAATTCGGGACTTTCGGACCTCACGACGGTGACGGGCGACGCCGCACGCGGCACGTTCTCGGTGGAGGTGGCTTCGGCGGCCGGCATCGGGAAGGGCGACTGGGTGTGCCTTTCGCTTTCGAACAACGACCCGACGCTGGTGGCGCAGGAGCTGGCGCCGCACCGGGTCGAGGGAAACATGACCGATATTCAGACCATTACGGTCGAGGACTATCACCAGGTGGCTTCCGTAAGCGGCAACCGCGTGACCTTCGCCGAACCGATCATGTACGCCGTGGAGGCCAAATGGGGCTGGAAAATCCGCAAGTATCCCCATTATGAACATGTCGGCGTCGAGGACCTCACGTTCGAGGGCCGCTCGAAGGAGAACTTCGGCCACCACGCTTCGTGGGAGGACGACGGGGCCTACAAGCCGCTCAACATGATGCGTCTGACCGATTCGTGGATTCGCCGCGTCGATTTCAGGGGCGTCAGCGAGGCGTTGTCGATCGTGTCGAGCGCCAACTGCTCGGCCTACGACATCGAGATCAGCGGCAACCGCGGCCACTCGGGCGTGCGCTCGCAGTCCTCGTCGCGCATCTTCATCGGCAAGGTCTGCGACCGCAGCCGCGGGCAGGCTGTCTCGCCGCCCTATACGAGCACGGGGTATTTCGAAAACGCCGGACAGTACCACGCCTCGGGTGTGTCGAACACCTCGCTGGGGGCCGTGCTGTGGAACAACACGTGGGGTGACGACGCCTTCTTCGAGTCGCATTCCAGGCAGCCGCGCGCCACGCTCGTCGACCGCTGCACGGGCGGATTCGTGCAATGGCGTTTCGGCGGCGACGAAACCAACGTGCCCAACCACCTGGGCGACCTGACGATCTGGAATCTGAACGCCACGCGTGCGGCGCACGATTTCGGGGCCGAACCGTTCAAGTGGTGGCTCTCCTCGGACAAGTGGTGGAAGACCATGCCGCCGATCATCGTCGGATTCCACGGCGCGGCGGTCACCTTCGACGAGAGCGCCGAACAGGTGAAATACCTCGAAAGCAACGGCGCGGCCGTCGAGCCGCTGTCGCTCTACGAAGCGCAGCTGCGCCAGCGGTTAGGGTATGTCCCCGCATGGCTCAATTCTTTGAAATAGAATAAAAAACCAAACATATTATGAAAAAGTATCTGATCCTGATCTTCGTCGCGCTGGCTGCGGTTTTCCAGTCGTGCGACAACAACGACGACCTGTGGGATGCGATCGACGACCTGAAGAGCCGCGTGCAGGCGCTCGAAACGCAGGTCGACGCGCTGAACGGCAACATCGAGGCGTTGCAGAAACTCTACGGCGGCGCCACGATCTCCAAGGTCGAGACCTCCGATGGCAAATATCTCATCACGCTGACCAACGGCGAGACCATCGAACTGGTGCAGGGCAGCGAGGCCGTGGCCGTGATTCCGATCGTCTCGATCAACGACAAGGGCGAGTGGCAGGTGTCGACCGACAACGGAGCCACGTTCACCTCGCTCGGCGTGAAGGCCGTGGCCGAGGACGGCACGACGCCCCGGTTCCGCATCGACGAGGCCACCGGCTACTGGCAGGTGAGCTACGACGGCGGCACCTCCTTCGAAAATGTGAAGGACACCAAGGGGCAGCCCGTCAAGGCCATCGGCTCGGGTACGGTGACCGACAAGTTCTTCGAGGAGGTGAAGGTCGACGGCGGCGACCTCTATATCAGGCTGCTCGGCGGCGAGGAACTGCGCATTCCGATCGTGAGCGATTTCTTCTGCCGGATCGTCACGCCGACCGAGGGCGTGCAGACGTTCGACGCCGGGGCCACCAAGCGTTTCGTGGTGGAGATCCGAGGTGTCGAGCAGGTGAAACTGTCGGCTCCCGAGGGCTGGTCGGCACGCCTGACCGATGCCGTGGATGAGAGGGCCGAACTGATCGTGACGGCCCCCGCAGCCGTGACCCGCGCCACGGCCGACACGTCGAAGGACGTGGCGATCGAGGCCTTTGCGGCCGGCGGGCTTTCGACGGTGGCCAAAATCCAGGTTGAGAGCACCGGAACGGCTCCCGTCGCTCCGACGGTTGCGGTGACCAACTCCGCGACGGTCGAGCCCACGCAGTCGGCGCTGACCTTCGACGTTGCGCCCTCGGCCAATGCCGACGGCTGGAAATACCTCTGCCTCAAATCGACGGAAGCGGCTCCCGACGCCGCCAGGGTTCTTGCCGAAGGCACGGCCGGTGCGGGTACGGGCGTGACGGTCAGGAATCTCGAAGCCAATACGGCCTATACGATCTACGTGGTCGCCTATGCCGGCGATCTGACGAGCGAGGTGGCAAGCGTGCAGAACACGACGGCGGCGGCTCCCGTTACCGCCGAGACGGACTACTATCAGGATTATCAGGACGGGAAAGACATCGCGCTGGGCGACCTGACGATCAATAAGACGGTCTATCCGGAAGCGCAGCTGCTCAAGCCCTCCGAACTGACCGCTGCGATCATTACGGCCGGAGGTTTGATTTTCGTCGACAACTCCGATGCTGCCGATCTGTCGTTCACGATTTCGGGCGCGTCGATCAATATGGGCGACATCGTGCTGATCGGCCGTTATCCCGAACGTGCGCAGGCGACGATCTCCGGGCCGGAACTGCGTTGCAAGTACAATGCGGCTTTCAAGAACCTGCATATCGCAGCCTCGGGCAATTACAACCTCTTTACGACGACCAATGCCACCTATGATCCGACGCTGCATGTCGAGGATTGTACCGTGGATGCCGCCTACAATGTGGTTTACGATTCGCACAATACGCAGAATTTCAAGAGTGTCTATTTCGGGAATTCGATCGTGAAGATGACCGTCGCCAACAAGCCGTTCTATTCGACCAAGGCGAAGGACGCGCATACGCAGCAGTTGATTCGTCTGGATAACAACGTATTTTATGCCGAAACGCCTTTGCAGAACTACCTGATCAACTGCGGGGACAGGTCGCAGGCATTCCAGACGACCCGGCTTCAGGTCGAGGTGACGAACAATACGATTTATAACATTTACCAGCCGAACATTATGATCCGGGCTTATGTCCTCGCAGGGCTGACCGTGACCAAGAATGTCGGGTATTATACCGGTGTTACCGCGAAAAATTATCTGACGGGTGTGTATGACACGGCCGGATTTACGGCTGACAAGGCGGAGGTAACCTATAATTACCTCTACACCGCGCCGGTCAGCGATACGAATTTCTGGTCGGCGAAGCATACCGGAAGCTACACGCCTGCAAACAACCAGATGGGCGACGGCGTGGAAGCTCCGTTCTCTTCGATGGATGCGGCGAAGGGGTATTTCCCGGTCGACGCTTCGGTGGTGAAGACGGGTGCAGGAGCGACCTACGGCACGAAGGCGTGGTTCAAGGCGGAGTAATTCCGGCTTGCCGTAACGAAAAACTCCGGCCTGCATTTTCGCAGGCCGGAGTTTTTTCGTTGAGCCGAAGAGGCGGATCAGCCGATCCAGCTTGTCAGAATCTTCATGCCGCCGTCGGGCATGAAGGCGAGCGAACGGGCCGAAGCAGGAATCAGGACCGTTTCGCCCTGGTGCACCGGAACCGCTGCGCCGCTGTCGTCGGTGAGCGTGCCGCGGCCCTCGATGCAGATCGCCACGACGAACGAGTCGAGCGACGCGAGGTCGAGCGTCTCGGGGCGGGTCAGATCGTAGAGCGACGTGGTGAAATAAGGGCACGACACCAGCTCCACGCGCGTGTCCTGCGCCGGCTCGTAATGCGTCCGGTAATCGGGCAGCACGGTGTAGTCGATGGCGCCCTTCGCCAGTTCGGTGTGCAGTTCGCGGGTGTTGCCGTTGGCATCGCGGCGGTTGAAATCGTAGATGCGGTAGGTGATGTTCGAGGTCTGCTGGATTTCGGCGATGAACGACCCCGCGCCGATCGAGTGCACACGTCCCGCGGGCAGGAAAAACACGTCGCCCGGTGCGATCTTGTAGTCGGCCAGGATGTCCGTGATGGTGTTGTCCCCGACGCTGGCCTCGTACTCGGCCGGCGTTACCTGCTTCGAGAAGCCCGAACGCAGGTGCGCGTCCTTATCCGCCGACACCACGTACCACATTTCGGTCTTGCCCTTGGATTTGTGGCGTTCCCATGCCAGCTCATCGTTCGGGTGCACCTGGATCGAGAGATCCTGCCGGGCGTCGATGAACTTGATCAGCAGCGGGAACTCCTCGCCGAAACGCCCGTAGTTGGCTTTGCCCAACAGCGCCGCGCCGTGGCGGGCGATCAGTTCCGGGAGCGATGTCCCGGCTTCGGGGCCTTCGGCGACGACGGACTCGTTGTCCTTGACGCCCGAAAGCTCCCAGCTTTCGCCGATGTTGCGCTGGTCGGTGGCGATTCCCTTGTAAGGGGCGATCTTCTCGCCGCCCCAGATCAGGGATTTCAGAATCGGTTGAAATTTATACATGGTCGATCTATTTTATGCGTTTTCCGTGTCGAGCTGGCTCAAGGCGAAAGCGTATGCTCCGACCGAAATGGCCTGGCTCGCGCCGAGTTTCGAAATGGTCACGCCGATGCGTTTTTGCGGGTCGTAGGCCACGTAGCGGTCCGTGCCGTAGACTTTCAGGGGCCGCTGCGCGCCCTTGGCGAATTCGCGGAACTCCGTCTCGTCGTCCAGATCGTAAACCTTCATCTGCACGCGGTTCAACTCGTTGCCGTTGAGCTGGTGCATCTTCGAACGCAGCTCGTTCAGCAGGCTGGGCATGATCCATTTGCGGGCCGCCGTGATGCCGCCGCCGATGACGATCAGTCCGTCCACCAGCGTCACGGCCGTAGCCATGGCGTCGCCGGCGATCTCGCCCATTTCGGCAAAAGCCTTCTTCGCAGCCTCGACATCTCCCGGGCGTTTACCCTCGGCGATTTCGCAGATATCTTTCGGTTCGAAGGTGTGGTTCACGTCGCCCGAAGCTTCGCCGTAGACGCGTTTCACGGCACGGATCGACGCCCCGTCCTCGACGATGATTTCGGGCATTTTCTTGTGACGCAGGCAGAACGTCTCGACGCATGAGTTGTCGCCGCGGTTCAGCCGGTTGTCGATCACAAGGCCCACGCCGAGTCCCGTGCCGAAGGTGTAGCCGACGAGGTTTTTGTATTTCTTCGGGCTTCCCAGCGCTTCGAGCCGGGCGTTGACCTCGGGCAGGGCGCCTCCCAGCGCCTCGCCGTAGGCGAACAGGTCGCCGTCGTTGTTGATGTATACCGGGATGCCGAATTTCGCTTCGAGGAACGGACCCAGCGCCACGCCTTCGCGGAACGACGGGAAGTTGGGCAGATAACCGCCGATGATGCCGTTCGGATAGTCGGCCGGGCCGGGGAATGCGAAACTGATGGCTACGGGTTTTTCGGACAGACGGTCGATGACGGCCTGGAACCCTTCGACCATCGTCGCGAGGCATTTGTCGAGGTTCTCGGCATGCGACGGGAGGGTGATCGGCTCCACAATGAATTTGTTGGCCTGCATGGCGCCGAAAACGAGGTTCGTGCCGCCGGCGTCGAGGGTGATGACCACCCGGTTGTCATGGCTGTACATATTGAGTAGTTTTGTTTGGATTGCCGGTGTTCCGGCAGGCAAAGATACATAAAAATTGAACGGGTGCAAAACCGAATTGCGCGAAAAAGGCCGGCGACTGCTGCCGCCGGCCTTTTTCAGGACCTTGCCTTGTGTCAGTTGTTTTCGGGACGCAGCTTGCGCACGACGGCGCCGGTCTGCCACATCTCGCTTTCGCGCATCTCGCGCAGCTCCTCGTTGAGCTTCTCGCGGTAGTCGGGTTTGCTGTTCAGGTCGATCGAACGCTGGGCCTCGTTGCCGGCGGCCACCTCCCTGTACAGCTCTTCGAAGACGGGCTTCGTGGCGTCGCGGAACTTCTTCCACCAGTCCAGCGCGCCGCGCTGGGCCGTGGTCGAACAGTTGGCGTACATCCAGTCCATGCCGTTCTCCGAGACCAGCGGCATGAGCGACTGGGTCAGCTCCTCGACCGTTTCGTTGAAGGCCTCCGAGGGGGTGTGGCCGTTGGCGCGCAGCGTGTCGTACTGGGCGGCGAAGATGCCCTGGATGGCGCCCATCAGCGTGCCGCGCTCGCCCGTGAGGTCGGAGTAGACCTCGCGCTTGAAGTCGGTTTCGAACAGGTAGCCCGAACCCACGCCGATGCCCAGCGCCACGACGCGTTCGAAGGCGCGGCCCGTGGCGTCCTGGAACACCGCATAGCTCGAATTGAGTCCGCGGCCCTGGAGGAACATGCGCCGCAGCGAGGTTCCCGAGCCTTTCGGGGCGATCAGGATCACGTCCACATCGGCCGGGGGCACGATGCCCGTGCGCTCCTTGTAGGTGATGCCGAAGCCGTGGGAGAAATAGAGGGCCTTGCCCGGCGTGAGGTGCTTTTTGATTGAAGGCCATACGGCGATCTGCCCGGCGTCGGAGAGCAGGTACTGGATGATCGTGGCGCGCTCGGCGGCCTCCTCGATGCCGAAAAGCGTCTGGCCCGGCACCCAGCCGTCGGCTACGGCCTTGTCCCAGCTCGCGGAGCCTTCGCGCTGGCCCACGATGACCCTGAATCCGTTGTCGCGCAGGTTGAGCGACTGTCCGGGGCCTTGCACGCCGTAGCCGATGACGGCGATGGTCTCGTCCTTGAGTGTTTCGAGCGCTTTTTCCAGAGGAAATTCCTCGCGGGTTACGACGTTCTCTTCGACGCCGCCGAAATTGATCTTTGCCATGGTTTTCGTGATTTTTAGTTTGTTATATGTTCTGAAAGTTATTTTTCGCTTTTGCTCCCTTCTTCATCGGATTCGGCCCTTAAACGGTCGATTTCTTCAAGGTACTCGTTCAGCAGCTCGCGCCGCGACTTGATGATGGCCACCGTGCCGCTGCGCACGAACTGCTGTACGCCGTAGGGTTGCAGCAGGCGGAACAACGCCTGCGTGTCGGCCTTGTGGCCGGTCTTCTCGACGACGATGTAGTCCTCGTCGATCTCCAGAATGCGGACGTTGTGTTCCCTGACGAGTTGTTCGACGCCCCGGCTGCGGGTCACCTTGTAGAGGGCGATCTCCTGCTGCACGACCTCGTCGGGGGTGTAGACGAAGGTCTTCAGCACGTCGATCTTCTTCTCGACCTGCCGCACGAGTTTGTCGACCTGATCGGGTGTGGTGCGGACCACGATGGTGAATTTGTGGATGCCCTGCAACGCCGATTCCGAGGTTGTGAGGCTCTCGATGTTCACGTCGCGGCAGGTGAAGACGGTGGTGATCTGGCTCAGCAGGCCCACCTTGTTCTCCGAAAACACGGTGATGATGTATTCCTGTTCCATACGCTGTTTCGTTTTATTCGAACCGGATTTCCGATACCGGGGCGCCCGCCGGGACCATCGGGAAAATGTTCTCTTCGCCCTCGACGCGCACCTCGAGCAGGAAGGCGCCTTCGGAGGCCTTCATGGCGGCGATGGCCTCGTCGAGTTCCTCGCGCCGTTCGACGCAGCGGTACGAAAGGCCGTTGCCGCGGGCGATCAGCCCGAAATCGGGGTTGACCATCTCCGTAAAGGAGTAGCGGCGGTCGTAGAACAGCTCCTGCCATTGGCGCACCATGCCGAGGAACGAGTTGTTCAGCAGGACGATTTTCACGGGGATCTTCGACTGGAAGATCGTGCCCAGCTCCTGAATGGTCATTTGCAGGCCGCCGTCGCCGGCGAAAAGGACGACTTCGCGGTCGGGGGCGCCCAGCTTGGCCCCGATGGCAGCCGGAAGTCCGAATCCCATCGTGCCGAGACCGCCCGAGGTGACCACGCTGCGCGTGCGGCGGAATCCGAAATAGCGCGCGGCGTTCATCTGCTGCTGGCCCACGTCGGTCACCAGCACCGCGTCGTTGCGGTAGGCCCGGGCCACGGCGGCGACCGCCTCGCCCATGCGGATACGCCCCTCGGCGGGATGCACGGCCTTGCGGATGACGGCTTCGTATTCGATCTGGTCGCAGGCGCGGAATCCGGCGATCCATTGGCTGTGGTCGCGTTTGCGGATACGCTCGGTGATGAGCGGCAGGGAGCGTTTCACATCGCCCACGACCGCCACGTCGGCCGGGATGATCTTGCCGATCTCCGCGGGGTCGATCTCCAGGTGGATCACCTTGGCGTTGGCGCCGAAATGCGCGGGATTCCCCGTCACGCGGTCGTCGAAACGCATGCCCACGGCCACGAGCAGGTCGCACTCCTGATTCTTGATGTTGGGTCCGTAGTTGCCGTGCATGCCCAGCATGCCCACGTTTTGCGGATGGTCGGTCGGCAGGGCCGAGAGACCCAGCAGGGTCGAGGCGGCGGGCATGCCGCTCTTGTCGAGCAGTGCCCGCAGCTCGGCTTCGGCGTTGCCCAGGATGACGCCCTGACCCACCATGACCAGCGGACGGCGGGCCTGGTCGATCAGCCGTGCGGCTTCGGCGATGCGTTCCGCGTCGGGGACGGGCGCGGGGAGGTAACTGCGGATCGAGGTGATTTTTTCGTAGCGGAACGGAGCTGTTCCGCATTGTGCGTCCTTGGTGATGTCGACCACGACGGGACCCGGACGGCCCGAGCGGGCGATGTAGAAGGCCTTGGCGATGGCCGCGGGAATGTCCTCGGTGCGCTTGACCTGGCAGTTCCATTTGGTGACGGCCTGCGTGATGCCGATGAAATTGGTCTCCTGAAAGGCGTCGGTGCCCAGCAGCGCGGAGCCGACCTGTCCGGTGACGAGCACCAGCGGCGTGGAGTCCATCAGCGCGTCGGCCAGCCCCGTCACGGTGTTCGTGGCGCCGGGACCCGAGGTCACCAGACAGACCCCGACGCGGCCGCTGACGCGGGCATAGCCCTGTGCGGCGTGCACGGCGCCCTGCTCGTGACGTACGAGGATGTGGCGCAGGCGGTCGCGGTAGTCGTAAAGCGCGTCGTAGACGGGGATGATCGCGCCTCCGGGATAGCCGAAAACGGTTTCGACGCCCTCTTGGAGAAATGATTCGATCAGGGCCTTCGATCCCGTCATCGAGGGATCGGAGGCCGCGCGTCGCTCTTCGGGACGGAGTGTTTGAGAGGTATTCATTGCGGGTCCGTTTTTTATTCTTCGTTATCGTCGACGATACGTACGGCGCCTTTGTCGGCCGAGCTGACCAGCCGGGCATAGGCGCGCAGCGACGCCGGAACGCGGCGGTCGCGGCCGGCGGGGCGGAAGCGTTCCTGTGCGGCCATGCGGGCGGCGATCTCCGCATCGTCTACCGCGAGGCGGATCGAGCGGCCGGGGATGTCGATCTCGATCTCATCGCCCGTGCGGACGACGGCGATCTCCCCGCCCGAGGCGGCTTCCGGCGAGACGTGGCCGATCGAAAGCCCCGAGGTTCCGCCCGAGAAACGCCCGTCGGTGATCAGCGCGCAGGCCTTGTCGAGGTGTTTCGACTTGAGGTACGACGTGGGGTAGAGCATCTCCTGCATGCCCGGGCCGCCCTTGGGGCCTTCGTAGCGGATGACGACCACTTCGCCCGGCTGCACCTCGTCGGCGAGAATGCCGTTCATGGCCTGCTCCTGCGATTCGTAAACGCGCGCCGGGCCGCGGAAGACGAACAGTTTTTCGTCCACGCCGGCGGTTTTGACGACGCAGCCCTGCCGGGCGATGTTGCCCGTCAGCACGGCCAGTCCGCCGTCGCGGAAATAGGCGTGCTCCACGTCGCGGATGCAGCCCGCCGTGCGATCGGTATCGGGTTCTTCGTAGTAGGAGTGCTGTGCGCCCAGCTCGCGGCTGTAATGGCCTGCCGGGGCGCTGAGCGCGCGGCGTCGCGCGGCGTCGGCGGCTGCCGGGTTGAGAATGTCGCAGGCCGGGATCGCTTCGCCCAGCGTGCGCCCGTCGACGCGCAGGACCGAGGTGTCGAGCAGTCCGGCACGGTCAAGCTCGCCCAGAATGGCGAAGATGCCTCCGGCACGGTTGACGTCCTGGATGTGGTAGTGCGAGTTGGGGGCGACCTTGCAGAGCACCGGGACCCGGCGCGAAAGGCGGTCGATGTCCTGCATCGTGAAATCGACGCCGGCCTCGTGGGCCACGGCCAGCAGGTGCAGGACCGTGTTGGTCGAGCCGCCCATGGCGATGTCTAACGACATGGCGTTTTCGAAGGCGGCCTTCGTGGCGATCGAACGCGGAAGCACCCGCTCGTCGCCCTCGAAGTAGTAACGTTCGGCATTGCGGACGATGAGCGCCGCAGCGTCCTCGAACAGCCGGCGGCGATTGACGTGGGTGGCGACGATCGTGCCGTTGCCCGGCAGCGAGAGACCCAGCGCCTCGGTCAGACAGTTCATCGAGTTGGCCGTGAACATGCCCGAGCACGATCCGCAGCCGGGGCAGGCGCAGCGCTCGATCTCGGCGATCTGCGCGTCGCTGCACGTCTCGTCGGCCCCCATCACCATGGCGTCGATCAGGTCGACGCTGCGGCCCTGAAATTTTCCGGCCTCCATCGGCCCGCCCGAGACGAAGACCGTCGGGATGTTGAGCCGCATGGCGGCCATCAGCATGCCGGGGGTGATCTTGTCGCAGTTCGAAATGCAGACCAGCGCGTCGATCTTGTGGGCGGAGGCCATGTACTCGACGCTGTCGGCGATGATCTCGCGCGAAGGCAGCGAGTAGAGCATGCCGTCGTGGCCCATGGCGATGCCGTCGTCGACGGCGATGGTGTTGAACTCCGCGGCGAAGCACCCGAGGGCTTCGATGCGCTGTTTGACATATTGTCCGATTTCGTGCAGGTGTACGTGCCCCGGCACGAGTTGGGTGAACGAATTGGCGATGCCGATGACCGGCCGGCCGAACTGTTCTTCGCGCATGCCGTTGGCGCGCCAGAGGCTTCTGGCTCCCGCCATCCGGCGGCCCGTCGTGGTGACGGCGCTTTTGAGTGTGTGTTTCATCTTTCCGTTTTCGTTTCAGTCTCCTGCCGGGTCCGGTCCTGTAACAAAAAAACCTTTCCCCGGTGGGAGAAAGGCTTTATTTTCAATCAACTATGCACACCACCTTTCTCCCGTTATCTCCGAAGGACGACGAGCAGCAGGGTAATGACGTGAATATTCGAATGATTCAGGGCGTTCATAGCCGGTTTTCCGTGTTTGTTCGTTTTCTGCGACAGTGCATCCGCGTGCAGGCCGGGTCTCCCCGTTATGCCGGATGCTTTCTGTCTGACTATGGCAAAGATATGAATATTGAATCAGTTGAACAAATAATTTCCTAAAAAAATTTAATATTGTAACAGTCCGGAAGCATATTCTTTCCTGAAGTTCGCAACTGTGCGTGACGGCTCGTGTTTGCTTACAATTTGAAACCGGTATTTTGGCCTCCGGATGCGGTTCCCGGGCGTTTTCTTCCCGCGGTCCGGCGGGTGTGGGCCGAAAGGCTTTCATTTTTATTTTCGAAATCTCTGTTGCGGCCTTTTTGCGCTGCTCCTATATAAATAAAAGGCCGTCTGCGCAACGGCGGGCCACTTACAAATTGTTACATGGATTTGGATTATTAAAATATTTGTTTTATATTTGCCGACGATGGTTACCAAACGGCATAACACGACGACAGGGCGAGGTTGCGGATTTATCGGCAATCCCGTAGGCTGTGTTTATACCGCTCTCTTCACGACCGCCACAACTGCCACGACGACTGCCACGACCCCCGTGGGGGTTCAGTAGTCAATATTCCGTCTGCATACCTGCGTGTGCACATCCCGGCCAAGGCTGCCGGAGCGGAAACAGAAAATCAGGCAAAGGTAGTTCAATTCATCAAAAAAATTGGTATGAAACATATTAAGGTTTTCGCGCCGGGAACGGTCGCGAATCTGGGGTGCGGTTTCGATGTGATGGGCCTTACGCTCGACGGCGTGGGCGACGTGCTGGAAGTGGGCGTTGCGGAAAATGCCGAAGGATTCGAAATCCGTAACCGCAGCGGGATGGAACTCCCCGGAAATGTCGAAGAAAACGTCATCACGCCCGCCGTACGGGCCTTGCTCGAAGCTTACGGCCGTCCGGTGCGGATCGAGGTGGAGATCCTCGAAAAGATCGCTCCCGGCAGCGGCATCGGGTCGAGCGCCGCCTCGTCGGCCGGGTATTGAAC
>OGPE01000306.1_pt1 | contig 37999 bp, 32 predicted proteins | sample 1552881 | NCBI WGS metagenome assembly OGPE01 (sample SAMEA2580236, study PRJEB22360) | human gut metagenome | biome: human gut; feature: human-associated habitat; material: faeces | place: Denmark | collected 2008/2010 | reverse complement strand
CCACGCCGATGGCGAAGTTGATGCCGAACAGGCGCATCCAGAATTTGGTCGTGCGGAGCCAGAACGGGTCCTTCGTGCGGACGTAAAGGGTCTCCATGATGGCGACGAGGAAGCCCAGCCCGAGCGTCAGCGGGACGAACAGCCAGTGGTAGATGGCTGTCATGGCGAACTGCGCGCGCGACCAGTCGACGGTGGATAGGTAGTCGGAAAGCATAGCGTATTGGGTTACTGGTTGGTTGTCTGCGTCGCTCCGGGACGCCGGAGCCTTCTTGTTTGCGGCTTTCGGCCGCGTTTGCGGGCCCGCACCGCGCCGGCGACCCTGCCCCGGAGGGGGATTGACGCCGCGAGCGGCGGCCGGAACTGCATGATGACGGGTGCATTCATGGTTGCGGAATTTCGGGTGTCAGGTTTTCCAGCACGCAGCCGGCCTTTTCCGAGGGGCTTTTGCCCGCGAGCAGGTCGGGGAAGAAGAAGACTTTCAGCACGGCGAACAGGATGAAGAGTTTGATGAGGATGATGGCCCACAGGGTGCGTCCCACGGTCATTTCGCGGAATCCCTCGACGTAAAACCGGATCACTTTGCGGAGTGTCTCCATTTCGTTGCATGTTGGATGTTCTACCAAAGTTAGGCAGAAAAAAGGAAATAAAAAAATTCCGGCCCCGAAAAAACACGGCCGGTGTACGATAAGGCCGGAAATGCTTACCCCCCCCCGCGTAAGACGCCGGTTTCAGGGGGCTGGCGGCTTCGGCTTGCTTTCCGCCCGGTTCTGCGCCCGGTTCTCCGCGAACATGCGAACATGGGCGAACACCTCCTGTTCGCATGTTCGCGTGTTCGCCCGTCGCGGTTTCTTCAGGGCGAAGACCGCAGGTCGGGCGTCCCGATGGCGCAAGTACGAAAATTCTTCGTACTTTTGCCTCTCGTAAGAAGAGAATATGAAGACGAATGCTGAAAAACTGCCGTCGCCCTGGGTGTCGGCCATTCCGCTGGCGGTGCTGACGGGACTCCTCTATGTCGTGATCCGCGCCTTCGGCGGCGAGGCCATCAACGGCGGAAGCCAGATCGCCCTGCTGTCGGCCACGTCGGTCTGCGTGATGCTCTCGATCGGCATCTACCGCTGCCGCTGGGCCGTGCTCGAAGAGGCCATCATCGACAACATCCGCGCCTCGGCGTCGGCCATCGTCATCCTGCTGCTGATCGGCGCCATCGCCGGCACGTGGATGATCTCGGGCGTGGTCCCGACGATGATTTATTACGGACTGCAAATCCTCCACCCGTCGTTCTTCCTCGTGGCTTCGTGCGCGATCTGCGCCGTGGTGTCGCTGATGACCGGATCGTCGTGGACCACCATCGCCACCATCGGCGTGGCACTCATGGGCATCGGCCAGGCGATGGGCTTTTCGGAAGGATGGGTCGCCGGAGCCATCATCTCGGGAGCCTATTTCGGCGACAAGCTCTCGCTGCTCTCCGACACCACGGTGCTGGCCTCGTCGACGGCCGGCGTCGAGGTCTTCACCCACATCCGCTACATGCTCTACACCACCGTTCCGTCGATGCTCATCGCCCTCGGGGTCTTCACCGTCGCGGGCCTGGCGCTCGACCACGGAGTTTCGACCCATGCCGAAATGTATGCCGCGACGCTCGCCGCGACGTTTCGCATCACGCCGTGGCTCCTCGCGGTGCCGCTGGCCACGGGAATGCTCATCGCGCGAAAACTCCCGGCCATCGTGACGCTGTTCTCGTCCGTGGTCTTCGCCTGTGCGGCGATGCTCCTGGCGCAGCCCGAACTGGTGGCCCGGGTGGCGGGCGTCGGGGAGCTGGACTTCATGTCTGGGTTCAAGGGGGTGCTGATGACCTGCTTCGGCCCGACGGCCATCCCCACGGGCGCGCCGCAGCTCGACGAACTGGTCGCCACGCGCGGCATGGCCGGGATGCTGAACACCGTGTGGCTGATCATCTGCGCCATGTGCTTCGGCGGGGTGATGACCGGCAGCGGCATGCTGCGGTCGCTGACGTCGATCTTCCTGCGCTGGGTGCGCCGCGCCTTTTCGGCCGTGGCCTCGACCGTGGGCGCGGGCCTCTTCTTCAACCTTTGCACCGCCGACCAGTATATCTCGATCATCCTCTCGGGGCGGCTTTTCCGCGACCTCTATGCCGACCGGGGGCTGGAGCCGAGGCTGTTGAGCCGCTCGGTGGAGGATTCCGCCACGGTCTGCTCGGTCCTGATCCCGTGGAACTCGTGCGGCATGACGCAGGCCACGGTGCTCGGCGTCTCGACCTTCGTCTACGCGCCCTACTGCATCTTCAACATCGTCTCGCCGCTGATGTCGCTGCTCGTGGCGGCTGTCGGCTGGAACATAAAACGGAAAAAATGAAAACTTCGCTCGTCATCTTCGACCTTGACGGCACGCTGCTCGACACGATCGGCGATCTGGCCGTGGCGTGCAACGCCGTGCTGGGTGTGCGGGGACTGCCGCAACACACCTATGAGGAATACTGTCATTTCGTCGGCAACGGCATCCTGCGGCTCGTGGAACGCGCCCTGCCCGAGCCGCTGCGCACGCCCGAAACCGTCGCCGCGGTGCGCGCCGACTTCGTGAAATACTACACCGAACACATCGACGCCCATACGCGGCCCTACGACGGAATTCCGGAGCTGATCGCCGAGCTGGCGCGGCGGGGCGTCGCGCTGGCCGTGGCGTCGAACAAGTTCCAGGCCGGGACCGAGAAGCTCGTCGGGCTGTTCTTCCCCGGGGTGACGTTCGCCGCGGTGCTGGGCCAGCGTCCCGGCGTGCCGCTGAAACCTTCGCCGGCGGTCGTCGAGGAGATTCTCGCACGGACGGGCACGGCGCGTGAGGAGGTGTTGTATGTCGGCGATTCGGGGGTGGACATCGAGACCGCGGCGGCTGCCGGGGTGCGCTCGGCGGGTGTGACGTGGGGTTTCCGCGACCGTGCGGAGCTGATCGCCGCCGGGGCGCGGCATCTGGTCGACCGGCCCGGCGAGTTGCTGGAGCTGCTGTGACGCCCGGTTCTTGCCACTTTTAGCCGGGCCTTCGTTTCACGGCTCCGGCATCGGGCCGGAGTCATTCGCCGCGAAACGCGGCGGGAAGGATGCGTCCGGGACAAGCAGAAAGCACAGAAGCCTACGTTCGCCCCCAAGGGGGGGGGCTGGGGAGAACGAAACGGCAGCAAAAAACCCGCAGGTTGCCGGGCTGCAAACAACCCGCGCCGCTCAAACCCCGCCGCTCAAGCGGACGCTCCCAAGGGCTGGGGCGAACGAAAAGACTAAAAGGACCCGCCGTCGCCGGACTGCGAAGATCTTTGCCACCAAAAGACAGCGATACCCCGCGGGCGAGGACCGCGGAATGTTTCATGTACTCTCGGTGACAAAAGCACAAACAAAAAGGCCTGCAAAACGCAGGCCCTTCTTCCGGCGGATGCCGGACAAATCGCTATAACTCCGTTACTGCTCGCTCAAGATGCGCATTGCAACATCGAGAATCGTCGTATCGTCCAACGTAACGACACCCCCGTCCGGTCCCGGTTCGAAGTGCACGCCGACGCACTCCTTCGATTCGTGCTTACCGCCGAAGTAATTGCGGACAGTGTCTACGTCGATTCCTAACTCATCTGCAATGCGCTGCGAGCTGCCGCTGGGCAACCGGTCCTTGATACGGCGCAACTCGTTAAATGTGATAATCATATCCGTTGAATTTTTGGTTGATGGTTCTACACAACTAAATTAATACAATTTTACGGAACTGCAAAATTTCTGCCTGAAAAAGTGTAATAAAAATGCAACGCGAAAGAAAAGAAGCGAAAGTCCCCTGTTCCAAAACAAAAGCCCCCGCCGAAGCGGGGACTTTTCAGATTTCACGGTGCATTCCACACCGCCGGAAAAGCGGATCATTCGCCGTCAGGCTCGATGTAGATCTGGAAAATCAGCGGCGAGAAGGACGGAATGTCGGTATAGACCTCGGTCGTGGTTACGGTCTCGCCCGAATCGTAATTGCCGCCGTAGCCCCCGTAATAACCGCCGTAATAGCCGTAGTTGCCCAGACCGCCGTAGCCGTAGTAATCGTTGTAATAACCGCCGTAATAGCCGTTATTGCCGTAATACATCTGCGAATAGTTCAGGTAGTTCAGGTAATCGTAATAGCTCGACGTGTAGCCGTTCGAGGAGGTCGACGTACTCGAACCGCCGCTCTTGCCCGTCGTGCCGTAGGCATTGGTCGACGTGGTGACCAGCGTCGCCCACTGCCCGTATTTCAGATGCGGGACGATGTAATAGAACGCGGTTATCAGATCGGGATTCTGCACGTCGTACGAGTGCGCCGAACCGGTTTTGCGCACCTCGCCGTAGATGATCTGCTTCACCTCGTCGATGTTCGTGTCGAAGATGAACCCGTCGAGGAAACGGCCGATATACCAGATCTTGGCCGTACCTTCCATGCCGACCGAATCGGCGTCGAGGTCCGCAACGCCCTTGTAGGCTTCGTAGTCGTCGCCCTCGCCGTGGAAACGCTTCACGAGCGCCTCGGCGATCTTCTTCTCCAGATCGGAGCCGTTGTAGGGTTCGAACCCGACGTTATACGGCTCGTTGCGTTCGCTGCCGACGGGAAACGAGAAGGTGAACCTGTCGCCGGCAAGTTCCTTGGCCGGGTCGTAGCGCACGTCGACATAGAGCTGCGCCACGGTATCGCAGGCGCTCACCCACCGCTCGGCACGGTTGTAGGGATGTTTCGCATCCTCGGGATCGGTCGGGCGTTTCTCCGAATCGTCCTCGCCGTCCTTGGTGAACATCACCATTCCGCCGTTGGCCTCGCAGAAGGCGTCCACCAAGGAGCCTTCGGCCTCCAGCGGGTTCTTCACCGTATCGCAGATCTCCATATCGACGATGAGCGGACGCTTGGCGCTCAAGTCGAACTGCCCCTCGTAGCCGCCGTCGCCCTCCACGCCGTTGCCGACGATGCGCGAGGGAAGGTAGAGCCGCACCCTGGAGCCTTCGCGCAGCAGGAACTCGGGATCGACTCCCTTGCCGGCGGCATAGTCCGGATCGAGGTGCAGCGTATTGCGCATGGCCAGGAAAGTGCCCTCCATCAGGCTCGTATTCTCCGTGCCGCAGTAGCGGTAGAAGGGAACGTAGTGGGTGTATTTGGTGAACGTGCCGAGCTGGCGGGCTTCATTGGCACGGCGCGTAAGCACGATGTTGCCGCTCAAATCGCGGCCCGAGAAGTCGAACTTCACCCAGCAGGCAGTGTCGTTCACCGGCTTGGCGTCGGGATTCCCGGCAGCGAGGATTTCGACGTAATAGCCGCCTTCGGGCTGGTAATTTTTCAGCAGCTCCCGGCGGTTCTGCGTCATCCACGCCTCAAGGGCCTGGTTCTCGAATTTGTCATACGACTCGGTCTGCTCCTTGGCGCAGGATGTCAGCAGCATGATGCCGGCTGCCGAGAGGTAGAGAAAACGGGTGATCAACTTCATATCTTGTTATACAATTCTATAAATTCGGTGTTCTGTCTATTCGTCGTACTCCACGCTTTCGACCGTGAAAAACCACGCGACGGGGCTTTCTCTCGGAATCGTGCTCACATATTTGTCCCCGTAAGCCATATTGTAGGTCATGTAGGCTTCGACGACGTCGCCTTCGCGACAACCAAGTAACGCATGCCGCAGCCCGTTTAGTATGTCGCCGCGCATATCGAGCGTCAGCGGTTCGAACGACCACGCTCCGGGCGTCAGCCCCATGTCCTCGTAGGCCTGCTGCAAGGCGGGATCGTTCGAGTAGAACGGAAAGGTCGAATCGGTGATGTTCGAGAAGGCGAAGACGTAGGCCCGGAAGGTGATGGTCGCTTTCGCGGCGGCGGTGATCTCCGGAAGCTCGTTCCGCCCGTCCCGGTAGAAATTGTCGATATACCGGTAAACCGTACTGCCCGACATGGTGTAGAACCGCTGCTGGCTCCCGGTCTCGACCTGCGACTCCGGGATCAGCGCCGGGGAGTGCGTCCTCTCAAGATACGAGACGATCTTCTGGCGCTGTTCGGGAAGGATGTCCTCCTCCTCCGAGCAACCGCAGAACAGCAGGGGCAGGGCGAAAATCAATGTGGCGAATATTCGTTTCATCGGCATATAATCGTGCAAATTTACAAAAACAATCCGATTTACGAACAAGAAACGTAAAAAATCGCCCGCTTTGCATGCGGGCGTACTTGAAAAGATCAGAAAAACCGGCTATCCCTTTTTCCGGTAATAGTCCTTGTGCGGGTCCTTAAGCCGCTGCAACCTGCGCTGCTTCCACACGATAACGATGGCTGTCAGCACAATAGCCGCGACAAAGAAGCCGAACAGAATCAAAATGAATCCAAGCGGAATGTCTTCCATAGAGGCGAATTAAAATGAGGCGTTTTGTTAGGCGATGTAAATATAAGACAAAAATAGATCCAAAACAAAATGCCGGGAGACTTTCAGACCTATTTTCCAAAAGTTTACGATTTCCGACCACACATGCGGCATATCCGCACTTCCGGAATGGCGGATTCAGAGCTTTTTCAACGCCATTCGGATCAGCTCCTCGACCGGAGCCGCGGGAGATTCGCGCAGAACGCCCCGCAGAACCTTCTCGGCCGGGGCGCGGGCGAAGCCCAGCATGGACAGCGCCGCAAGGGCCTCGTCGAAGCTCCCGCCCGCCCCGGGCTGGGCCCCTCCGTCGTCGGCGCCCGGCGCCATGAGCTTGCCGCTCAACTCGACGATGATCTTCTGCGCCGTCTTGAGGCCCAGCCCCTTGACGTTTTTCAGCAGCACGGCGTTGCCCGCCGTGATGATTCCCTGCAACTCACGCGGCGAATAAGTCGAAAGGATCATCCGCGCCGTGTTGCCGCCCACGCCCGAAACGCTGATCAGCAGGCGGAACAACTCGCGCTCGGCTTTGGTCGAGAAGCCGTAGAGCAGCTGCGCATCCTCGCGCACGACGTAATGGACGTAGAGCCGGGTCTCGGTCTCGTGTTCGATCGCGGAGTAGGTTTCGAGCGAAATATGGAGGTAGTAGCCCACCCCGCCGACGTCGATAACTGCGTAAGCGGGAGCCACTTCGGCGACTGTGCCCTTGATGTATTCGTACATGTGTTTCAAATTTTGCTGCGGGTTGGGCAAAAGTAAAGATTTTTTTTTACCTTTGTGTCTCAAATGCTGAATAATTAACTAAACAAACCAAAAAACGATATGAAAAAAACTCTCTTTCCGGCGCTGGCTGCGGCTCTCGTCCTCGCGGCCTGCGGCACGAAGACCACCGGGCAGGCCGAAGTTGCGGCCGAGGCGGCGGCGCAGCAGGTTGTTTCGAGCGACATCGCATACGTTCAGGTCGAAGCCGTGCTGGCCCAGTGCGACCTCTACAAGAACGAAGGCGTAGCGCTTCAGGAGAAGACCGAGAAGGCGCAGAAGAGCTGGGCGCAGCGCGAACAGAACCTCCAGGCCGAAGCCGCCCAGTTGCAGCAGAAGTACGAAAAGGGACTGATCACCTCGCGCGACGCGCAGGCACAGCAGGAGAGCATCCAGAAGAAGGTGGCCTCCTACCAGAGCAACGCCCAGAAGGAGGCCCAGACGCTCGACGAGGAGAACTACGTATTCACCAACCGCGCCCAGGACCTGCTGCACCGCGCCGTGCAGGAGATCAACAGCGGCAAGAAGTACAAACTGATCCTCAACGCCTCGGCGCTGATCGACGCGGACACGACGCTCAACATCACCCCCGCCGTGCTGGCGAAGGTCAACGAGCTGTATGCCGCCGACAAAAAGGCCGAGAAGAAGTAGCCCCGCCCGCGAAAAACAAAAAAACCGGCTTCCCCGCACGGCGGAAGTCGGTATTTTTTATATCTTGGGCGTCGTAACGACACTGTCGGGAAGTCGCGGCGTTTTGCCGAATCGCATGCGGTCCGGTTTTGCAGCGGCCCAACTTTTTCGTATCTTTGTCCGATAACTGAAACCTGATAAATTTTCTGATACACGATGGGATTCGTTCCGTTCACATTCGTCGACCTGATAGACATCATTCTGGTGGCCGTGATCATGTACTGGATTTACCGCATGACCAAGGGGACCAATGCGCCGTACATTCTCTCGGGAATCATCGCCGTCTACCTGCTGTGGGTGGTCGTCCGGGCGCTGAACATGGAGCTGCTGTCGACGATCCTCGGACAGCTGATCTCGGTGGGAGCCATCGCGCTGATCATCGTCTTCCAGCCCGAACTGCGGCGCTTCCTGCAGATGATCGGCATGCGCCAGAAACATTTCAACTTCATCACCCGCATCTTCTCGACGGGCGAGGACACCGTGCAGACCAACGTCGTGCCGATCGTCACGGCCTGCCGCGAGATGTCCGAGACGAAGACCGGGGCGCTCATCGTCATCGGTCAGCAGAGTGACCTGCGGCTGATCGCCGAAGGCGGCATCGCCCTCGACGCCAAGGTGTCGACGTCGCTGATCAAGAACATCTTCTTCAAGAACGCCCCGCTGCACGACGGCGCGGCGCTGATCGAGGGCGACCGGATCGTGGCGGCCAAGTGCATCCTCCCGGTGACGCAGAGCGACGTGCCCAAGTCGTTCGGCACGCGGCACCGCGCGGCGATCGGCATGAGCGAGATTTCGGACGCCATCATCGTCGTCGTCTCGGAGGAGACGGGCGACATCTCGATCGCACAGGGCGGCGAAATCCGTCTGAACATCGACCCCGTGCGGTTACAGCAAACCCTGCAACGCTACCTGACGATCAACACGCGCAAACGCTCGAAAAAGGAGGTCGCCGAATAAGCGGCGCCGGATTCAGGGGCGGCAGAAGGTTTCCGGACCGGCCATTCCGTTCCGCGCTTCCGCGACACTCCCCGAACACCCAAAACAAGCAAGTATGCTTTACCCGTCCCGAACGGCCCGCCTCGCACTGCGCGCATGGCGGGAGGAAGACCAGCCGGCTTTCGCCGCCATGAACGCCGACGAGCGGGTCATGGAGTATTTCCCCGCGACGCTCACCGCCGAAGAGTCGGCCGACCTACTCGACCGCATCCGCGACGAGTTTTCGACCGAAGGATTCGGTCCGTATGCCGTCGAACGTCTTTCGGACGGAGAGCTGCTGGGATTCACCGGACTGCACCGCGTGACGTTCTCCGGCGGGCTGGAGGGCCAGGTCGAGATACTCTGGCGGCTGCGGCACGACGCCTGGGGCCAGGGTTACGCCACTGAGGCGGCCCGGGCATGCATCGCACACGCCGCGAAACTCGGCATTCCGGAACTGGTCGCCTTCACGTTCGTCGGAAACGGGCGTTCCCGGCGCGTGATGCAGAAGCTCGGCATGACGTGCGTCGGAGAGTTCGACCACCCCGCCCTGCCCGAGGGGCATCCCCTGCGCAGGCACGCCCTCTATCGCATCCGGACCGAACAATGAAAAAGTCCGCGACCTGTCAGAGGTCGCGGACTTCTCCTTTCCGGCTGCGGAATCATTTCAACTCGAATTCCACCGTGCCGCGAATATCGTCCGACGCGGCGCCCACATAGGCCGTGAACGCGCCCGGCTCGGCCACCCACGCACCCTTTGCGTCGTCGTAGTACTGCAACATCCCGGGGGTGATCTCGAAAGTCACGGTCTGCGTCTGCCCGGGATTCAGCGAAACTTTCTGAAAACCTTTCAGCTCCTTCACGGGACGCGGCAGCGACGACTGCTCGTCGCCGATGTAAAGCTGCACGACCTCGGCGCCCGCACGGTCGCCCGTGTTGGTCACGTCGGCCGAAATACGGATGCTGCCGTTCGGGGCGAGCGTCGTACGGTCGGCCTTCACGTTGCCGACGGCGAAGGCGGTGTAGCTCAACCCGTGGCCGAAGGCGAACAGCGGCTTGAGCTGCTCCTTGTCGTGCCAGCGGTAACCGACGAAGATGCTCTCGTTATACTTCACCTTGTCCGCGCCCGGGTATTCGCCCAGCGCATGCGCGCCGTTGTCCTTCAGCCGCACGGGGAACGTGAAGGGCAGCTTGCCCGAAGGGTTCACCGCACCGAACACCACGTCGGCAAGCGCATTGCCCGCCTCGGAACCCGAGAACCACGCCTCCAGCACCGCCGGAACACGGTCGATCCACGGCATCGCCACGGCGTTGCCCGAGACGATCACCACCGCCAGATTGGGATTGGCTTCGGCCAGCGCCCCGATCACTTTGTCCTGCGCATACGGCAGGCCGTATTGCAGGCGGTCGTCGCCTTCGCAGTCCTGGTGGTTGCTCTTGTTCAGCCCCCCGACGAAGATCACCGCGTCGGCCTTGCGGGCCGCGGCCGCGGCATCGGCGATCAGCTGCGCCTCGGAACGGCTCTCGCTCAAATCCTGCCCGGTCTTCACCCCGTTGTAGTCGCCCGTCACGTCGCCGACGTAGCCGCGTTCGTAGATCACCTCGGCTTTGCCGGCCGCAGCGGCGCGGATGCCTTCGAGCGGCGTATATTCGTGCCGCACCTTGAGCGACGAGGAGCCGCCGCCCACGGTCATCATCTTGATCGCATTCTCGCCCACGACGGCGATGGTTTTCGCACGCCCGAGGTCGATGGGCAGCACCCCGCCCTCGTTTTTCAGCAGCACCATGCCCTCGCCGGCGATACGGCGCGCAGCGGCCAGATGTTCGGGCGAATTGAGCGACCCGAACGGTTTGCGGGTGTTCATCGCCGTGCGGAAAATCAGCCGCAGCACCCGGCGCGCCTTGTCGTCGAGCGTCGCCGTCGAAGCCTCGCCCTTGCGGAGCATATCGAGGTAGGGGGCGGCGAGGTAATAGTTGTCGTAGGCGTTGCTGGCACCCCAGCTCAAACCGTCGGTCCACGAACCGAACTCCATGTCGAGACCGTTCTCGGCGGCCTGCTTCGTGTCGTGCGTGCCGCCCCAGTCGGAGACGACCACGCCGTCGAAGGCCCAGTCGCGTTTCAGAATGTCGTTCAGCAGGTAGCGGTTGTGGCAGCAATGCTCTCCCTTGTATTTATTGTAGGCGCCCATGACGGCCCATGCGCCGCCCTCCTGAACGGCGGCTTTAAACGCCGGGAGGTAGATCTCGTTCAACGCACGGTCGTCGACCTCGACGTCGATGCCGTGACGGTGGGCCTCCTGGTTATTGAGTGCGAAATGTTTCACGCAGGCGGCAACGCCGTTCTTCTGCACCTCCTCGATGTAGGGAACGACCATCCGCGAGGAGAGGTAGGGATCCTCGCCCATGTACTCGAAATTGCGGCCGTTGAGCGGCGTGCGGTAGATGTTCACGCCGGGTCCCAGCAGGATGTCCTTCTCGCGGTAGCGCGCCTCCTCGCCGATGGATTTGCCATACAGCGCCGACATTTCGGGATTCCACGTCGCGGCAAGGCACGTCAGCGCCGGGAAAGCCGTGCAGGAGTCGTTCGTCCAGCCGGCCTGGTCCCATTCGTCCCACAGGACCTCGGGGCGGATGCCGTGAGGGCCGTCGGTGCACCACACCTCGGGAATGCCCAGGCGCGGAACGCCCGCCGACGAGAATTTCGACTGCGCATGCAGGATGGCGACCTTCTCTTCGAGGGTCATGCGCGAAAGGGCGTCTTCGACCCGCTTTTCGATCGGCTGCGACTCGTCGAGGTAGACGGCGACGCTGCCCTGCGGCCCCGGCCCGCCTCCGCAGGCGACCGCCGCCAGGGCGCACAGCCCGGCGAGACTCTTCAACAGAATTTTATTTTTCATGTCTGGAATGGATTAGTGCATATTCACAAACGGAGTGCACAGTCGAGAGGCCGCGCACTCCGTTTGCAAAATTAACGATTATTTCTTAACCAGCGACAAAACGGGGTTGTCTTTTCCCGCCGTCACGTCGAGTGTCAGACGATAGGTCGCGCCCTCCTCAAGGGTGACTCCCGAGGCGATCTCGATGTTGCCGTTCCCGGCGATCGAGAAGAACGCCTCGGCGCCCGGCGCCAGCGTGAAGGCTCCCAGACCGTCCCAGCCGCGGTTCCGGAAGAACTTGCCGCTCCAGCCGCTCACGCGGAAACGCTGTCCGAGGGTCGTGCTGCCTTCCAGACCCGCCTGGGCCGTCATCGTGTAGATGCCGGGAGCGGATTCGGGCACGCAGACGCCCTTTTCGGTGGTCCAGCCCGGTTCGTTCACGGCCGCGGGCGAACCGATGCCGTAGCCGATGAAATAGACCGCCCCGTGGCCGTCGTCGCTCAACGTGGCAAGCCCCGAACCGTCGGCGTTGAGCACCAGCGCATCAATCACCCGGGTCGCCAGATTGGCCGTGATGCGGTATTTGCCCGTGACGGGGACCAGCTTGACGCTCGTCGCGGAGGCCGCCTCGAAGAAGTCGGGATTGATCCACGCCGGCGTGAAGGCGTCGGCGCCGCCCAGCGTCAGCGTCTGGCCCTGCGTCAGGTCGAGGTCCAGCTGGTAGTTGTCCACGTCGAGCTGGGCCATCGGCGTTCCGTTGACGGTGATGTCGGCGGGCGGAAGCTCCTGCTCGCCCACTTTCTCGACGGTCAGCACCGCGGCCATCGTGCCGCCTGAAACGTCGATCGTGAAGCGGTAGATACCGCCCAAGTCGAGCGTCTTGCCCTCGGCAAGCCTCAGGTTGCCACCGTCGGAAATCTCGATCAAATCGCTGGTAGTGGTCAGGACCCCGTAGGGATTGGCAAACGAGGCATCCGTCTTACCCAGGAATTCGCCCTTGTCCCAGTCCTTCGGCCAGAAGAACTTGAAGTCGAAGTTCGAAGCGTTGATCGAAACGCCGGCCACCAGCGAGATCTGGAATTTCTTGTCCGCAACGCGAGCCAGACACAAGCCCGTGGAGCCCATATCCCAACCGTCGCCGTTCTTGATGACGGGTTTGCCGATACCGGCTCCGACCGTCCAGATCGCATTGCCCGAACCGTCGGCGGCGAGCGACGCATACTCCGTGGCCGACTTCATGGCCTCGATACGCAGGTAGCTGTGTTTGAAATTGGCCGTCACCTTGTACATGCCCGACATCGGCAGGAAGGTCAGGGCCTCGGGATTCGAAGCGTCGGCCCGTTCGAAGAAGTCGCGGTCGATGTCCCAGTCGGCGAAATCGGAAACGCCCGTCAGCGTGTAGGTCTGATTCTGCGTCAGCGTGGTGACGATGCTGTAATTGTCGTTGTCCACCATCGTCATCTCCGCATCGTTGAAGAGCAGCTTGATGAAGGGCGAACCCTCGAAACTCTTCAGATTGAAGGAGACCGTGAACTCCCCGGCGTTCGAATTGGCGAAGGGAATCGGCTCGGTCGAGTCGGAGACGATCCCGCCCTGCTCGGAGCTGTAACCGAACGTCACCACCGAGCCAGCGGCGTCGAGTTCGGGCGTCGCGATGTAGCCCTGCGGCTTCTGCGGGAACTCGTCCGTCACGGCGTATTCGTAGTCGTTACCCGTAGGCTCCATGCGGTACTCCGCGTCATCGAGGAAGAACGTCAGGTAGGCGGGCTTGGGACGCGATACGGCGAGCGGCCGGTCGACGGTCGTCGTTCCGAAACGCACGTTCTGCCCCACAAAGCGCAGCGTGGCCTCGCCGTCGGGAATGTTCTTGTAGAAGGGAAGCGTCACAGCCCCCGTGTAGGTTCCGTCGCTTTTGGTGCGGATCACCTCCTCGGCGACCATCTCGTCGTCGAAGAATACCTGCGCCTTGAGCGTCGAGAGCGCATAGCGGTCGGTCATCGTCACCTCGAAGTCGACCTTGCCGCCGTAGACGCCCGACGCATCGGCCGAAACGACGGTCATCTCGGGACCGACGTCGGTGGTGAGCAGTTCGGGATCGTCCTTGCACGCCGTCGTCGAGGCAGCGACGAGCAGCGACAGTGCGATGTATTTCAGCGTTTTCATGTTCTGCGAATTTTAAAGGTTAGTTTTCGGCTCCGGCGCCCCAGCGGAACGAGGCGATCGACTTGGCCGGGATGGTGTATTTGAACGAACGGTCGGCGTTTTCATACACGGCGACGGTCTGTTCGCCGGCGCTCCTGTTGAGCGCCACGAAGGCTTTCGATCCGTCGGGATTCCGGAAGGCCAGGTAGGTCAGCCCCGACGCCGTGTAACCCGACGCGCCGATGCGCACGGCACCCGGCCGGATGACCTTGGCGCACTGGGCCAGGTCGTAATAGTGGCTGTTGTACTTGAGCGTCTTGTAATCCGACGAACTGATCTCGATGGCCCCGTAGCAGGTCGTACAGCCTCCGGGGCGGTTCGGAGCGCCCTTGTCGTCGAGCATCAGGTTCCACAGCAGAACCCCTTTGCCGTAGCGGCTCAACGTCCCCAGGAAGATCGACTCAAAGTCGTCGATCACGCAGCTCTCGAAATTGTAGTTCCACGTGCCGATCGAAGCCTCGGTGAAGTAGATCGTCTTATCGGGCGCGGCGGCGCGGATGTTGTCCAGCTCGCTCACGCTGCCCCCGTAGTTGTGCCAGGCCGAGCCATCGACCCACTGCGCAGCATCGGCGTCGGCGTAGATGTTGAGCGGGTAGTTCTGCTGGCCGGCGACGTTATCGTAGTTGTAGTTGTGGTCGTAGCAGAGGATCTTGGTGTCGATGCCCGCCTTGCGGAATGCCGGGCCGAGCTTCTTGACGAAGGCCAGCTGGTCCTCCCACGGCATGTAGAGCGACATCGAATTGCCCTTGTTCAGCGGCTCGTTCTGCATCGTGATGGCATAGATCGGGAATCCGTACTCCTCCATCTCGGTCACCCACTGCACGAAATACTCGGCGTAATCGTCGTAATAGGCGGGATTGAGACGACCGCCGGTCCACGAATCGTAGGGTTTCGAGGGGTCGGCGACCGTGCCCTTCATCCATTTGGGGCACGACCACGGCGAACCCATGATCTTGATTTCGGGATTGATCTCCAGAATCTCTTTCAGCACCGGAAAGATGCCATCCTTCTCCACGGCGGGAATGGCGAAGAATTCGATGCCCTCCCGGTCGCAGCAGGTGTATTCGTCCATCGAGAAGTCCGAGCCGCCGATATGCACGCGGATAAAGCTGAAACCGGCTCCGGTCTCGGGGTCGAAGCACTTCCGGAGGATCGCCGTGCGGTCGGCCTGCGACATTTGCAGCAGGTTGTAGCACGTGGCGCCGGTGATGGCCGGGCCGAAACCGTCGACGGTCTGGTAGGTCGTCGAGGGGTCGATCGTGACCCGGTAGGGCGACATCGAGACCTTCGAGTAGTCGAGTCCCTCCTCCGTGAACAGGCGGTTGCCGTCGGCCGAGGTGACGTAGGCGAGAACATCGCCCGTCACGGGCGAGGGATCGGGGCCAGGACCGGGAGCCGGCGTGTCGCCATCGTTCCCGCTGGAACAGCATACGGCTCCGGCGAGCAGCAGCGGGCAGGTCAGCAGGCGCAGGTTGTTATTGATCGTAAATTTCATGGCAGAATCGCAATTTTAAGGTTAATAGCCCAGGTTTTGTTCGATGTTGGTGTTATCCTCCAGCACTGAAGTCGGCACCGGCATCAGCACGCGGTTGTCGTTCATCGCGCGGCGGGTCTGGAAGTAGGAGTCGTAGGACGCCGAGCCTTTGATGTTGACGCCGTCGCAGATTTCGAACAGTTTCGAATAGTCGTCGCCGTAACGCATCAGGTCGAACCAGCGGAAGCCCTCCATGGCCAGTTCCAGACGGCGTTCGTGGAGCACGGCTTCGCGCATCAGGTCGGCCGACGCGCGCTGCGCCGCAGTCAGCTTGCCAATGCCGGCGCGGCCGCGGATCTCGTCCACGATGTCGGCGGCGCCTCCCGGATCGTCCGTATTGGCCAGCGCTTCGGCATGCAGGAGCCGGATCTCGGCCAGACGCATCAGGTAAACCGGGGTCACGTTGGTCGGGAACTTGTGCATGAAAGCGTATTCGTCGCTCGGATAGTGGTACGACCAACCGCATTCGTCGTAGACGACCGACGCATTCTTGCGCTCGGTGTCGCCCTCGGCGTCGTAAGCCTTCGTCAGGTTACGCGACGGCGTGCACCACTTGGCCCACGAGAAACTGTCGCCCGGGACATAGGCGTTGCGGTGGAACATCATCCACATCCACGAACCCGAGGTCTGGCTGGTCCACTGCACCTCGAAAATCGACTCGCGGGTGTTCATCGCAGCCATGCCCATATCGCCGGTGGTGTAGGCCCACAGGTCGCCGTACTTGTCGCAAAGGCTGTACCCCATCCCTTCGACCGCTTCGCAGGCCGAGACGACCTTCGACCAGTCGCGGAACTCGCGCATGGAGTAGAAACGGGCCATCAGGCCGTAGGCGAAGCCCTTGGTGATGCGGAACTTGTTCGAAGCGTCCATGTCGGGGGCGTATTTGCAGGCATACTCCTCGATGTCCTTGACGATCTGCTCGCCGACGGTCTGCTTCGACACGCGGGCCGGGAAATAGAGCGGATAGACCTCCTCGACGTTCCCGGCGTTGATGGCGGGCGGGATTTCGGTCAGCATCGGGATTTCTCCGAAAAGCTGCATCATGTTCATCCAGATATAGGCGCGCCAGCAGAGCGCTTCGGAGAGCCACTCCTGGTACTCCTTGTCGGTGAGCGACGGATCGTTCTCCTTCACCAGATCGATGTTGCAGATGACCTGGTTGGCATAGTCCACGGCGTTCATCGAGTAGTTCCACAGGTTCGAGGCGAATTCGTTGTCGCTGTCGATGTGGTTCGACTCGACGCTGACGACCTTCGTCTCGGCCATGTTGCCGCCGTAGGCATTGTCGGCGCGCGCCTCGGCGAGCGTGGTCAGCTGATACCAGTAGGTCTGGAGATCGCCCTTCATGTAGTTGTACATGGCCGTAAGCTGGCCTTCGAGCAGTTCGCGGGTGTTGATGGCCGTCTCGCTGTCGCCCGTGCCGGAGGTGTTGTTCTCGGCATACATCGTCTCGGGGAATTTCTCAAGGCTGCACGACGTGGTGGCAACCCCCAGCGAGAGACCCGCGGCAATTAATAATATCTTTTTCATAATCGGTTCTTTTTTCAGCGGTTAGAAAGTAAGATTCAGACCCACGACGACCGTGCGCACGTTGGGATAGGTTCCCCAGTCGATGCCCATTTGCGTGGCGCTTTCCGACTGGCTCACCTCGGGATCGTAGCCCGAATAGCCGGTCCAGGTGATGAAGTTCTGGAGCGAAATGTAAGGCTGGATGCGCGTGATGTTGATGCGCTTGAGCTTCGGCGAGGTGATGTCGTACGACAGGGTGATGTTCTTCACCTTGAGGTAGGAGCCGTCCTCGACCCAGTAGGACGAATTCTTCACGTTCCAGGCGGGGTTGTCCGAGCGGAACACGTCGGTCTGCTGGCCCGGAATGCGCCAGCGCCGCAGGACCGTGGTGGTCTGGTTGTTGGCCGAAGCCATGCCCTCGGTCTCGATGCGCGAGGCGTTGAAAATGTCGTTGCCGTAGGAGCCCGTGATCAGAATGTTCAGGTTAAGCCCCTTCCACGAGAAGTTGTTGGTCATGCCGAAGGTGAACTTGGGATTGGCGTTGCCGATCCAGGTCTTGTCCAGCGGCGTGATCTCGCCGTCGCCGTTGCGGTCCTCGTAAACCAGGTCGCCCGTCTCGGGATCGACCCCCTTGGAGACATAGCCCCAGAACATCGAAAGCGGGTGGCCCGGGGTCATGCGCACGACGTTGTCGTTGGTCGCGTCGGAGGTCGTGGCGTAGTAGTATACCTGCTTCAGGTTGAGTTTTTCGACCTTGTTGCGGTTGAGCGAAACGTTCAGGTCGGTCGACCAGTTGAAATCCTTCCGGGCGATGTTGACCGACGAAAGGGTGATCTCGAAGCCCTGGTTCGACATCTCGCCGTCGTTGCGCGTGATGTTGGGATAGGGCGAGGGCAGAGGCACGCTCATCAGCATGTCCTTGGTGTACTTGTAGTAATAGTCGAGCGAGAGGCTCAAACGGTTGTTCAGCAGCGCGAAATCGAGTCCGACGTTGGTCTGCGAAGAGGTCTCCCACGTAAGGTCCTCGTTCTTGATGTTGCTGCGACCGCCGACCGTCGGCACGGCCTGCGCGTTCTCGGTCAGCGTCCAGTCGTAGTAGTTGGTGCTGTACTGCTGCATCCAGCCGTACTCCGCCAGACCCGCCTGGTTACCGGTCTGTCCCCAGCCGGCGCGCAGTTTCAGGTCGTTGATCCACGACACGTCGCGCAGGAACTTCTCGCCCGAGATGCGCCACGCGGCCGAGAACGAGGGGAAGTAACCCCAGCGGTGGCCGGGAGCCAGCTTCGAGGAACCGTCGGCGCGGAAATTGGCCGTCACGAGGTACTTGCTGTCGTAGTTGTACGACACGCGCGCCAGATAGGACATGATCGACCACTCCGATTTGCCGTAGCTCTGGCCGCGGACGCCGCCGTTGTTACCGCCGTTCAGGTTGGGAATGGCGTTGTTGTTGGTCGAGGAGAAATAGGAGCGCGAGCCGCTCAACTGCTCCCACACGGAGGTCGTGGCCGACGTGCCGGCCATCACTTCGAGGCTGTGGCGGTCGAACGATTTGTTCCAGGTCAGGATGTTGTCGTAAATCATGCGCATATCGTCGGAACGGGTGTCCGAGGCGGTTCCGTGCTGCGTCCGTCCGTAGGAGGTGCGGATCGGGTCGAGGAACGACGACGAGTGGACCCAGCGGCGGTCCATCGAAACCGTCGACTTGAAGGTCAGATCCTTGGCCAGGTAGAACGTCAGGCCGCCGGAGAGCAGCAGGCGGTCGGTGACATCCTGGTTGTAATCCGTGCGGGCCATGTTCTCACGCGGCGAGGTGAGGTTGGCGCCGTAAAAATTATTGTAGAACTGCTGGGGATTCTCGGGGTCCCAGATCGGCGCGTAGGTCGGAGTCGTGATGGCCGACACCACCACACCGGCGCGGTTGGCGCCCTGACCCGAGATGATCGTGCCCTTGGTGGTGTAGTGCGAGAAAGTCGTCGAGGCGTTGGCCGAAACCCATTTGAAAATCTTCTTGTCGAAGCTGGCCTTCACGTTGTAACGGTCCGAAGAGGTGGTGTTGATGATGCCCTTTTCGTTGGTGTAGCCGCCGCCGAGGTAATAGGACGAGTTTTCATCGCCGTTGGAGACCGAGAACTGGTAGTTCTGGTTGACGCCCGTCGAGTAGGTTTCGTCGAACCAGTCGGTCCGGTCGGTCAGATCGGCCGGAAGCCCCGACACGGCGCCGTTCTCCTCCATCAGGTCGCGGTACTGCCGGGCATTGAGCACGTCGTAGCTCTTGGTCACCTTCGAAATGCCGACGAAGGTCGAGAACGAAATCTCGGGGCCCCGTTTCCGGCTGCCCTGCTTGGTGGTGATGAGCACCACGCCGTTGGCGGCGCGCGAACCGTAGATGGCGGCCGACGAGGCGTCCTTCAGCACCTGCATCGACTCGATTTCGTTGGGAGAGAGGTAAGCGATGGCGTAGTTTCCTTCGCCCACGGGAACGCCGTCGACCACATAGAGCGGGTCGTTGCTCGACGAGATGGACGAAGCGCCGCGGACGCGGACCACCATGCCCTGTCCGGGCGAGCCGTTGGGCTGGATGACCTGCACGCCGGCGGCTTTGCCCTGAAGGGCGCCCGAGGCCGAGGTGATCGGGCGGCGGGCCAGGTCGTCGGTCTTGACGACCGAAACGGCCGTCGTGAGGTCCTTCTGCTTGACCGTGCCGTAACCGATCGCCACCACGGCGTCGAGGGCCACGGCGTCTTCGGCGAGTTTCACGTCGATCTTCGTGCGGCCGTTCACGGCGACCGTCTGCGAAACGAATCCGAGCGACTGGAAAATCAGGTTAGCAGAATTCCCCCCCCCTCGCAGTTTGAGGGAATAAGAGCCGTCCACGCCCGTCGTAGCGCCGTTCGTAGTTCCCTGCTCGATGATCGTGGCTCCGATAACGGGCTGTCCCGACTGGTCGGTGACCGTTCCCGTCACTGTCGGCGCCGACTGGGCGAAGGCCGCCGGCGCAAAGACGATCAGCATCGCCGTCAGTGCCAGCATCCACCCTCTCCGGCAGTCCGCTTGCAGTTTCTTGCAAAAATGTGCCATAGGAATTTAAGGTTTTTAAGTTTTAAGTTAATATTATAAATAGGTAAGGCGCAGTTCTTAAAAAATCGACACTTCATCGCCTTATTTCCGTTTAAATAAAAGTAACTATCCTCCGCGACATGAAAAAAATTTAAACAGCAAATTGTAAACTCAAAACCTGTTTATAAAAATACACCTACTTGATATTCAATATATTAATTATTTGACGATTGCAAAAAAAAGTAGATTGATCGGAATTTTCACAACTGCCCCGGAAGCCCGGAAACGGCATATAATAAAATATTTTAAATAAATCCGGCTCCCGGAGCACGTTCCGTTCGCCGGGCCGGCCGCCTGTCCTGCCGGGAAAAACGGCCGGACGGTCCGACCTGCGGAAAGCGCGCCGCCCGGCATTGATTTTCCCGGGATTATTCCTATCTTTGGTGCCGTAACGACACTTTTATCAGCCGGAAAGTACCGCACCGTACCCGATTCGGTCTTGGAACCATCCGTCCTTTTTCCGATCTTTGTCAGGAACAAACCGTGAACCGTCCGCACATGAGAAACCTTCTGTCAACCGTACTGCTGCTCGCCGCAACGCTCGCCGCCTCGGCCCAAAACGACCTGAAAAGCGTGCTTTCACAGCTCGACGCCACCCTTTCGCACCGGGACTCCTACATCGCCGGACGCGAACAGCGGATCGAATCGCTGAAAAACATCCTCCGGAAATCGGATTTCTCGGACGCCCAGCGCTACATCCTCAACCAGCAGCTGATCGACGAATACACCCCCTACCAGGCCGATTCGACCATCGACTACCTCTACCGCAACATCGCCCTGGCGACACGCATGAACGACGCGGGGCACCTCAACGAGAGCCGTATCCAGCTGGCCTACCTGTACAGTTCGGCGGGTATCTACCTCGAAGCGGCGAACATGCTGAAACTGGTCGACACCACGGCGCTGGACCGCAGGCAGCTGGTCGACTACTACATCGCCCGCCACAAACTCAACGACGAACTCCAGCTCTACTCCCACGACTCGGCGCAGGGACACGAATCGTGGCGGCTTACGGTGATCTACGCCCAGCTGATCGTGGAGAACACCGAACCGGAGTCGGTCACGCACCTCAACTTCCGGCTCCGCCAGGCGATCGGCGCCCGCGACTACCCGCAGGCCGTGGAGATTTCCGAACGGCTGTGCAGCACCCTGCAACCCCTTTCGCGCGAATATGCCGAGGCGTCGTACATGCGCGCCCTCGTGGCGGACCTGATGGACGACACGCCCACGGCGCAGGTGTGGTTCGCACGCTCGGCGATGACCGACATCCAGCTGGCGATCCGCGACAACGCCGCACTGAAAAGCCTCGCCAACACGCTGCTCGACGACGACAACATCCAGCGCGCCATGCGCTACATGCGGATCGTGATGGACGACGCACGGTTCTTCAATTCGCGGCTCCGCCCGTGGCAGGACGCACTGGCGCTGCACGTCATCGAAGAGGCCTACCGGGTCCGGCGGCAGCGGATGGACGCCATGTACAACATCTTCGTCGTGTCGATCGGCTGCTTCATGCTGCTGGCCCTCGGGGGCGTGGTCTTCGTCCTGCGGCAGAACCGCAAGCTGAACCTTGCGCGGCTCGAATTGCAGCAGGCCAACAACCGGCTCAACATCTCGAACAAAGACCTCCAGCACATCAACAAGCGACTGGCAGGACTGAACAGCCAGATTTCAGAGGCCAACGAAGTGAAGGAGGAGTATATCGGCATCTTCCTGACGATGTGCTCGGAGTACATCGACAAGATCATCGACTCGCGCCGCCACGTACGCCGCCTGCTGCGCGACGGCCGCGTCGACGAACTGCGGAAGGAGTACTCCCCGACCGACGGCGACAGCCGCGAACTGGAGGAGTTTTACCGCAACTTCGACACGACGTTCCTGCAACTCTACCCCACGTTCATCGAGGATTTCAACTCCCTGCTGGACAAGGAGGCGCGCATCGAGCCGAAAAAGGGCGAGCTGCTGACGACCGAGCTGCGCATCTTCGCGCTGATCCGGCTGGGCATCAACGACTCGTCGAAAATCGCCGCGCTGCTGCGTTACTCCGTGAGCACGATCTACAACTACCGGTCGAAGATCAAGGGGCACACGCTCGTCTCGCGCGACGATTTCGAGGAGCGGATCAAGACCATCGGGGCTTTCAGTCCGCAGCATCTCTGACCGTTTTCGCCCAGGGGGGGGGCTCCTCCCGGAGCGATTCGAAGCGGCACAAAAAAAGCCCGCGGAGCATCCCGCGGGCTTTTCCAATACATGAATCGGAGAGGTTCCGGCCGGGCGCAAAACACGGGCGGGAATTCACCGTCCCGTTCCGGGAGGCAAACAACCTCGGATATTGCAAGGCGGCCCCTCCGGGGTCTCTGTTGCGGGACCGTTCCGGCCCCCGATGAATCGTCCCATGCGGGACCTCCTCCGGACGGGCGAAAAAAAGACCGCGGAAAGAATCCACGGTCTTCTATAACGGCGAAGTCTCCCCCCCCCTCCGGCGTTCCGGACGGAGCGCGGAGGCTACTCGGCCTGCTGCTCGGTCTGTCCGGCAGAGGGAATCTCGGCCTGCGGCATCGTAGCGGCGGCCTCGGATTCGATGACCCGCTCCTGAAGCGCCTTGGCGTCCTTCGAAATCTCCAAATTGCTGTCGGCGACCAGACCGCGGTCCATGGCCAGCGTAGCCGCAAGGCTCAAAACCACGATGGCAATAGCCATCGACCAGGTGAATTTCTCCAGGAAGTTCGTAGTCTCGCGCACCCCCATCACCTGGTTCGACGCGCCGAAATTGGCGGCCATGCCGCTCTTGGGGTTCTGCACCAATACCGCCAGGATCACCAGTACGCTCGCAACGAGTATCAGGGCAATGCAAATCGTGTATAACATATTACCTTAAATTTTAATATTGTTTTCTATTTTGCCAATAAGTTCGGCAAAGTAAACACTTTTTTCGGGATTTCGCAAACTTAATTTGCGATAAATCGCCACGGACTTGTCCCGAAGGCCTTGAGCGAGATAGATTTCGGCCAGCTCCTCGGTGACCACCTCGTCGTCGTCGTCCAGTTCGGGCTGCAGAACGACCTCCTCCTCGGGTTCGCCCTCGCCGGCGACGATGCGCAGGTCCTCTTCCTGAAGGAAACGGTCGATGATCTCCTCCGAGGAGAGCTGCGTGAGCGCCGAGGCGTCGACGGCGGCCCTGCGCAACGAACTCTCGGCCCGCCACGGGGCCGTCAGCGCCACCCGCGGATCGGATTCGCCCGTAAGCGTCTCGCGCAGGATACGCCCCGGAAGGAACCACGGGAAGCGCACCGCAAGGTCCCCGGCTTCGGCAGCGGAAGGCGTCTCCGCCCGGCCGGGCGCCGCAAAGTATGTTTTCAGGTCGGACATCGCGCGTCGGAATTACCAGTTGGAGGCCGCGGCCTGGAAAATGTCGGTCACGATCTTGTCGACGATCTGGGGGATCAGCTCGCCTTCGACCTCCGTAAGCAGTTTCGTGGAGTCGTAGTCCTCGTAGGCCTGGAAGGTGCGGTTGAACGACATCTTCTCGTCGAGGGCGTTGGTGAAGCGCACCTTGACGGTGATCGTCAGGCGGTTGAGCAGGGCGTAGTCGTCGCTCGAAACCGAAGCCGTCGTCGAGGTATAGTTGACGATCTCGCCCTCGAAGGCGAAGTCGCCGCCCTCGTCGACCTGCATCAGGCGCGTGCGGCGCGTGAACATGTCGACCAGCGCCTCGGTGAGCGTGGAACTCAAAATCGGCGACACCATCGTGGCGTTGTTGGGGAAGTAGGCCACCGAAAAGGTCTTGGCGTCGGGCGGAATCGAGGCGCCCGACAGCGAGTATTTGATGGACACGCCGCAACCGGTCATCACCGCGGCGATAGCCAGCAATGAAAAACGGAAAATGAAAAATGAAAAATTATCTCGGAATCTGCGCATTCTTTTAATTCTTAATTTTTAATTGGAGTCAGGAATTGTCTTCAATTCCTAACTCCTTTATCTTGCGGTATAGTGTGCGCTCCGACATGAAAAGTTCGGCAGCGGCCTCGCGGCGGCGGCCGTTGTTGCGGCGCAGGGCGCGGATGATCTGCTCGCGCTGCATGTCGGCCTTGGTCATCTCGCGGGGCGGCTCGTCGGTCACCTCCTCGCTCTCGGCATAGACCGGAGGCTGGGGATAGGAAGCGACGGCCGGAACGTAGCTGCTCTGCGCCGTGGTCGGCAGCAGGGCCTTGACGTCACGGACCGGCTCGGGGCACGGCACGCCGCCCTTCATCAGTTCGGAGATCATCCGCTTGAGGTCGTTGATGTCGGCGCGCATGTCGAACAGCACCTTGTAGAGCAGTTCGCGCTCGGTCGACATCGTGTCGTCCATGCGCATCGTCCCGGCGGCCATCGGCGCGCCCCCGCCCTGCGGGGGCAGGTATTTCGCCAGCACCTCGGAGGTGATCACCCGGGTCTGCTCGATGGCCGAAATCTGCTCGGCGACGTTCTTCAGCTGGCGGATGTTGCCCCGCCAGTAGTAGTTCTTCAGCATCTCGCGCGCCGCATCGTCGAGCGTCACGGCGGGCATGCGGTACTGCACGGCCACGTCGGCGGCGAACTTGCGGAACAGCAGCGGAATGTCCTCCGGGCGTTCGCGCAGCGAGGGAACCGTGATGGGGACCGTCCCCAGACGGTAGTAAAGGTCCTCGCGGAAACGCCCCTGGGCGATGGCCTCCTGGAGGTTCATGTTCGTGGCGGCGACCACGCGGACGTTGGTCTTCTGCACCTTCGACGAACCGACGCGGATATACTCGCCCGTCTGAAGCACGCGCAGCAGGCGCGCCTGCGTCGGATGCGGCAGGTCGGCCACCTCGTCCAGGAAGATCGTGCCGCCGTCAGCCTCCTCGAAATACCCCTTGCGGGCCTCCACGGCGCCGGTAAAGGAGCCTTTCTCGTGGCCGAACAGTTCGGAGTCGATCGTACCCTCGGGAATCGCCGCGCAGTTGACGGCGATGTATTTGCTGTGCTTGCGCGCGGAATAGGCGTGGATAACCTGCGGGAAAAACTCCTTGCCCACACCGCTCTCGCCCGTAACGAGCACCGTCAGGTCGGTAGGGGCCACACGCAGGGCCACCTCCAGCGCCCTGTCCAGAAGCGGGGAGTTGCCGATGATGCCGAAGCGTTGTTTTACGGTGGTGATCTCTGTCATTTATTTGAGTTGTTCGGGTTGGGACGCGGCGGACGGGAGTTCCGCCGCCTGCGGAAGTTCGATGTATTCGTTTTCGGCCTGCTTCTCCCGGGCGTCGCGCCAAAGTCCGAAGGCGATGGCCGCCACGGCCAGCAGGGCGGCGATCACGGCGATCCAGATGAACCGGTCGGCGCGGCGGCGCGGCACGCGGTCGACGTAGCGGTAGGCATCGGTGTTCTTCGGCGGCTTGCCATAGCGCAGCCCCCGCACCGAAGGATCGGGATTCATCTTCGCCGAAGTCGACACGCGCGGCTCCGTGAAAGCCGTCTTGACGGCCTCGGCCACCTTCTCGGGTTGCAGCGGCTGGCGGTTTCCCGCCGGCCGGTTTTTGGGGCCGGAGCAGCGGCTGACGTTTCCCGGCAGCCGGTTCTTGCGCGGGGGATTCCGACGCGGGTTGCGGCTCGTAGACGAAGGCGATGGTCGCATTGGGACCGGGTTTCATCACCCCGAAGCCCTCCAGGCGGTACTCCGAGCCATGCTCCACGGCGTGGCGGATCTCGAAAACGAAGCGGTCGATCTCGCCCGCGGCCTCCAGTTCGCCCATCCCCTCGGCGCGGAGAAGCCCCCGCAGCACGCCGTCGTCGCGCTTGAGCAGTTCCGAAAAGACGACGCTCCGGCCCGGCTCCTTGACGATGAACGTTCCGAGTTGGGGTACGACGAGCCGCCTGTGCGACTCCAGATATTGTATCAGGGTATGAATCAGCACGGTTGAAAATCCTTTAAATCCGGGTTCAAAATTACCCTTTTTCAGCGGAAAAAGCAATATTCCGGAGGGCTTTTTCAAAATAATCGGGCAAAGTGTTGGTTATCCGAAAAATATTCGCCTATTTTGCATCCCGATTTTTTCCAAAATCCGGGCGAGCTACTTTCGCCCGAAAATTGCAAAGTAACCGGGCCGGATTGCAAAAACTTTACCGAACGAGCCATGAAAGACAAGTACATCGACCTGATCGAACAATCGTTCGATTTCCCGCAGGATGAGTTCTCCGTCGAGGACAACGAGCTGAATTTCCACGACATTCCGCTGATGGAACTGATCAAACAGTACGGAACTCCGCTCAAAATCACCTACCTGCCGAAGATCTCCCAGCAGATCAACCGCGCCAAGCGCATGTTCAACGTGGCGATGGCGAAGGTCGACTACAAGGGTTCGTACAACTATTGCTACTGCACCAAGTCGAGCCACTTCTCGTTCGTGCTGGAAGAGGCCATGAAGAACGACATCCATCTGGAAACCTCGTCGGCCTACGACATCCACATCATCAACGCCCTCTACGACGGCGGCATCATCGACAAGGACCGCTACATCATCTGCAACGGTTTCAAACGCCCGCAGTACGTCGAGAATATCGCCCAGCTCGTCAACGACGGTTTCTCGAACACGATCCCCGTGCTGGACAACAAGGAGGAGCTGGAGCTGTTCGAGGACTCGTTCACCAAGAAGTGCAAGGTCGGCATCCGCATCGCCTGCGAGGAGGAACCCAAGTTCGACTTCTACACCTCGCGGCTGGGAATCCGCTACAACGACATCGTCGATTTCTACAAGGCAAAACTCCGCAACAGCAAGAAATTCCAGCTCAAGATGCTGCATTTCTTCATCAACACCGGCATCAAGGACACGGCCTACTACTGGAACGAGCTGTCGAAGTGCATGAACGTCTACTGCGAGCTGAAGGCCATCTGTCCCGAGCTGGACAGCCTCAACATCGGCGGCGGTTTCCCGATCAAGAACTCGCTCAACTTCGAATACGACTACGAGTACCTCACCGAGGAGATCGTGGCGCAGATCAAGAACATCTGCCAACGCAACGGCGTCGAGGAACCCAACATCTTCACCGAATTCGGCTCGTTCACCGTGGGCGAAAGCGGCGCGGTGCTCTACTCGATCGTCAACCAGAAACAGCAGAACGACCGCGAGAACTGGTACATGATCGACTCGTCGTTCATCACCACCCTGCCCGACACGTGGGGCATCAACCAGCGTTACATCATGCTGGCCGTGAACAACTGGGACAAGGAATACCAGCGCGTGCTGCTCGGCGGGCTGACCTGCGACAGCGAGGACTTCTACAACTCGGAGTGCCACACCAGCGCCATCTTCCTGCCCAAACTCGAAGCGGGCAACACGCAGTACATCGGATTTTTCCACACGGGAGCCTACCAGGAGTCGCTCGGCGGCTTCGGCGGCATCCAGCACTGCCTGATCCCCGCACCCAAGCACGTGATCATCGACCGCGACAAGTCGGACAACGAGTATTACACGCGCCTGTTCGCCAAGGAGCAATCCTACCGCTCGATGCTCCGAATACTCGGATACTAAATCCGAACGCCCCGACGGGCGCGTGCAATACACCGCACAGACAATCCCCCTAAATCCCCCTTTGAGAAGGGGGACTTGCTTCGGGCGACCTGTTCGCCAGGGAGCAATCCTGCCGCTCGACGCTGCGCATACTCGGGTATTAAGCCGCATATTCCGCCACTAAAAAATCCACCTCTCTCAAGGTGGATTTTTTAGTGGCATTCGGCCGGATCGCTACCGCAAATAACGCCAGGCAATCAGCAGTAATGCAATGACAAAAAACGAGAGAAAGACGATATTGCCTATCACCTCCCGGAAACGAACCGACCGGGCGGACTCCCGAGACAATTCATCACCCCGGCGGACACGGACGATCACACAGCCGATCCGGATCGCCACAACCAGCATAAGTCCCGTAACGATGAAATCAACCAAGAAATCCGCCGTATTCCGCGGAACGAACCAACTCGCGATGAGCAGGAGAAACCCGACGCTCACGCCCCAATCGACCCACTTGTCCCCAAAAATGGCTTGCAGATATTTATACGACTGCATAGTATCCGTCTCTTTCATCTTGCTTCCCGATATTTTGCACTGTATGAAGCGACACCCACGCCGATACATACAGCATATTTATCTTCTGTAAGAATAACTGTTAGCGGGATGTCAGGCTCGCCGTCTCCCTCCCGGTCTCCAGTTGGATCATCAAAACCCGTACAGGCGCTTATACAAATATAAATATTCAATTACACATTTCAACTAAAAATAATCCGTTATTTCACATAATAGATAAAAAACTTCGCGACAATTCCGGCCGAAACGGTCTCGATTCCGGGGAAAATTTGTATATTCGCCGAAACTTTCGAACTTCTACCCTGCTATGAAATTTGCCTTGCGGACCCCGATTCTGAAATATACGCTCTTCGGCATGTTGTTTCTGAACAGCCCGGCACAGGCTTCGGAACCGCGTTCGGAGCGAATGGAAAAAACGGCGGCCGAAGTGATTGCGGCGGACAGCGCAGCGATCCCCAAAGGCTGGGACAACGACTGCCGCGCAAGCTACAAAGCCGGATACGAGGCGGGATACCGAGCCGGATACCTCCATGGGCGGCGGACAGCGACGCAACCCCACAGTTCCGGGCGGGCGTCAGCCACCCGCTACGCCGACGGATCAATCGTCCCGACCCGCGACACGACCGCTTCCGGGCGTCGTTTCATGCACCGCATCGGCGCGGAGTTCCGCCCTGAATACATCTTCCCGACCAACCCCTTCGTCGAAGGCGAGAACCGCGCCGGACAGCCCATCGACCTCTCCCTCTCGGGACACCTCCGCTACTCGTTCCAGTTCCGCCCCGGATCAATCCCCGACCAAATTTACGGCGGCGCCTATCAGGGCATCGGGGCCGCTTACTACGACTTCGGAAGCCCCGACGAACTCGGAAACCCGATCGCCGTCTACCTGTTCCAGGGCGCGCGCATCGCACGGATCAGCCCGCGGCTGTCGTTCAACTATGAATGGAATTTCGGCCTCTCGTTCGGCTGGAAACCCTACGACGACGCCGTGAACCCCCTCAACAAGATGATGGGTTCGAAGATGAACGCCTATCTCAACGCCGATTTCTTCCTCGACTGGCGCGTCACGCGCGAGGTGGACTTCACGGCGGGCCTGAGCCTCACGCACTTCTCCAACGGCAACACCAAATTCCCCAACGCGGGACTCAACGCCGTGGGACTGCGCGCGGGCCTGACCTACAATTTCGGACGGAAGTCGGCCGAAATGGCCCCGCGGACGGTCTGCCCCGCATTCCCGCGCCATTTCAGCTACGACCTCACGTTCTTCGGCTCGTGGCGGCGCAAAGGCATCGAAGTGGGCGACAAGCAGTATGCCGCGCCGGATGCCTACACGGTTCTGGGATTCAACTTCGCCTCGATGTATAACTTCGGCTACAAGTTCCGTGCAGGCGTGTCGCTCGACGGCGTGTACGACGGCAGCGCCAACGTAGCCATCGCCGACCAGATCGTGGAGATGGGCAGCAGCGCCGACCTGACGGTGGAGAAACCCGGCGTCGACAGGCAGCTGGCGCTCGGCGTCTCGGCCCGTGCCGAGTTCGTGATGCCCTATTTCAACATCGGGGTCGGTCTGGGAACCAACTTCCTGCACAAGGGCGGCGACCTGAAAGCCTTCTACCAGATGCTTACCCTGAAGGTGGCCGTGACGCGCAGTTCCTACGTCCACATCGGTTACAGTCTCCGCGATTTCCACATGCCCAACTTCCTGATGCTGGGCGTCGGATACCGGTTCAACAACAAATACCCGCGGCACCGCTGAACAATTCACAATTATTTAGTTTGCTGACGTAAATATCGTGCAATTGTTTCAGCGAAGCCGAAATTGCGCATTTTACGTTCCCCCTAAACTCCGAAAAGAAAGACGAAGGGCTTGGCCGATTTCCGGAATTTCGCCGTGGCGTCGCCCGCATAGGTCTGCCCGCCGGCAAGCGTGAGGGTGCGCTCGCCGCTGCCCTCCGAAAAGTCGATCGCCGCCAGGTCGACCCAAAAGGTCTCCATGGCCAGCGTCGGTTCGAAATAGTAGACCCGGTTCTTCTGGTCGCAGACCGTGCGCCAGCGCGTCGAGGCGATGTGCGGCTTGTCGGGCGTGGAGATGCCGTAGGGAACCGAGACGTTGCGCATGACCGACATCACGGCCGGCACGGCGATCTTCGGGTCGGAGGTCTGCACGACGGCGTCGATGTAGAACGACGCCCGCACGAAGCGGTCCGAAGCGCGGTTGGTCCCCGGCAGCATCGTCAGGCCGCCGATCTGCCGCCAGTAGCCGAGAATCGCCAGCTGGTCGTCGTAAAAGGGCGAATTGGTCATCACCTGACACTGCCGTCCGTGGTGGATTTCCAGTTTGCCGTCGCGATACTCGAAGATCGCGCTGTCGCCCGAAGGATCGGAAATCGCCAGGTGGAGCCGCGACTGCACGCCGTTGGGCAGGTCGGGAGCGTCGATGCGGAACTTCTCCTTCGAAAGTTCGGCCACGGCCTCGTCCACGGTGGCGAAATTGTCGAGCACATACTGCGTCCAGACGCTCAACCCCATGACGGGGCGCGTGTCGCCGGGACGTTCGTAGACCGACTCGGGCAGGAACAGCAGGTTGGCGACCAGCCCGGCTTCGTTCATGCCGTCGGTGATGCCGATGTCGTAACCGGCGGCCGAGAGCGACCCGTATTTCGAGGTCCAGAAGACGGTCTTGTCCGTGTTCGCACCGCGACGCACGACGCCCCGCGGGAAGACGTAGAGATTGGTGAGCGGATCTTCGCGCCAGTCCATCGTCCGGCCCGTGACGGTCATGCCGTCGGGTCCGAGGTAAACGGCGCGGGTGCAGGCTTCGGCCTGCGGAGGGAAGACGGCCAGCGCAGCGGCGCACAGCATCGTCAGGAAGGGTGTTTTCATAGACTGCGAAAATTTTGGAATCACACGTCGTCCGCTTCAAATCGGATGCTAAACCCGCATTTCCGGAGGAAATAAATTTGATCTTTCGCGCAGGTTGCCTTATCTTTGTGGAAAATTGACTTTCCCGACATGAAACCCTTTCTGCGCATTCTCCTGCCGGCCGCCGTGTGCGGCCTGCTGCTGGGCGCCTGCACGCAGCGGCAGACGACCCTGAAATTTATGAGTTACAACATCCGCAACGGCCGCGGCATCGACAATGTTCAGGATCTCGGCCGCGTGGCAGAGATCATCAACCGCACGGCCCCCGACATCGTGGCCCTTCAGGAACTGGACAGCGTGACCGGACGCATGGCCGGACGCTTCATCCCCGGGGAGCTGGGTGAAATGACGGGCATGCACGCCCGTTTCTGCCGCGCCATCGACTACGACGGCGGCGCCTACGGCGTCGGCCTGCTGTCGCGCGACGAACCGCTCGCCGTGCGCCGCATCCCGCTTCCGGGACGCGAAGAGTCCCGCGTACTGTTCGTCGCCGAGTTTCCCGACTACGTGGTCTGCGTCACCCACCTCTCGCTTACGCCCGAGGACCAGCGCGCGTCGCTGCCGATCATCCGCACGGTCACCGACACCTGCCGCAAACCGGTGCTGCTGGCCGGGGACTTCAACATGAAGGTCGCCAAAACCGTCCTCGACGGGCTGGGCGGCGCATTCCGGCCCCTTTCGGACACCACGCAGATGACCTTCCCGTCCGGCAAGCCCTCCATCCGCATCGACTACATCCTCGGCCGCGGACTGCCCGAATCGGCCGTCGTCACCGAGCGGCAGGTGGACACCTCGACCGTCGCCTCGGACCACTGTCCGCTGTGGGTGTCGCTCGCGTGGAAAAAGTAGCCGCCCCCTGCGTTACGCAAATCGCAGGCGCAATACGGACTTTTCCGCGGCCTTAAGGAGGTAACGCCCCTTTTATCAGCCGGAAGGTTTTACAGACCCGCACGCAACCCAGGTTTGCAACCATCCGGCTTTTTCGTACCTTTGGGGTCGTAACGACCCTTTTAGCAGCCGGAAGGTTTCACAGCCCCGCACGCAACCCAGGTTTGCAGCCATCCGGCTTTTTCGTACCTTTGTATAAAACCAGATACCGATGCAGATCACCAAAGCCGAATTCAAATGCTCGTCCGAGCGCATTTCGCAGGTCCCGAAGGACGACCTGAAAGACATCGCCTTCATCGGGCGCAGCAACGTCGGAAAGTCGTCGCTCATCAACATGCTCACCGCCCGCACAGGGCTGGCCAAGGTGTCGGGGACGCCCGGAAAGACACGTCTCATCAACCACTTCCGCATCAACGACGCCTGGTATCTGGTCGACCTGCCCGGCTACGGCTACGCCCGCACGTCGAAAACACAGCGCAGCGAATTTTCGAAACTGATCACCGACTACGTCATCAAGTGCGAAAAGATGCACTTCCTGTTCGTGCTGGCGGACATCCGCCTCGAACCCCAGAAGATCGACCTGCGGTTCATCGAGATGCTGGGCGAAAACGGCATCCCCTTCGGCATCATCTTCACCAAGGCAGACAAGCTCTCGAAAACCCAGCGCGAAAAGAGCGTGGAACGGTTCCGGACCGCACTCGCCCAGCAGTGGGAGGAACTGCCGCCGATGTTCGTCTCCTCGTCGGAAAAGGCCGTGGGGCGCGAGGAGATCCTCGACTTCATCGGCGAATGTCTGCGACAGAACTGACCCCTGCCGTCACGCAACGGGAAGAAACGTCCCGGGGCTACGGAATGAAAACCGGGCCGCAGCGGAAAAGTTTAACCGAATGTTGAAAAAACACGCCCGCCCGGGCGTGTTTTTTCATCGTATTGTTCTATATTTGCAACGTCAAAAAAATCCTCGAAATCTATGGCTATCCACAAAATCAAAATTTTCACCGGTCGCGATTCGGAGTATCTGGCCAAAAAGATCGCCGCGAGCTTCGGCACGACGCTCGGACAGTCGGAAGTCCTGCGCTTCAGCGACGGCGAATTCCAGCCCTGCTACAACGAGTCGATCCGCGGCTGTACGGTCTTTATCATCCAATCGACCTTCCCGCCCTCGGACAACCTGATGGAACTGCTGATGATGATCGACGCCGCGCGCCGCGCCTCGGCCCATCAGGTCGTGGCCGTGATGCCCTACTTCGGCTGGGCGCGTCAGGACCGCAAGGACCGTCCCCGCGTGCCGATCGGCGCCAAGCTGGTAGCCAACATGCTGATGGCCGCAGGTGTCGACCGTGTGATGACGATGGACCTGCACGCCGACCAGATCCAGGGATTTTTCGACGTTCCGGTCGACGCCCTCTACGCCAGCGGCATCTTCGTGCCCTACATCAAGAGCCTCAACATCGAAGACCTCTCGATCGCAGCGCCCGACATGGGCGGCGCCAAGCGGGCAAACACCTATTCGAAACTGCTCGGCACGCCGATCATCATTTCGCACAAGGAGCGCGCCAAGGCCAATGTCGTGGGCAAGATGACGGCCATCGGCGACGTCGAAGGCCGCAACGTGCTGATCGTCGACGACATGATCGACACGGCCGGTACGATCTGCATGGCCGCCGACATGCTCATGTCGCGCGGCGCAAAGAGCGTCCGCGCGGCCATCACCCACCCGGTGCTCTCCGGCCCGGCCTACGAGCGCATCAACGAAAGCGCGCTGGAGGAGGTGATCGTGACGGACACCATTCCGCTCAACCCCAACAAGGACCTGCACAAATTCACCGTCCTGTCGGTCGCCGACCTCTTCGCCGACGTCATCGAGCGCGTGCACAACTACAAGGAAATCTCGTCGATCTTCTCCAAATAGGAGAACCGGCTTCCACCCAGAAAATTCCCCGGAACCTTTATGGAAAGGTTCCGGGGAATTTTCCGTTCACGGAAGAAGGACTACTCCGCCTTCTCTCCGCCCTTGGTGCGGCTGCGGACATACTCCGTGGGCAGGCATCCGACGCCCCGCCCGCCGAAAAACGGGTCCCGCGGAAAGGGTGCAAAAAGGCGGGAACCTTTCGTAAGTTCCCGCCCCTGTCATCCGACTTCCGGCTACTTGAAAGGCGAATCCGGCTCGCGGGACATCACCAAGTAGAACATCCGGTCGAGAAACGCCGGGGCGAACTTCTTGACGAAGTGCGTGGCGCGCCCCTCGCTCTCCATCAGGCAGAGGCGTTTGCGCCGGAGGATGCCCTTCGCCACGATGCGGGCCACCTCCTCGGGGGTCATCATCTTCGACTCGTTGCGCGGCGTGGCGCCCTGCTGCTTCCCGTCGGCCGTGAGGGCCGAGAAGCGGACGTTCGAAGCGGTGAAACCCGGACAGGCGATCATCACGTGCAATCCCTTTTTGAGGTTCTCAATACGCAGCGTTTCGAGGAATCCCGTCATGGCGTATTTCGAAGCCGAATAGCCCGTGCGGCCCGGCAGTCCGTGCAGCCCGGCGACGGAGGAAATGCCCACGACGGAGCCTTTCGACGCCTGAAGATACGGCAATGCGAACTTGCAGCAGTTGACCGTACCCCAGAAGTTGACGTCCATCAGCCGGTGCAGCACCCCAAGGTCCACGTCGTCGAAAATGGCGCGCATCGAAATACCCGCATTGCAGATCAGCACGTCTATGCCGCCGAACTCCCGCACGGCGGTTTCGATCAGCTCCCGGCACTCCTCGGGCTTCGTCACGTCCACCCCGCAGTAGGCCGCCTGCCCGCCCCGGGCGCGGATGTCGCCCGCAAGAAGCTGCAATTTCTGCACGTTGCGCGCTCCGAGCACCACTTTTGCGCCCTGCGCGGCGTATACCTTCGCCATCGCCTCGCCGATACCCGACGATGCGCCCGTAATGACGATTACCTTATTTGCCAATGTCTTCATATCTTTTTTATTCATGTTTTGCATCTCCGCCCGCCGTTTTCGCGGCGTTCCGCCGCATCTACAAGTCCGGCCCCGCCCCCGCCTTGACGGAAGCTTACCGCATGCGGCCGGAATGCGAGCCTAAATTTCCACCTCCAACCCGTCGTAAGCCAGGTGCACGCCCGGCGGGAGCGTCGCCTCCGTCTCGGCATGCAGGCCTATTTCGTGGGACATATGCGTGATATAGGCCTCGCGCGGCCCGACGCGGCGGATCAGCGCCAGCGCCTCCGCGAGGTTGAAATGCGACGGATGCGGGGCGAAACGCAGCGCATTGACCGCCAGCACCTCCGTACCGCGCAGTTTTTCGGCCTCGGCGTCCTCGATGGTCTTGAAGTCCGTCAGGTAGGCCAGCGGCCCGATGCGGAAGCCCGTGACCTCGAAGCGTTCGGAATGGTGGCCCGACACGGGCACGATCTCCACATCGCCGACACGGAACGGCTTTGCGGTGTCGATTTCGTGCAGTTCGATCTCCGGCACGCCGCGGTATTTGTCCTGCGCGAAGGCATAGTCGAAATCCTTGCGCACGCACTCCAGCGCCCGCGGGGCGGCCCAGATATGGACCTTGTGGACGGTCGGCGGGTAATCGACGAAATTGAAAGCCCGCACGTCGTCCAGACCGCCGATATGGTCCTTGTGCTCGTGAGTCAGCAGAATGGCGTCGAGATGCCGCACGCCCGTGCGGAGCATCTGGTAGCGGAAATCGGGTCCGGCGTCGATGACGATGCGCACGCCCCGCGTCTCGACCATCGCCGAGGTGCGCAGACGGTTGTCGCGCCGGTCCGCCGACGTGCATACCTTGCAGCGGCAGCCGAGGACGGGGACGCCCTGCGAAGTACCGGTTCCCAGAAAGGTGAGTTTCATGGATGCAAATGTAGAAAAAATAGCGCAATTCCCGGCACTTTGTGATGCATTGCTTCATTTTTCGCACCGCATTGCCGCATACGTTTCAAATACGGCTTCCGGTCTCCGAATATCGCGGAACCGACGAAACCGGGATTCCGGTCCGTGCGGGGCAGATGCCGGGCGTCGTGAAAAACGGGGCGAAAGGATCGTACCCGAGTACGATCCGTCCGCCCCGCCGGAAGGATGTGCGGCAGGTGCGCCGCAAGCAGCGGAATCAGAATCCGCTTTCGATATTCCAGACAAACGCCCGGGCCCCCTGCATCCTGGTCGCAGCGTCCATTTCGCGGAAGGCGTCCATCAGCGGAGCCACCTTCTCGTCGTCGACGATGGCCAGGATCGAGGCGTTCATCGAAGGCCACGCATGCGTGCCGTAGTGGGGTTCGCCGTCGACCGAACCGCGGCCCTCGGTCAAGGCCCATTTGGTGAAGCCGCGGATACCCTGCTTGTCGAGGATGGCGTTCACCCGGTCGGTCAGCGCCTGGTTGTATGACAAAAATACTGCTTTCATAGTACCGATCAATTTTAATTCAGCTTTTCACTTTCAATGCTTGCTTGCCTGGTGTTCGGCCGAGAGGCGCGCCAGTTTCTCACGCTCCTTGCGCTGCGAACGGTTCACGAGGATCGAGTAGAGCACCGGAACGATGAACAGCGTGAGAATGGTCGAGAACGTCAGACCGCCGATCACGGCAATACCCATCGGCTGCCACGTCTCCGAACCCGCTCCCGTGCCGATCGCCAGCGGCAGCATGCCCAGAATGGTCGTGAACGAGGTCATCAGCACCGGACGCAGACGGCTCTTGCCGCCGGCGATCACCGCGTCGAAGACGCCCGAGCCGCGCTCGATCAGGAGGTTCATGTAGTCGACCATCACGATACCGTTCTTCGTCACGATGCCCACCAGCATGATGGCGCCGATCAGGGCGATCAGCGACAGCGGCGTGGAGGTCATCCACAGCGCGAGGAACACGCCCGTGAAGGCGAACGGAATGGTGAACATGATGATGAACGGGAACTTGAGCGACTCGAACTGCGTGGCCATCACGATATACACCAGAATGACGATCAGGATGAGCAGCGTTCCCAGGTCGCCGAAGGCGTCGCCCTGATCCTCGACCGTACCGCCCACTTCGAGGTCCACGCCGTCGGGCGCGGGATAGTCGGCGAGGAGCTTTTCGACCTCGGCCACCACGTCGCCCAGCGCGACGCCGGCCCCGAGGGTCGACTGGACCGAAATGACGCGCTGGCGGTTCTCGCGCTCGATCATCGGCGCGGCGTACTCCTCCTCGACGGTTCCCACCTCCTTGAGCTTCACGGGGCGGCCCTGCGCGTTGTAGAGCGTGATGTTCTCGACATCCTCGATGCGGTTGCGGAACGGCTCGGCATAACGCACGATGATGTCGTACTCGTCGCCGTCCTCGCGGTATTTCGAGGCCACGAGGCCGTCGATGCGGTTGCGCACGGCCTGCGACGCCGTGGCGCTGCTGATGCCGTAGTACGACAGCCGGTCGCGGTCGAAGACCACGTTGTACTCGGGACGCAGGTCGTCGCGCGAAAGTTTCACGTCGCGAACGCCCTCCAGACGGCGCATCTTCTCCTTCAGGTCGTTGGCAACGGCGTTCGTCACGTCCATGTCATAACCGAAGACCTTGACGTTGACCGTCGCCGAACCGCTCATGCTGCCCGACTGTCCGCCGGGAGTGACCGTGTACTGGCGGATCTCGGGAATCCGGTCGAGATCACCGCGCAGCAGGTCGGAGATGACGTAGATCGACCGATCGCGCTCCTCCACGCCGGTCAGGCGCACGTTGTAGTTGATGATGTGCGAACCGGTGGTCTGCATCGCCGCGAAGGCGTTGTCCGACGAGTTGGCGCCGGCCGACGCCGAGACGAGCACGATCTCGGGGTATTTCGCATAGATGATGCTGTCGATCTGCCGGGCGATGCGCGCCGTGTAGTCGACGCCGACGTTCTGCTCCAGCTCGACCATGGCCGAAATGCGGCCGTTGTCCGAGGGCGGGAAGAACTCGGTGGGAACCCGCGTCAGCAGCCCCAGCGACACGACGAAGACCGACATCATCGAGAAGAAGGTGATCCGGCGGTGGCGTACGACCCAGTCGAGCGAACGGGCGTAGGCGTCGTCGAGCCATTC
>OGPE01000273.1_pt1 | contig 39867 bp, 30 predicted proteins | sample 1552881 | NCBI WGS metagenome assembly OGPE01 (sample SAMEA2580236, study PRJEB22360) | human gut metagenome | biome: human gut; feature: human-associated habitat; material: faeces | place: Denmark | collected 2008/2010 | reverse complement strand
CACCTGGACCTACAAAGACGGCAACATCATTCATTCCGATTCCTGGAACGAACGCACTACGGCGTAAGAACCTGGCGGACAGAGCCTCTCTGTCCGCTCTTTTTGCTGAGCGTCTGTTTCACGGGCGTTGAGCAAAGAAAAACACAATCTTCCTGCCTGACCTGATGCGCTTTGGACTCCTTATCAAAAAGGAAACAGCGACGGGCGGTAGCGTGTCTGCGAACTGCTAAAGAGAGAATCTCATGGACAATCCCGCCATCCTGTTACGTCGTCTTAACCCTTACAGCGCCCGCGCGATGGAAGGCGCCGCCTCCCTGTGCCAGACCCGCTCACACGCGGAAATCCTGCCGGAGCACTGGCTGCTGAAACTGCTGGAGCAGGGCGAGGGCGACCTGACGGTGCTGGCGCGGCGTTATACGTGGGATATGGATGCGATATGGCAGGATTTACTGACCTTTATGGATAAGCTTCCCCGTTCTGTGCGTAGCCGCCCGCAGCTGTCGGACGCCATACAGACGCTGATGCAAGAGGCCTGGCTGCGTGCCTCGCTGGAGGGTGAAGAGCAGATACGCAGCCTGCACCTGCTGATGGCCCTGGTGGAAAAACCGTCACTCATCCGTTGCGATGGGCTGTGGCCGCTGCTGACCCTGGCGCAGAGCCAGCTGGAGCGTCTGCATCCTGTGCTGGATGCGCAGTCGGATGAACGTCTGGAGGTGCAGCAGGTGGAATGTCTGCGCCCGTCGCTTTCAACACGGAATGACGACCTCTCCCGCGATATGGGCGTTTCCGGCAACAACGGCTTAAGTGATGCACTGCGGAACGCGCTGGACAAATTTACCCTTGACGTCACCGCCCGCGCCCGCGACGGAAAAATAGACCCGGTGTTCGGGCGCGACAATGAAATCCGCCAGATGGTGGATATTCTCTCAAGACGCCGCAAGAACAACCCGATACTGGTGGGTGAACCGGGTGTCGGCAAGACCGCACTGGTCGAGGGGCTGGCGCTGCGAGTCGCGGAAGGCAACGTTCCTGACAGCCTGAAGCCGGTCTCCGTGCGCACTCTTGACCTCGGCCTTTTGCAGGCGGGGGCGGGTGTGAAGGGCGAATTTGAGCAGCGCCTGAAAAACATTATCGAAGCGGTGCAGCAATCCTCGTTACCGGTGCTGCTGTTTATTGATGAAGCGCACACCATCATCGGGGCGGGTAATCAGGCGGGCGGGGCGGATGCGGCTAACCTGCTGAAACCGGCGCTGGCGCGTGGCGAGCTACGTACTATCGCGGCCACAACCTGGAGTGAATACAAGCAGTACTTCGAACGCGACGCAGCCCTGGAGCGCCGCTTCCAGATGGTCAAGGTTGATGAGCCCGATGATGATACGGCCTGCCTGATGTTGCGTGGCCTTAAGTCACGCTACGCGGAGCACCACGGCGTGCATATCACCGATGAGGCAGTACGCGCTGCCGTCACCCTTTCACGACGCTATCTCACAGGCCGCCAGTTGCCGGACAAGGCGGTGGACCTGCTGGACACCGCCTCCGCGCGTATCCGTATGAGCCTGGATACCATCCCGGAACCGCTGACCCGGCTGAAAGTGCAGCTCACCGCGCTGGCGATGGAAAAGCAGGCGCTGCTGGAAGATATCGCGGTGGGCAAAGAGGCGCACCGCGAGCCTCTGGCCGCCATCGAACGGGACGAAGTCCGCATTATCCTGCAACTCGATGAACTGGAAACGCAGTACGGCGCAGAACTGAAGCTGACGGAACAACTGCTGGCCTGCCGCAGCGACATCTCCCGCCAGGCGGAAATCCCTGATCTGCAACAACAACTGCGCGGGATACAACAGACTAACCCACTACTGGGCCTCGACGTGGACGCCCGTACCGTCGCGACCGTCATCGCTGACTGGACCGGGGTGCCGCTCTCTTCATTAATGAAGGACGAGCAGACGGAATTACTGAGTCTTGAGCACAGCCTGTCAAAACGCGTTGTTGGTCAGGACGCGGCGCTGAACGCCATAGCCCAGCGCCTGAGGGCGTCAAAAACTGGTCTGACGCCGGAGAACGGAGCGCAGGGGGTGTTTTTACTGGTGGGTCCAAGCGGGGTAGGTAAAACAGAAACCGCGCTGGCACTTGCTGATGTTATGTATGGTGGTGAAAAATCGCTCATTACCATTAACCTGTCTGAATACCAGGAGCCGCACACGGTATCGCAGTTGAAAGGTTCTCCTCCGGGCTATGTAGGGTATGGTCAGGGCGGCATTCTCACCGAGGCCGTCCGTAAGCGGCCTTACAGCGTTGTGCTGCTCGATGAAGTGGAGAAGGCCCATCGGGATGTAATGAACCTGTTTTATCAGGTCTTTGACCGGGGCTTTATGCGGGACGGAGAAGGGCGTGAAATTGATTTCCGCAATACCGTGATCCTGATGACATCCAACCTGGGAAGTGACCCGCTGATGCAGTTGCTGGAAGAGCAACCAGAAGCTACTGAGAGCGATCTGCATGAGTTGTTACGCCCGATCCTGCGCGATCATTTCCAGCCAGCGCTGCTGGCTCGCTTCCAGACGGTGATATACCGCCCGCTGGCAATGGATGCCATGCGCACCATCGTCGGCATGAAGCTCGCACAGGTGAGCACGCGTCTGCAACGCCACTACGGCATTTCCACGCACATTGACGAAAGACTCATCGACACGCTAACGAAGGCGTGTTTGCTGCCGGATACCGGTGCCCGCAACGTGGACAGCCTTCTTAATAAGCAGATCCTGCCGGTTCTGAGCCAGCAGTTATTGAGCCATATGGCGGCAAAACAAAAGCCGTCTTCACTACAGCTGACCTGGGATGAAGAAGAGGGCATTGTGCTGGAGTTTGACGCACAGGCAGAAGGAGAGCCGTCATGAGCAATTCCCTGATCAACCAGGCTACCAGCGTGGTGCAACAGCTTTCAGGGCAATCACGGTACCGGGTTGATGTGCATGACTGTACTGAGTTTCTTGATGTGCTGAACTTCCGTTCGGTGGAGTCCCTCAGTCAGCCCTGGCGGTATGACGTGGCGGTCACCTGCTCCTCTGCGGATATTGCCTGCGACGCATTACTGCTGAAACCCACATCATTTACTTTCCTGACCCCGCGATTTGACGGCACCCCAGCGCTGCCGGTCCGGACGGTTTTCGGCGTGGTGGAGTCGTTTCGCCGGATATCCACGTCAAATGACGATACCCGTTACGCGCTGACGATCGTTCCCCGTATCGCCCTTCTGGACTATACGAAAGGGAGCGAAATCTATCTCAATCAGTCAGTCACTGAAGTCGTGGAAAAGGTACTGCGTAAACACGGTCTGGAAGGGCCTGATTTCGAGTTCCGGCTCTCCCGCGAATATCCATCCCGGGAACTCATCACCCAGTGGCGGGAGACCGATCTTGAGTTTATTCAGCGCCTGCTGGCGGAGGTGGGTATTTACTGGCGCTATGAAATGGACAGCCGTCTTGAACAGGACGTGGTGATTTTTCAGGACAGCCAGCAGCAGTATGAGTTCGGTGTCATCCTGCCATTACGCAACCAGGCCGGGATGAGCGACAGCGGGCAGGAGAGCATCTGGGATATTCAGACCGCATATAAGGTGGTGAGCGGGAGTGTGACCACCCGGGACTACAACTACCGGGAAGCGCTGACGCCGCAGGACAGTGCCGAAAGCATTTTCAGCAGGGAAGGGATCACCACCGGGGAAACGTACCATTACGCGGAACCCTTCCTGACAGCAGGTGATACGGAAAGTACAGAGTCCGGGGCATACTTTGCCCGTCTGCGTCACGAACGTATTCTGAACGCGCAATATCACGTCAGCGGGCATTCCTCCAGCCCTCATCTGGCGCCGGGTAAGGTACTGGAAACGGACGGCACGTTACCCGATGCCGTAAAAGAAGGTATCGTCATCACCACGGTACGTACCAGCGGTTCACGTAAAAACAGCTTTACGCTGACGTTTGAGGGTATCCCCTACAGCGAAACCGTCTGCTGGCGCCCGGCACTGCTCAGTCGCCCGGTGATATCCGGCTCGCTGCCTGCCCGGGTGGAAAGCACACAGAAAGGTGATACGTACTCCTGGCTCGACCAGGAAGGCCGCTATCGTGTGAAACTGGACTTTGACCGCAACAGTACCGAACAGGGCTATGCGTATCTGTGGCTGCGGCTGGCGAAACCGTATGCCGGTGATACTTACGGCTTGCACTCACCGCTTCTCGACGGAACGGAAGTGGTCGTCGTATTTGACGGTGGAGACCCGGATCGTCCCTACATCGCTTATACCCTGCATGATTCAGAGCATCCGGACCATGTTACCAGCGAGAATCATACACGTAACGTGTGGCGCACGCCGGCGAACAATAAGCTGCGGATGGAGGACAAGCGCCAGGAAGAGCATATCAAACTCGCCACCGAATACGGCAAAAGCCAGCTCAATATGGGCCATCTGGTTAACGCACAGCGTGAGCAGCGCGGCGCTGGTTTTGAGCTGCGAACGGATGAGTTTGGCGCGGTCCGCGCAGCCAAAGGCCTCTACCTGACGGCGGATGAACAGGCAAAAGCACAGGGGCCTGTGCTTGAAATGGCCCCTGCCATCAACCAGATAAACCAGGCCAACAGCCAGATGCAGGCCCTGAACAGCGCCGCCGAAGCGGCCGGGACCCTGATCTGCGACATCAATACCCAGATAAATTTTGTGACCGACAAAATCAGGGATCTCCAGTCGGCGGTGCTGCTGGCGAGCGCGCCGCAGGGAGTGGCACTGACCTCAGGTGAACACCTTCAGCTCAGCAGTACCCGCAATACCATGATCAATGCCGGTCAGCATCTTGATATCGGTGCGATGAAAAATGTTTCTGTAACGGTTGAAAAAGCCCTGGGTATGTTTGTGCATAAAGAGGGGGCGAAGGTTGTCGCCAATCAGGGGGATATTGATATTCAGGCGCAGCACAACACGATGGGGCTGTTTTCTGAAAAGCAACTGACGGTGACCAGTAGTGAAGACGAAATTATTATCAGCACCCCGGAAACGCTGACGCTGAACGGCGGCGGATCTTACCTGAGGCTGAGTAAGAACGGGGTTGAGCATGGCTCATCAGGTGAGTTCATTATGAAGACGTCTGACTATCTGGTACCAGGATCGGGCGCAAATCTCCCCAACGAAACACCCAATTTCAGCCTGACGGATATCACTCAGGAAAGCAAAATCAGCAGCAAATCTTTCAATGACTAAGGGCTGATGATGGATCCATTAATTCCTCATATGCGTAATGTTTTTTTTTATTTGCATTTTTGCTTTGTTTATCAAATTTTACACAGGCATCCGAGCAAACAAGCCCAGAAAGCATCGTGTACAATTTTTATAAGTCATATTTGAAAGAAGAATCATCGGACAACAGTCGATTTCTCAGCCAATATGTTTCTGATGAGTTAATGAAAAGCATTAACGACTCAATGATGTGTAATTATGATTCTGATGATTCAGTGTCGGCAGAAGAACTCGAAGGAAAATGTTCACAAAAGCGCGAATGCAAGCAGTTTAAAGGGCGTTATATTTGTAACTGGCATGGTGCTTGGGTTGATACTGATGTTGATTATTTTACAAAATCACAAGATGTTTATCCTTCATGGAAAGCAAGTATAAGTACCTTTGATGTATATCAGAAAGAGAATGACTCTTCAGTCAACGTTATTTTAGGAGCAGGTTCCGAGCCTAAAGTTACATTTAATGTTGTGCTAGAAAAAATTGATAGGAAGTGGAAAATCACCAGCGTAACGGAACAATAAGAACGTGGTCATTTTCTAAATTTCTCACCTCGACTACTTATACAAATACCAACATATCTACGGAGAGACGTTCATGTTGAAGAAGATTATTTTTGCTTGCTGCTTATTCTGCGTGGCCAGTATAGCCTCAGCTTCAGCAGACGATAGTTCAATGCCTCGGGAAATTGTTGCAAATTTTTATCATGATTACCTTGTTGCGTCTGAAATGCCTGATATGGAATCAGCTGATAAACTAACTCAAAAAGCTATTTTTGAATATACAACTGAGCATCTCAGAAGTCTGCGGGATAATGATGAATCGGGTGCTGATTATTTTGTCGATGCTCAGGATATTTGTGAAGAATGGAAGGACAGCATTAATGTGGAAACTGTTTCAGAGAATGACCAGGTCGCACAAGTGAAGCTAACATTAGGATATGGTAAGGGTGTATCCCTGTATGCCGTTAACCTGGTTAAAGAAAAAGGGAAATGGTTAATGGATTCTGTTAAGCCCATATCTCATAGTAGTATTTATTGTCCTCGACAAGCAGAGGGGGGAGAATAAATGCTGGACAAGAATGTAGCAGTTAGTGTTTTAAACACTCAAGCCCTGGCCAGAGCGAAAATTAACGCTGAGAATTTTAAAAATGGCATAGATAAAAAGCTTAAATATGGCGAGTCAAAATGTGCACGCTATGTTAAAAAAGCATTAATCGCTGGAGGGGCATCTGCAAAAAATTCAGGAATTGAATCAGCTAAAAATTATGGCCCATGGCTGCTTGAAAATAACTTTAAAGTTGTGGGTGGCGCTACAACAGTGTGTACTGGCGGTGTATTCACAATTTCTGGTCAGCAAGTGGGGGATGTTGTCGTAATCCAGGCAGCACCACACCATGTGCATGGTCATATGGCGATGTTTAATGGTACACACTGGGTATCTGATTTTGTCCAGGAAAGGGGGTTCTATCCTGCCCAGATATATCGTGATCAAAACATACCCTATACACTTTATCGTTATGGCGATAATACCACATCAGAGCAGAACGCCACGGCTACCCAAAAAGGAAAAATTAAAATTGTCTGGCCGATCCCTTCTAATAACCGGGGAAATAAGTTCAAAAATCAGGAAGAGATCCTCTCTCATATCGGGGGGGAATCCACCGGGCAGTATATGATTGGCCGAAGTGGGATGTGGCATGGCGGGATCCATATCACGGAAGCCACGACTCCGTGGTGTGCTCTTAGCGGCAAGTCGCCTCTCGAAGCACTGGATTTCCCGGTCCCCTTTAAAGGTGAGCAGGCTGTGCGATGCATGGCTGACGGTGAAGTGGTTGCTTATCGTGTCTGCAAGGATTATCTCACGCTTGGGTGGGAATCCGGCCCGCTTAGCTTTTCCGGTTCGTTTGTTCTGGTTAAACACTTTATTCAACCGGGGGAGAAGGAATCCAGCGGGCTGCATTTCTATACCCTGTATATGCACCTGGCTCCCTATTCAGCCTATAGTGTCAATCCAGCGGAAACCAAGTGGACAGTCCAGGATACGCTTACTGCCTACGATCCAGAATGGGTCATGACCGCCAGTACCAACAATAAAAGTACCAGTGAAAGCTATCGCAAGGGCACGATCCCAAAAGGATCTATTGTTGAGTGGGATAAAACAGACAGCGGCCTCCATACCGTTGCATTTAATAAGCGAGAGTATGGCCTTGTTACCTTTGTTAGCCTCTCAGAACAGGCGTTGAAAAAGGGTAAGAAAACATCCCTGAACCCAGGGCAGCAATACTGGATGCTTGTGGACAAAAACAACCTGTCACCTGGCACAGATGGGGTGGTACAGCCTTCCTGGTGGCAGAAACTCATGCCGCCAGCAAAAGAAGCGATGAAATTTGACCAGGTTGTATGTCCGACTCCCTTTGCTATCAGTGCAGGTGACCCTATTGGTCATATGGGATATTATCAGGCACCTAAGGACGGCGGATATGAAGCGCGGTACTAGGTACATATCGAATGCACGAGTATGGATAATAACCTGGAAACGTTCCTGACCAACCCTGAGCAGGTGGGAGAAAAGAACCCACTCTGGCTGAAGTACGCTCCGGGCCTAGCGTTGTACAAAAAAGATGTTGCAACAGGAACATTCACAAAGGATACAAAGGTAACAACCAGGGCGGGGATCCTTCCACTGAGTCAGGTGCAAACAGAAGTCGATAAGTCGACCAAACAGGAATACTGGCAGCTGCGACCAGAAAATGCTTACGTCCCTAAAGGCCAGGCGGAACCTCAACTTTTGTCGCAGTATGATCTGGCAAAGCTGGGCTTCAGAACTGAAACCGCAGAACCAGCCAGCTTTGATTACCTGGATGGAAAAAACCAGCCCACTGGATTCTTCCGTAACCTCATCGATTCGCTCTACCAGGCCGCGATAGATGATACACGAACCAGTCATGCTCTCGTGAAGCATAATTATCAGCGCCTGCTGGATAAAATTGACAGCGGAAGCGACCGCTATTCTCCAATGGAGTACTGGAGAGCACTTCACAATCCCGACTATCGTGACGTTATTCAGAAAACAATTGTAAAACATCCAAGCGACTGGTACTTCAAAAAAGGCGATGCTATCTGGCAACCATTCCTCAATGCGCTGAAAAAAGATGCCCCGGAGTGGAAGAAATATAGCGAAGATTTTATCGATAAAATGGCATGGATGCAGGATGTTACATCCGAAAAACTAGGGCCTTCATTGTGGCATATGCACCCCTTAAAATTTTTAGCCTCTCTAATTCAGACTAATGTAAATATTAGAATACTTCGTTTACGTGCATTTCTACGAATGATCCGCATTGGTGAGGGGACCATTCAGGAAGACGGATACAGAACGATGTTTACTGGTGCAAAATTTACAGATTTTAGTAAACACCCCAATACCAGACATGAAGCTAATGGTGTTGTTTCGACTGCGGCTGGAGCTTATCAATTTTTATACGGGACATGGAGAAATCTGCAACGTAGATATTCTTTCTCAGATTTCAGTCAGAGTAATCAAGACCTCGGTTGTATAGCGCTCATTGCAGGTCGAAAAGCATTAGACGCAGTAATGCAGGACAAGATTAGCGAAGCAATACATTTATGTCGTATTGAGTGGGCCAGTTTACCTGGTTCACCACATGGTCAACCAACTGCAAATAAAAAAATGATCATGGAAAAATATGAAGTCTTCTTAGCTGAAGAAAAGCTAGGTAAAACAAGTTTACACGCCACTTCAGAAGAAATGACGAAATTTATTGAAGATAATCATCCGGAGTATTTATGAAAAAAATCATTTTCCTTCTACTAATTCCAGCATTTTGTAATGCAAACATTCCTACTGTTTTCAAATCTTCTTGCGGTGGTATTCAATACAGTATCGAATCATTTTGTAGTGTAAATAACCTTAAGGGTGACCAGGATAAACTTGACATACCAATTTGCAGCAAGCAAATTTTCGTCCTTGGTAAGGAAAACCATGATCTATCAAAGTTTACAGGTCTTGTAGAACGCATTAACAGCAAAGACGAAAAAATAAAAATGATGAATTTCGTCTTCTACGGAGCCTCATGTAAAAATGATAGAATTATTTTATCCGGCGCAGGTGGTTGCAATTCATGTGGTGAAACGTTCAAGACATTTAATCTATCAGGGGAAGAAATAAATGAGAAATCTACCACGCTAGATTTGGAGCCTATGCAGGATATTATCCCCGAACTTTATTAATCTGATAATCATTAATTTCAATAATGATTTAGTAAAACAGATTTATTGTCAGGCTCTATGGTTTTTGCTTTGATGGATTCAAAAATACAATGCTTCAGGTAGATGAAATCAAACATTCTGCGGAAAGTCTTTTAGAACAACTTAATGCAGGAGAGATATCTTGAACAAAAAAATAGCTTTGCTAGTTTTACTAATCGCCCCGTCATTATATGCTAAAGAAAATAGATGTGGATGGTTAGAAAATCCAACCCCAGGAAACTACTGGTTGACGGATAAAGATGGTGACTGGACAATTTCAACCCAAGGAAAAGAAGGACCAAAGGAAATGGAATATTTAGTCGGCTTTCCTTCTAAAGAATTTATTAACACAAATAATAGTTACGGATATGGTTGTGGTTGCATACTATCTGAGGCATCAAAGGAATCAAAAGAAATAACAAGAATATTCAACTTCAAGGCACTCCCTCTTCGCGTATGCAAAACGGACCCATCACTTAGAGAAAAAACAGAAGAAATTGAAAATGTAATGAATGATAATTAGTATTGTTCACATGTGGATAAACTTTTTAGATTCTTACAAAAATCAGAGGTTTTTCATACAAAGAGCCTCAGCATTTCAAATCTTAAAATTATTAGCTGAAATTGGGGTTAAAGGATGAAGATTATATTATTCGCATTACCCATGAGCTTGCCAGTAATTTCATTTGCAAAATTACCACAGGTTTGCAATTGCTCAATGCAATCTCATTCGGATATGATCGATTGCATACAAACCAGCACAAACAAAACAGAGGACTCCATTAAAGAAATTATTACCAAATCTGGTAAGGAGTATTCAATTGATATGGCGTTTTATAATAGTCAACGCAAGTCTTTTTCTGAACGATGCAGCTTATATAACTCGATGGAGGGTCAACGAACATATTTGAGAGAAAACCAATGCTAATGTGATGGTGTAGAGCAACTAAATGATTTTATTAAAACCTATATGAAGACGGTTGATAATTATTAAAATAAACGTAAAACTCTCTTTGGCTATGTTAATTTTAATGGCATCGGCAACATATGCTCAATGTTCTCAAACCAAAGATGTTGATATGCTGGTAACGGCAAGTAAGCTGAAAAACTCTGGCTTTGTCGATGGGCAAACAGGTCGCGGTACTACTGATTTAAATGGTGACGGTAAAAAAGATATCATCGAGCATACGTTTCTGAGTTCAACGCCACCCGGCACTTGTGATCAATCGGACTGTATGTCTAATCTCGACAACTCTCCAACTTTAACATTCGAAATCACAATGCATGATGGAAAATCAATAGATGCAACATATATGTGTACATCCATTGGAATATCAAAAAAATCACACAAAGGGCTAAAAGATATTTTTTGCGGACCTAAGTATATCTTGCGATGGAATGGTGACGAGTATGATACAGAATAAATATTCAAAAGCATTTACATGCCATTGAGTCCTGAATGGGTCTTTTCAATTGTAGAACCAGGCACTTATAGGTAAGTTAAATTACTAGTTCCTCCACTGGATTATTCAAATAAAATGAAGATTAAGAACAAAATACTGACTTTACTTCTAATACTCCCTTGTATTTCACATGCTGCACTAAGCTACTATTCCAAGATTGAAACTGATTGTCGCAAAATGAATCAAGATATAAATAACTCTGTTGTTATGGGTTGTGCCGACCAGGCATCAGACGCCGCAAAGAAAGACATGAACATTGTTTACCAGAAAATATACAAAATCATTAAAGCGCGTGGAATACCTGACATTACAAGTAAATTCGAGACAGCACAAAAAAACTGGATTGCTTCACGTGAAAATTGGTGTGATATTCAAGGATTTATAATCGGTTCGCCAATGTTCAGCGTATGCTGTATGGACATGAATATTTCAAGAGTGAATGAGTTAAATGACTTACTGGAACAGATTCAGAATTAATATGTCTGGGGACTAGTTACTTTAACCTAATGATAATTATTAACTCGCAGAGGTCCTTATTAATGCTTCAGATTATCCGCAAAGGCGATAAAACTACCCACGGTGGTTCAGTACTGACCGCCTCAGAAACGATGAAATTCGGTGGTATCGGTGTTGCCCGTAAAGGCGACAAAGTGTCCTGCCCGGTTCCGGGACATGGCCCTACAACTATCATAGAAGGCAATTCTGATTATCTTGATCATGGTATCCCGGTTGCCTTTCACGGTCACAAATGTGCCTGTGGTTGCACATTGATCAGTTCATTTGCCGCTGCAAAGGTTGCCTGATTATGCCCGTCTGGCTGGATGCCATCCCTGAAAAGGCTCCTAAGGTAGCGCGTCCCGGCACCGGTCGTTGGCTGCTATTCCTCGCGTTTGTCATGCTGGTGGGCATAGCGCTCACGCTATGGTGCTGGACGTCAGAGCGAACCGGATTTGTCTTCTGGTTCACCGCTCTGGGCCTCCCGTTTTGCACCTGGGGGCTTATTTTCGGCTTACGCCGGTTTGCCTACAAAGCCGAACAGGTGGGGGCCGAGTCCCGTAATGTCGAGCGAGAAGCGCTTATTGACAGTGAAATTCTGCGCGGTCAGCGCTGCGCCTGGATCCTCGGTACGCACATCCATGCTCCGGTTGGAAACAAAGCCGATGACCTGCTGAAGGCAATGAAAGTCGCAGCTCCGGTTATCGACTTCTCTTGCCCACGAGGATGTGACAAACCGGTCAGATACGCGGCATTACCAGAATATCAGACAGATTTAACGAAGGCCCTGAAAGCAGTGGTTAATAAACTGACCACGCGTGTAGAGGGGATAGTTAAGCCGCTTCCGCCCGAGCTGCCATGCTGGCTGATGCTGGACTGTGATAACGATCTGTATCCCCTGATTGAAGAGCAGCTTAAAGCCGAGCTCTCACTCAAGACGGGCAGGATTTTTCGCCTGATGGCCGGAAAAGGGCTGGGGGCGTTTGATGCCTGGCTGGACAAGCGATGGGACACCCCGGGCATTCTGGTTGCCATCACGCTGTCGTTACCGGCGTCTCCCCGGGAAGAAGATGCTGATGCTGTATCAATGGTGGTATTGAGCAACCGCAAAGCCAATGCCTGGCCGGATGCGCTCCGCCTCCATCGCCCCGAAAGGGGAACAGAAACAACGCTCACAAAGACGCTCACCCGGGCGCTGCTCTGGTCGAAGACCCTGCCCAATGAACTCAAAGGAAGCTGGATCTCCGGTCCCACATTGACGTCGGGCAGCGGCTGGAATAATGCCTGCGAAGAGAGCGAAGTGGAATTTAGTCTTTCAGAAGACAATTCCAGTATCGATCCCGTGCTGGGATATACCGGCCATGCTGCTCCATGGCTGGCCATCACGCTTGCTAATGCTGACGTTGAACAACGGGGCCCCCAAGTTATCGCCGCACAACCCGCCGTTGATAAGGACGACATCTGGATCGCTGTCATCACCAAAGAAGAAGTTCGCAAGGAAACGCCTAAGAATGACTAAGGTAAAAGTCAAAACACTCATCGGCTCCGTTGTCACTGTCGCTTTTTTTATGACGGTCATCGTGGCATTTTTGTTATATGCCTTTCCGGAATACGTAGCTTCGGCCACGGGATTCGGTCCCTATGACGGCCAGCGCATACTCACATTCTGCGCCATACTGGTTGCCGCGTTGTTTTTACTCGGCTGGCTGACAGAGAAGGCTTTCGACTTCGCCGGTAAATCCGGGTTGTATTTCCAGTGGGGCCAGAAAAAGGCTGAGAGTATCACTCCGGTGACGAACACCATTCTCAGTGAAGAAGACGACGAACAACCTGTCTTCAGCGAAGAGGCGGTGTCCGAGCACCTGCGCTTTCGCTATGGGCGCCGCTGGCAGCGTAAGGTGCGTCTACTGCTGGTGATGGGTAATCCGGACGACGTCCAGAAAGTGGCCCCGGGCCTGTGTCATGACCTCTGGCAGGAAGGCGACGGCAATGTGCTGATTTATGGCGGTGATGCGCAGTCACTCCCGGATGAGATCTTTCTTGCAAAACTGAAACGCTTGCGATCCGGGCAACCGGTTGATGGCATCATTCAGGTGACGAGTACTTCAGCCCTCCCGACGGATAGCGAACGGGATGCCTTCTTGCGTTGCCGCCAGAAAGCCGACCACCTGTTAGGCTGGCAGGCGCCCGTCTGGCTGTGGCTGACTGATAACGCCAACGGCGCTCAGCAGGGACAGGAAACAGTTGCAACAGGGGTTATTTTCGGGCCGGAAGGCACTATAAAAGAGGCGGATAAGGCATTGACTACGCTGTCTCAGCGCCTGCAAAAAGCCGGTATGGCACAGATACTGAATAATCCGGCTCATAACTGCCTGCTTCAGTTATCTTCCCGTCTGCAATACGAACTGAAAGCCAGTCTGACTGTTTTGCTCAGTGGGTTGATGCAGGGATCTGCGGCCTGGCGTTTACGCGGTGTCATGTTCAGCCCTGAACTGGCCGTTGCCGGAACGGTACCGAACACGCGCCTCGACACACCGACATGGAAAGCCGTCATTGATGACTGTGATGCCGTCAGCGGCAGGAAGCTGGGCTTCAACTGGCTGAAGATGCTGCGGTTAATTCTGCTTTCCCTGATTGTCCTGTGGGGGGCCGGTACACTGCTGTCCCTCGTCGTTAACCGTACCCAGATTTATCAGGCGCAGGAGACGGCCAGGCAGGCAGCGGATACCGCAAAATCCCTGGCTGAACGCCTGCACAACCAGCTCGTACTCCAGCAAGCCATTGCCCGTCTGCAACATCGTGAGGCGACCGGCGCTCCGTGGTACACCCGCTTTGGTCTTAATCAGGACAGCGACACGCTGGCCGCACTCTGGCCCCTGTATGCGAAAAACAACGCACAGCTGATGAGGGATGCCACTGCAGAACATCTGAAACAACAACTGAATACCTTTGTGCAACTTCCTCCGGCCAGTGACGCCAGGATGCAGGGAACGCAACGGACCTACGATGTCCTGAAAGCTTACCTGATGATGGCCAGACCGGACAAAGCCGATGAAGGATGGTTGGCGAAAAATGTACTAATAACCTGGCCGAAACGCCAGAATGTGCCGGATGGGACATGGCAGGAAATTGCCCCTAAATTACTGGGTTTTTATGCGCAGAACCTCCCGACACATCCGGAGTGGAAAATTAAGCCTGACGCTGAATTAATCAGTACGGTCCGTCAGATCCTGCTCAAGCAGATTGGCCAGCGGAACGCTGAGGCCGGACTGTACCAGGACATGCTTAAGCGCGTGGCCAGTAACTGGCCTGATTTAACACTTGCTGATATGACCGGTGATACCGATGCTTCAACGGTATTCAGCACTGACGAAATCGTCCCAGGAATGTTTACGCGCCAGGCCTGGGAAGAGCAGGTACAGGATGCAATTAACGAGGTCGTTAAGACACGACGTGATGAAATCGACTGGGTCCTGACGGATAAAACGCACCAGGCAGGAAGTGATATCTCCCCGGAGGCGCTGAAGGCCCGCCTGACAGAACGGTATTTTACCGATTTTGGTAATGCCTGGCTGAACATGGTCAACAGCATTCAGTGGCAGGAAGCCACGTCTCTTTCTGAAGCAATTGCCCAGCTCAGTCTGATCGGCGATGTCCGTCAGTCTCCGCTTGTGGCCTTAATGAATACGCTGGCCTGGCAGGGAAAAACAGGAGAGAAGGGTGAGGCACTGGCTGATTCGATAGTGGATTCAGCGAAAAAACTGGTTGGTCGGAAAAAATATACCCGACAGTTCATTGAGCAGGCGCAGGGGCCGAAAGGTCCACTGGAGGACGTTTTTGGACCACTGACGGGATTCATGGAAGGTAAAGAGGGCACTGGTAGCAACGGTAACCTCAGTTTCCAGTCCTGGCTGGCCCGCGTTACCCAGGTGCGGCTGAAGCTTCAGCAGGTCACCAGCGCCCCGGATCCGCAAGCGATGTCGCAGATGCTGGCACAGACTGTATTCCAGGGTAAAGCCATCGACCTGACGGACACCCGCGATTATGGCAGTCTGGTTGCGGCAAGCCTGGGGCAGGAGTGGAACGGATTTGGTCAGTCGTTGTTTGTGCAACCGCTGGATCTGGCCTGGCGGCAGGTCCTTGCCCCGGCAGCGGGTAGTCTCAATACCCGCTGGCAATCGACCATTGTCGAACAGTGGAATAAGGCCTTTGCGGGGCGGTATCCGTTTAAGGCTACCGGCAGCGATGCCTCCTTGCCGTTACTGGCTCAGTTCCTGCGTAGCGACTCGGGTCGAATCACTACCTTCCTGAAAACTAATCTTGGCGGGATCCTCCACCAGGAGGGAAATCGCTGGGTCGTTGACCCTTCCGCAAGTCAGGGGATGGTTGTCAGTCCGGATTTCCTGCGGGCGATTAATCAGCTGGCAGAGCTGTCTGATATCGTGTTCTCTCAGGGCGATGCAGGTATTCACTTCGAACTGATGGCGCGTCCTTCAAAGGATGTTGCCAGAGTACAACTGACCCTCGATGAGCAGAACCTGGACTACTTCAATCAGATGGAAAGCTGGCAAAGCTTCACCTGGCCGGGGAATAGCTACTATCCAGGCGTATCGTTGAGCTGGCGTAGTGTAAACAGTGGTATGCAACTCTACGCCAATAACCAGGGTAACTGGGGCTTCATTCGCCTGCTGGACAAAGCCCTGCTCACTCCTCTTGATGCCAGCCGGACGCAACTGGTATGGATCACCTCGGATGGCAATCCTCTGAAGTTTGTGATGCGTAGCGAACTTGGCAGTGGTCCTCTTGAATTACTGAAGTTGCAGGGGTTCACGCTGCCCAACGCTATTTTTAATGTTGCCGCTGGCGCAGAAGCGATCCAGTAACGATGGGCGCATTGTTCACCCTTGAAGCTTCTGTCTCCACGGCCATCAGTAAGCAGGAGAAGGGGAACCGTGGATTCTGGCACGCCGTACTGCCGGTGCTGTTCTGGCTTTGCTCGGAGAATAGCGAGTGGGGAAACAGGGAAACCTGTGAGACCCGAACCCAGACGCGTCGGAAAGCATCAGCGCTTCATTCCTCCGGATAAACCCGTGCAAATTTTTGCGGGTGTCCGGGCCGCTTCGGCGCTCAGGCAGGCACCGCGAGCGCCGGAAGCCAGTCATCAAGGGACAGCCTCTCCACGCCACATCAGCGTCTTCGCCCCCATGTCATAAAAGCCCACTGGCAAAGCGACTGGAAGGGCAAACCTACTCAGGGGGAGGAGAAAAGTATGCTGCTGAAATGGAAGCCACTGCAAATCGTCAATGGTAAGGACGACGCTTCTCTGGAAGCGGCCATGAGGTTTATGAAAGAGACTAACAAACGGGAAAAAGAATGAGCTCACCGGAAGATCTGTTAACCGCCTGCGCCACCAGCCAGGAAGAAAGGCAGCGCCTCACCTCCCGGGCAAATGATGCCCTGTTGCTCTGGGATAACTGGCTGCACCCGTTCACCTCCGGGTCTGAAACCGGGGACGATCCCGCATACGATGATAATTTTCTGCTGATGCGTGAAGAGATCAATAAGATATCGGGTACCGATTCAGCACGGTTGTGCGAGCTGGCCCGGAAGTGTCTTTGCGAATGCGCCAAAGACATTCGTGTGGTGACCTGGTATGTTCAGGCCCGACTCAGCCGCGACGGTGAAAAAGGGTTGGCCGAAGGTTTACTGCTGCTTGTCGCAATGCTGACTCGCTACGGGCAGGCATGTCATCCCCAGCGTCCCGTAGCCCGTAAAGCTGCGCTGGAGTGGCTGAACAGTGCAAAAGTGATTGATGCACTGCTGTTATGGCCTGAGGTAGACCGCAATGATGCTGGTCTGACGGCTGGCGCCATTAACCTGCTTCAGTCCGCCGTGGCTGACTGGCCGGAAGCTGAAAAACCGTCTTTTGCAGGTCTCTGTACCGCTCTTGAAAACCGCCTGGCACGTTCCGGTGGCATGGAAGCACTGGTCCCTCAGAACAGCAGCGCCCAGGATCACGGGCGTGAGCCAGCCCATTCGGATTCACCGCAACTGTCAGCCGTGAAGTCGGGCCGCGATCTACTCGACCAGGCAAAATTACTTTCCCGCTGGCTGAGCGAACAACCTCAGGGTTGGCTGGCTTCTCACCGGCTGATAAAGACCGTACGGTGGGATACGGTCAATCAGATCCCCCCACTCGACAGTAGCGGTCGCACCCGCCTGGTACCGCCGAAACCCGAGTATCGCGCTCAACATAAGCGGCTATATCTTCAGAAAAACTGGACCGAACTGGTTGAGCAGGCCAGCCAGATGTATTGCGAAGGGGTCAATCATTTCTGGTTCGATCTTCAGTGGTACCTTTGGCAGGGGCTCAGCCATGCCGGTCAACCCTGGGATACCTGGACAGACTCCGTCCTGTGCGATCTGCGGCTGCTGCTTAAACGCCTCCCGGGCCTGGAAGGTCTGGCATGGAATGACGGTACCCCCTTTGCCGACGAAGTCACCACCGCCTGGATTGCGGAAAAAGTGAATGAAGAAGGCCTGATGTACGGCGATGAACTCGCTACCGTCGTTAATGGTCCGGCTGATGATGTGCTGCTCCTTGAGTCGGAAGCCATGGAAAAGAGCGATACGGAAGGTCCCGAAGCGGCGCTTACCTGGCTCCAGTCCCGACCGGGGATGGACACTCCGCGCCATCGCTGGCTAATACGCCTGCTGATGGCCCGGGTGGCAGAGCAGTATGGCCGAAACGAAATGGCGCTTCATTTGCTTGGCGAACTGACCATCTGTGCGCCACAGCTGACGCTGGGAGATTGGGAACCCGGTCTGTTGTTTGAAATCCATGCCCGTCGCCTGAAACTGCTGCGCCTGAAAGCCGGTCGTAGCGAATCCGATAAAGCCCGTCTGATGCCTGAGATGGAGTCTTTAATTGCCGGGCTTATTGCCATTGACCCGGCCCGTGCCATGGTGCTCTGTGGCTAATGTTCTCTTTAATAATTTTCAGGAATACCGTTCATGGATGATTTAACCCTGCGCTATTACGAAGCGGAAATGCGCTACCTGCGTGAGGCGGGTAAAGAGTTTGCCCGGGCTCATCCGGACCGGGCAGCAATGCTTAATCTTGATAAACCTGGCGCCCGCGATCCCTATGTGGAACGTCTATTCGAAGGCTTTGCCTTCCTGATGGGCCGTCTGCGTGAAAAGCTGGATGATGATCTGCCGGAACTGACCGAAGGGCTGGTGAGTCTGCTGTGGCCGCACTATATGCGGACTATCCCGTCACTGGCCATCGTCGAGTTCTCCCCTGACTGGCGTAGTCTGCGTCAGGCCGAAATGCTGGCGGAAGGCTTCTCCGTTTTGTCACGGCCTGTAGGACCGCATAAAACCGCCTGTCAGTATCGGACGACCCGCGATGTGTCGCTACAACCGCTGCAACTTGCGGAGGCTCGCCTCCATACTGAAACCGATGGCCGGTCAGCTATCCGTCTGCGCTTCGAATGCCCTGAAAAAGTGGACTGGCGTAAAGCCGGGATCGATAAAGTCGCCATTTTTCTTAACGCAGAGAGTCCAGTTAGCTCAGCGCTGCATCTGGCAATGACCCGGCGTGTACATGCCATGTATGCCCGGCATGCAGGGACGCATACTGAACGTCATCAGTTTAATGGTTGGTGCAAACCCATGGGCTTTGACGACAATGATGGCCTGTGGAAGAAAGCCGACACTGCCTTCAGTGGTTACCAGCTTCTGCTGGAGTATTTCAGCTTCCGTCCGAAGTTTATGTTTGTTGAGCTGCGCGGTCTCGACACCATCGGGCTCACTGCGGCCAGCACCTGGTTTGAAATCGACATGGTGCTCAGTGAAGCCTGGTCATCCGATCTGCCTTTTGAGACGGAAAACTTCCGGCTGCACTGTGCACCGGTCATCAATCTCTTTACCCTGGAAGCCGACCCGCTGACGCTTAACCCGCTGGAGAATGAATATCTGCTCAGGCCGCTGCGTCTTCAGGATGGGCACACCGAAATTTACAGCGTCGATAACATCCATGGCGCGGTGAAGAATGGCAAACATCCTTATGTGCCGTTCACCAGCTTTCGGCACCGTGGCGGTATGATGCGCCACGATGCTCCTGAGCGTTATTTCCATACCCGCGTGAAACGCGGTCCCTCTGGCCTGTATGACACCTGGCTAATTCTCGGGGGGCGCTCGTTCGAACTGGAGCAACTGTCCGATAAACCGGAGTCACTTTCGATGCGAATAACCGGCACCAACGGCCAGCTTCCGCGTAAGGCACTGGAAAGCACCCTGCTGGACAGGGTGGTTAAAACCGGCAAGGTGCCCGTCAGGGTCCTGAACGTCACCGCACCGACGATGCCGTTATATCCCCCGGCAAACGACCGTTTTCACTGGCGGGTGATGAGCCACCTCGGTTCAAACTTCCTGAGCATGATGGATAATCCGGAAGTGCTGCGGGGCACGCTAGCGCTCTATGACTGGACCGACGATGAAATGAACCGCCGTCGGCTTGAAGCAATAGTCGCCGTGAAGCACACCCTGATCCGCCGTTTTGAGAAGGGTTTTATGCTCCGGGGCGTGGACATTGAGGTCACGCTGAATAGGGACAATTTTGCAGGCGAGGGCGATGTGAATCTCTTTGGCGAGATGCTGCACCGATTCTTCGCGCTCTATGCCGATATTCACCTCTTTAACCAGCTCACGCTGGTACTGCAACCAACAGGGAAACGACTGAGATGGCGCGAGAATCACAGCCAGCACGTACCGGGCTGACATTAGCTCTTAATAAAGACATCTGGCGGGCCAATTTCTATCGTTTCTGCCAGCTGCTGGAACAGGAAAATCCGGACGCGCCGAAACTGGGCTCCACCAGCCATCCGGGCGACGATCCGGTACGATTCAGACCCTGGCCTGGTATGGGTTTCCCGGTCAGTACCCTGAAGGCGGTTGAGATCGACGAAGACCATCCGACATTTCCCCCAACGGTCCGCACGACATTTCTCGGGGTGTATGGCGTGGACTCTCCTCTGCCGACGTCCTGGCTGGATGATATTGCGCAGAGCCGCGAAGGTCACGAGGCGGCCACCTCGTTTTTGGATATATTCAGCCACCGGATCACCACGCAGTATTACCGGATCTGGCGAAAATACGCCTGGCCGGCCACTTTCGAGGCCGGAGGCCGCGATGCCACCTCTCAGTGTTTGCTGGGGCTGGTGGGACTTGGTATCCCGGGCACGGCGGAACAGGTGGCCACGCCGGTTTCCCGTTTCCTGGCCCTGCTGGGCACTATGCGATTACCCACCCGTAACGCCGAAGGCATTCGGGCCCTGGTGAGCCTGCTGGCACCGAATACCCGGGCAATTATCACCGAACCCGATCCGGTTAAGGTCCATATCGGTAACCGCAGTGGGCTGGGGACCGGAAACCGCATCCGGCTTTCGCAACGTGCCACGCTGGGCAAAACGGCAAAGGAAGCATGCAGCCGGGTACTGGTGACGCTGGAGACAGCGGATCCTGACGAGGCGGAAGGCTGGTTACCCGGTGGTGCCCTCCATACCGATTTGCTGGTCCTGTTGCGTGTCTATCTTGGCTACCGCAGTGACGCCCGACTGCGCCTCACCGTACCCGTGCGGTTGCTGCCTGAGCCCCGCCTTAGCACAGGCAGGCGTATCCAGCTGGGCCGTACCGGTTTGCTGGGTTTGAAAGCGGGCAAGCTCAGCAATAGCCGGGAGAGTCTGACCGTCAGCCTGGGCTGTTATGAAGGGCTACAATGCTCGGTTTTATCTCCCGCTGAAGACGGGCATTACCGCTTCGACTAATCATCAATCAATCATTCATTCTCCCCACAATACTTCTGATTGCAGGAAGGCGGCAAACGCATGAGTCTCCGGGAGCATAGATAACTATGTGACCGGGGCGAGTGTGTGCAGCCAACGCATCAGCAATCAGAAGTAGGGAGGGGGTAAAAGGAGCTTTTGAATGGCAACAATAACCCGCTGGTGGGCGCTGACGCTTATTGCCTGCGGTCTGCTCACAGGCTGCGGTCTGACGCAGACCGTCACGGACGGTACGGTCAGCATCACGAAATCCATCTTCTACAAAAAAATTAAAACGCTGCATCTGGATTTTACCCCGCGCACCGCCATCAACGCCGATGGTGCACAGACGCCGCTGGCGACCATGGTGCGGGTTTATCAGCTCAGGGATCGTAAAGCGGTTGATGCCGCTGATTACCAGACGTTGCTGCGCAGGGCCGATACGGTACTTAAGGACGACGTGCTGGCATCAAAGGAGCTGCTGGTGATGCCCAGTGGCAGCGTGACGCTCAATATGCCTATGGATGAAGAGGCGCAGTTCGTGGCGGTGGCGGGGCTGTTTAACCGACCGGATCAGAAGGACAACCGCTGGTGCCTGGTACTGACCCGTGACGATCTTGACCCGGACAAACCCCGCACTATTGAACTGGGTGATGGCTGGCTTAGTCTTGTACCGATAAAGGAGTGACGTAATGGATAACTGGCTGGCGCTTTTTGACGGGCAGACCCGTTACTTTCTGGATATCAATGACAGTTCGGTGAAGCCGGATGTTTTGCGCTTTCGCGGCCGGGAAGCCCTGAGCGAGCCGTTCAGCTGGGACATCGAGTTCACCACGCTTCAGGCGAACATCCCCCCGGAAGAGGTGCTGATGAAATATGCCTCTTTCCGGATGCGGAGCGGTAAAAGTGTTCACGGCATGGTGACCCGCCTGGAATGGTTGTCCACCTCTCAGGACCAGTCTCACTACCGGCTTACGCTCAGTTCGCGCCTGGCGCTCCTGGGATACACCCGACAGTGCGCGGTATATCAGAACCAGTCCGTTCCTGAGGTGGTGGAGCAGGTGCTACGCAAACATGGCCTGGAAGGACCTGATTTTGACTTCCGCCTGGAGCGCACCTACCCGCCGCGTGAAATTATCACCCAGTGGCGGGAAACGGATTTGCAGTTCATCCGGCGCATTCTGTCCGAGGTGGGGATTTACTGGCGCACGGAGATGGATGATGTGCGCGGTCTGGATACCTATATACTGGCCGACAGCCAGCTTAACTACCACTTTGATGTACAGTTGCCCTACAGCGAACCATCGGGCCTGTTTGACGGCGCGGCAGAATCGGTCTGGGATGTGCGAACCTGGCACAACATCGCCACCGGCACCGTTGCCACGCGGGATTACAACTACCGGACCGCCGCCACGCCGATGGATGCCACAGTCAGCGTGCGTCATGATGCGGTCACCACCGGGGAGCATTACCGCTACGCCGCGCCGTATCGTGACGCGGGTGATGACGCCAGCCCAGAGCCGGAAACCGAATCCGGGGCGTTCTATGCGCACATCCATCACGAGCGGGAGCTGAATAAATCAGCCCGTATTCATCTGTTCAGCAACGCTGCTCATCTCACACCCGGACAGGTGCTGGAGCCGCTGGGCGATGTCATTGCAGCCCTGAAAGAAGGCGTCGTCCTCACCCTGGTGACCTACCGGGGGGCCCGTGATTCCCGTCTGCATGTGTCAGTCTGGGGCCAGCCTTATACCGAACGTTACTGCTTCCGTCCGGTAGAGATCCCTCGCCCGGTCATCCCGGGTACGCTCCCGGCCCGGATCGAAAGTCGCGAAAAAAATGATACCTACGCACACCTGGACGAGCAGGGGCGCTACCGGGTGAAGCTGGACTTCGACCGGGAGTGGACGGAAGCCGGTTACGGTTACCTGTGGCTGCGGATGGCGAAACCTTATGCCGGTGAAACGCTGGGCTGGCATACGCCGCTCATCGATGGAACCGAGGTGGCGATAGCGTACAGCAATGGCGATATTGACCTGCCGCACATCGCGTATGCGCTGCACGACTCCGAACATCCCGACCTGGTGAACCGGGACAATCACACCCGCAACGTGCTGCGCACCCCGGCGAACAACAAGCTGCGGATGGAAGACAAACGGGGTGAGGAGCATATCAAACTCGCCACGGAATACGGTAAGACACAGCTCAACAGCGGGCATCTGGTGGACGCGCAGGGACAACGTCGCGGCCAGGGGGCCGAACTGCGTACCGATGAACACGGGGTTATCCGTGCCAGAAAAGGGCTGTTTGTCAGTGCGGATGCGCAGTTGAAAGCGCAGGGTGACGCACTGGACAGGGATACGGCCCTGAAGGAAATCGACCGGCTTAACCAGCAACTGCAGCAGCTGAAAATGGCGGCAGAGCAGGCGCAGACGCTGAAGGCGGATGTGGACAGCCAGATACAGATGTTTGAGCAGAGGCTGAAACCGCTCAATGAAGCTGTGCTTTTCTCAGCCCCGGAAGGCATGGCGCTGACCAGCGGGGAGCATCTGCAAATGACGGCCACGAAGAATGTCGCCATTAATGCCGGGGAGGATATCAATGCCGGTGTCATGGGCAACATGACCGCACTGGCCGGGGAGAAGCTGGGGCTCTTTGCCCGCACCGGCCAGCTGAGTCTGAAATCCGGAGAAGGGCCGGTCGAGGTGCAGGCGCAGAATGCCAGCCTGCGGCTGTTTGCTGAGAAGAAGCTGACGCTGAGTTCGGCGAGTGACATCTCGTTTGCCGGGAAGAAGCGTATCACGCTTATCGGTGGCGGGAGCTACCTGCGACTTGAGGCCGGGAAGGTCGAGTATGGTACGACGGCGACCTATATACGCAAGGTGAAGCGGACGATGTTTGCTGGTGCAAATTCAACACCAACGCCATCAATATCAATGCCATTAGTTGACGATTTAATCCGGAATGGATTCTTCGATGAACAATTCCGAATCTTGGATGATAGTGGTAAGCCCATGGCCAATGTCCCATATTTTATCTCTAGCGAAAATGGTGAAACATTTAAAGGTGTCACCGACAATCAAGGTCTGTGCAAACGCGTTTTTTCAAAAGAATCAGCCAAACTTACCGTTTGGCTAGGTGTCCTGGCTCTGGAGAGATGGTAGATGACTGAGCATTCAACTTTAACTAATGAAACTCCACATTCAACGTACGAAATAACTGGTATGTTAATGCCAGCCCGTGCATTCTTCTTTATCGTTGTTGATGAGCCAGGGAAAGACGGTTTTCTTGTTAGGAAAATATATGCTTCAAATTCTGATTCCTATCTTTCAAAGATGGACTTATCAGAAGCAAAAATGCTTTCAGAAACTAACCCTGAACGGTATGGTTTAATTCCAAAGAATTTTTCAGCATCCTACTCTGTAGCTGAGCATGTGATGGGGGAGAACGCTTCATCATATATTTCCACTAGCTCTGCCTTTCCGGAAGGATCTCCAAGATTTGAAGGTAAAACAATTATTGTTGATGTTGAAAAAGCTGTAAGGTCGGGTGCGAAATTAATTTCTACAGAAGAAATACTTAAGAGCCTTGATGATTACAAGAGCCAAAATCCACACTTGGTAAAACGTATTGATAAAATATCAAAATATGTTAAGGATATAGATAGGGAAGTATTGCTACACGGTGAAAAAATACCCGCATCCGCGGTTTTCACTCCAGAGACATTAAAATACGCAAAGTACTTTACACGTGCCGCTCGTGTCGTACAGGTGACAGGAATTGTCTTTACAGCTTATGATCTAGAACAGGCGTCAGAAAAATCGCTTAAAAACGGGAGTGTGAAACCGATAACCGCTGAAGTCATTAGGCAAGCTGGAGGATGGGGGATGGCTGTAGCTGGAGCAAAAATAGGTACAGTGGCTGGTGCGGCGGTTGGCATTGAGACGGGCCCTGGGGCGGTGCTAACAGGGCTTATAGGCGGAGTTATATTCGGAACCGCTGGTTATTTTGGTGCAGATTGGGTGGCGGACTATATTGATGAAAATTAACTTATTTAACTTATTCAGGAAAAAAAACAGATTACAGGATGATTTTCCTCATGCTCAATTTATGGCGTTGCCAGAGGAGGGGGGGTATCCTTTATTTTCCTCTCTAGATAAAAGCAATGTATATGCACATTCAGCATGTTTTATGATAAAACCTGAGGACATATTAGTCATTGAACATTTGATTGAATTATTTTTTCACAGGGAGGTGAAAATAAGCGAGGTAAAAGAGAAGGTTTCAGACCATAATAAAGTCCTCGTTTGTTATAAATTTAAGGAGTTTGAACAGGATATTGTAAGACTTATCACAAATGATAATGAATTTATCAATTGCCTTTGTGAGAAAGGCTTAGAACCTCCAGAGCCAGAGTGTGCATTTCCTGATAAGGACTTTGGTGCTTATGGTAGTCTGCAAGGAGATATGGAGTTTTGGTGGAACGTATACTGGAAACCATTTTGGGAAAGTTTAAGAGAGGAAGAAAGAAAACAATATCTTGAACGAAGTAATTTATCGATTGGTGCCATTGAATTTCTGGAACACCGCCGTTAGCTAAAGTATATACAGTATTACTCATTTCGATTATCCAAAATTGCTACGTAAATTTTATTGGTATATTAGGTTTGTATCGCGGGCTGCGGCCTGACGCAGACCGTCACGGACGGTAAGGTTAGCATCACGAAATCCATCTTCTACAGGAATACTAAAAAACTGCATCTGGATTTTACCCCGTGCACGGCCATTAACGCTGATGGATGCCTCAGTATTTGTGCGTCATGATGCGGTCACCACCGAAGTGGTGATGGCATACAGCAACAGTAATATTGACCTGCCGTACATCGCGTATGCACTGCACGACTCTCCGGCGTAATGGATATCCTGACCCCGTTAACCGGAATAACCACACCCGCCATGTCCTGCGCACAGCGGCCACCAATAAACTGAAAACGGAAGAAGTGATAATTTATCTGTCAGTTAATCATTGCGTATTCTCTGGCGAATCAGTTAATAACTGACAGGGAACAGAACCCCAAATAACGAAATACAACACGGATATGGAAATGAAAAAATTAATTCTTCTCTTGCTTTCAGGCATTTTGTTGACCACTCAGGCTGACGCTGCTCGTGGAAGAAAGCCCTGCTCCGGTTCAAAAGGCGGGATAGCGCATTGTACATCCGATGGCCGGTTTGTCTGTAATGACGGAAGCCTGAGTCAATCAAAGCGATTTTGCTCTGGATATGGTGATTCTGTAACTCGCGAGCGGGTTAAACCTTCCACCCCCTCCCATAAAACACAAATCAAAAAGGCGACAACAGCGAAAAAGCAAGAGCCACAACGCGTTATTGAAAGCGATGAGCCGGTCGAAACACCAGCCCGCCAGCCCACCTGTGCGCCTCTTTATATGGCCAGTAAGCCCGGCTTTACCCATTTACCGATTTGTTCCGGAAATCAGTATTAACAGGGAGCGGAGCATCATTTTTCTGTTATTCCGCGTAATTCATCAAGATTAAAATAAAACAGGAAGTAAATATGGCACGAAGAAAAAAGGATGATAATGTTGCAATTCTCATTTTGGTCATTATAGGCGTGATGGTCTGGGGAGTTTATGTTGCGGTAAAGGCATTAATCAATCTTAATGAGCGATTCATTGAATCCGTATCGAATCCGGCAGGCGTTATTGGTTTGTTCTTTGGGTTACTGCTAGCCATTGCACTGATAATACGGATTATTATTTATCGCGGCTTTAGAAAAAAAGCCGCAGATCTGGCAAAAAAAGAGAAAGCCTTTGACGAAATCGTCAGTACCGAAGTGGCTTGCAAGCTGTATCAGGAAAAGCAACAGCTTGCCGGTCAGTGGGATGAATTTCGCAATGCCAGAAATAAAGCCTCCAGGGCATTGCAGCGTATTGTGGACTCCGCGTATAAATTCAAAGTCAAAACACTACTTTCCGGCACCACGGTAAATAACTGGCAAAGCAAATACGACCAGCTCAGGAAGGAGAGAGACGCTTACGCGGCCATTAGCGAGAAAATCACCTTTCTGGAACTTGAACATAACGCCGACTGGGAAGGTGTAAAGCAGCAGTTTCTGGATAAGGTCGCCCTGCTGGAAAAAGCGCAGGAAGAAAAAGAGTATCAGGCTGAGCTTAAGCGTCAGATGCGGGAAGAAAAACAGCGTCAGGATGAACTGGAGCAGCAGCAGCGCGAAGCGGAAGAAGAGGAGCAACGCCTTGCTGAGCAGCAGCGTTTACTGGGGGAAGCCCTTCTCGCCGCTGAAGGCACACACCGGGAAGAGCTGGAAAGACAGCGTCTGGAGCTGGAGCAGAAAATCCAGGAAGTACATCAGCAGTATGAACGCGCCAAATCCATGGCTCAGCTCACCAGACAGGGACATGTGTATGTGATTTCGAATATCGGCTCCTTCGGTGAAAATGTCTTCAAAATTGGTATGACCCGACGGCTGGAACCTATGGAGCGAGTGAAAGAGCTAAGTGGAGCGGCGGTACCTTTTGATTTTGACGTCCATGCCATGATTTCCTGCGACGATGCCCCCGCACTGGAAAGAACGCTGCACGATCACCTGGAAAATTATCGCATTAATAAAGTTAATCTGCGCAAGGAGTTTTTTCGGGTTGAGCTTAGTCGGATTATTGATGAAGTTGAGCGCCATCATGGTCAGGTTGAATATGTTGCCGACCCGATAGCATTGCAATATCTGCAGAGTCTTGAATATGCAGAAAGCGAAGCTGCATAAAATAGGAGGCTGGATAGTTACACGTGTGTGAAAGCGCTTTTGGCAGTGATGATATCATTTCCCGTAGCGACCGACTTGGCGTGGGAAGCAAAATGAACCCCATGAAAACACCGCTGTCTTAACCAGATAAGAGCGGAAAAAGGGCGAGGCGGAAGGACGATTGTAGATTGCAGGTAATGGCGATGTAACGCAACGGATGTCGATCGAGAGAGAAGATTATTGCGGCTGGGCATGGTGTCCCCTGCAGGAATCGAACCTGCAACTAGCCCTTAGGAGGGGCTCGTTATATCCATTTAACTAAGGGGACAAGGCGGTGCGAGTATAGCGTTTTTTGCCCGTCTGAGTAAGAGCCATGCCGTCTGACTGCTTAAACCCTCGCCACTCAGGGCGCTTTTTTTTAAGCCTGGTCGGCGTTTTTGGCTTTCTCCGCGGCCTGGGCGCGGGCTTCCGCTTTTCGCTTGCTGCTCATATCGTTACGGATCTGCGCATGGCTCAGCAGCGCGAAGATGAAGGTCCCTCCGCAGATATTTCCCGCCAGCGTCGGCAGGGCGAACGGCCAGATAAAGTCGCTCCAGGGCAGGCTTCCGTTAAACACCAGATAAAGGATCTCGACCGATCCCACCACGATATGAGTCGTATCCGCCAGGGCGATAAGCCAGGTCATGAGAATAATCACCACGATCTTGGCCGCACCGGCGACAGGAAACATCCAGACCATGGTGGCGACCAGCCAGCCGGAAATAATCGCATTAGCGAACATCTCCGTCGGGCTGTTTTTCATTACGTCTTCGGCGATGCTGACAAAGGCCTGACGAGTTGGTTCATCAAAGACGGGCATAAAATTGAAGGCCCATGCGGCCACTGCGGTACCGATGAGGTTGCCAGCCAGCACCACCGACCATAACCGCATCAGCAAACCGATGTTACCTGGTGTGGGATTGTGCATCACCGGCAGAACGGCGGTAACCGTATTTTCCGTGAACAGCTGCTGGCGGGCCATGATCACGATAATAAAGCCGAAGGTATACCCGAGATTTTCCAGTAAAAACCCGCCCGGGATCCCCTCCAGTTTGACGTGAAAAATCCCTTTTGCCAGCAGGGAGGCGCCCATCGACAGACCGGCCGCAATGGCTGACCACAGCAAGGCCAGCGCATCGCGTTCCATCTCTTTTTCCCCTTCCTGGCGAATATGTTCATGGATGGCCATCGCCCGCGAGGGCAGGCGATCTTCATCCACTTCTATTTCCTCGCCGCGCTGTTTTTCTTCACTTTCGACTTCTCGCTCGTCATCCGCTGGTTTTAATTTGTTATTGTCTAGTTCATCCATTTCGTGGCCCTCGCTATCAATCTATATAGATATAGCGTAGCGGCTTTCCCTGCCGTCTGGCTGGGCATACTCTGAAATCGCAAAAATGGTAACGTCAGATTTTTGTTGCTCCGGTAGAATAGGAGTCCCGCGATCTCGTTATTCCCAGGCTATGATCAAATCAACAACTTGGGTGATATAGACATCGTTCAACGTGCTGTTACAATCGCTCACATCTATACGGGCGGAAACGTTGTCTTTCCGTCATGGATGGCAACTCGCGATAGCCATAAAAACCAGGGAGACACCTATGAATTATCGCCTGTCGGCGCTTGCGCTTGGCGCCACATTGCTGGTGGGATGTGCCAGTTCCAGCTCTGGCGATCAGCCGCAGGGGCGTTCAGACCCGTTAGAAGGGTTTAACCGCACGATGTTCAATTTCAACTTTAACGTGGTTGATCCTTACGTGCTTCGCCCGGTGGCGGTGGCATGGCGTGACTACGTCCCGCAGCCGGCGCGCAATGGTTTGAGCAACTTCACCAGCAACCTTGAAGAGCCGGCGGTAATGGTGAACTCCTTCCTGCAGGGCGACCCCTATAAAGGTATGGTGCACTTTACCCGTTTCTTCCTGAACACCATCCTCGGGATGGGCGGTCTGATCGATGTCGCGGGCATGGCGAATCCGCAGCTGCAGCGCGTTGAACCGCATCGTTTCGGCAGCACGCTCGGCCATTATGGCGTCGGCTATGGTCCGTATGTGCAACTGCCATTCTACGGTAGCTTTACGCTGCGCGATGAAGGCGGTGATATGGCCGATGGCCTCTACCCGGTACTCTCCTGGTTGACCTGGCCGATGTCGATTGGTAAATGGGCTGTCGAAGGGATTGAAACGCGTGCCCAGCTGCTGGATTCCGACGGCCTGCTCCGTCAGTCTTCCGATCCTTACATTTTGGTGCGTGAAGCTTATTTCCAGCGCCATGACTTTATCGCCAACGGCGGTAAGCTGACCCCGGCGGACAACCCGAATGCCCAGGCTATTCAGGATGAGCTGAAGGATATTGATTCACAGTAATCTGCGAATGATAAAAAAAGGGTGAACATGTTGTTCACCCTTTTTTGTTGCGTGCGGCTTATCAGAAGCGGTAGTTGAAGTTGGCGCCGTACAGCCAGGCGGTCCCTTCGGAACGGAAGGTATACGGGCCTTCCTTAATTTCTACGTGCTGGCCGTGCATATAGGAAAGACCGACGTCAACCGACGCATCCTTGTTAAACGCGTAAGTGGTACCCGCGCTCAGCCACAGGCGATCCTGGTCAGGAATGGAGATGGAGCGGTTGTTGGCCGGCACCGGGCTGTCATCGAAAGCGATACCGGTGCGGAAGGTCCAGTTATCGTCGTAATAATACGTGGTCCCCAGCGCAAGACGGTAGGCATCTTTGAAGCCTTCCTCTTTATAGAACAGCGTCTGGCCGTTGCTGCCGGTGGCTTTCAGCTCCTGGAACTGACTCCAGCTGGTGTAGGTCAGGCTATAGTGGACCGCCCACTGCGGTGCCACGCGGTTATAGCCCGACAGCTCCCACATTTCCGGCAGGTTAAGGGTCAGTGAACCGCCGGTGGTCTGGCCGTTAGTGCCCGCTGGCAGACCGAAGTTGCCGAGGATTTGGTTATAGGCCGCCGGCAGGCTGCTGCGGTAGTTACCGTCGAAGTCGATCTTCACCTCGGAACGGTAGGTAAAACCGTAGCGGTTGTTCTTATCCAGCTCATAGAGGATACCGGCATTCCAGCCAAAGCCCCAGGCGTTGCCGTTAAGATGGGCGATCTGCGTGTCGGCAGGGATCTTCGCCACCTGGCCTGCCAGCGCCGGCGGCAGTGCGCCAGAACCAGCGACAATCTGACCCAGGTCACCCGCATAGCGCTCGATCTTCGCCTTGGCGTAGACCGCGTCAAAACCTAAGCCAAAGCTCCAGTTGCTGTTGAGACGGTAGGCGCCGCTCAGGTTGAAGTTAGCGGTGGTCAGGTCGGTTTTACCGCCCATGCTGCCAGCCGCATAGTCATCGTTGTATTCCGTTGCCAGGCCGTAGTTAGAGGTAATGGATGCCCCCCAACCGAATTGATCGTTAATCGGCGCGACAAAGTGGAAGTTGGGTACCCACGCTGTCGGGGCGATATTGTCCGCATTCAGGCTCTTGCCGGTGGGAGAGGTGCCGGAGACATTGACACCCGGGTCAACAAAAACGGCGCCCGCCGACATGGTTGGACGGTCAAACATCATAATTAATGCCGGGTTACGACTGGCATTGCCTGCATCGTCTGCGATAGCCCCTTCACCGGAATAGGCCCGACCCAGCCCTGATGAAGAGAATTCGTTGAGCTGGAAGCCTGCTGACCAGGCCTGGGTGGAAACAAGTGCTACAGCCACTGCAAGGGCAGATTGGGTAAAGCGGGTTTTCTGGCTCATGCCCATAACCTCATTGAGTTATTTTTTTTTAAACTATGTTACATGCCGTAACAGAAGCGCGGAAGTGTAGGGTCTGTGGTACAACAGAGAAATCAGACCAGTGCGCTGAGTATAGGTCTGACCAGATGAGTTGTTGCAAGTTTGTTTATGAAGTTTTTCAATTGTGATAACAGAAACGCGATCCAGCTGGCAAAATTGTCGGGGGGAGTAAGAGGCAGAAAAGCTGATTTTTGTTTTAGATCATTTTTAAGTGTGATTTCTGTCACTTAACGCGGTGATGGCGATTCTCGGCTGGAGGCTCACCGGGGGCAGGGCGTAAAATAGGCACATTATTTGTCTGGCACCGAAGGTGCCTATACAGAGGAAATCTACGATGAGTAAATGTAGCGCTGATGAAACCCCGGTATGCTGCTGTATGGATGTTGGCACCATTGTGGACAACACCGACTGCACCGCCTCATACAGCCGCGTGTTCGCCAACCGCGCGGAAGCGGAGCAAACGCTCGCTGCGCTGAGCGAGAAAGCGCGTAATGTGCAATCTGAACCGTGCAAAATCAACCCGACCTTCACCGATGTTGACGGCGGCGTACAGCTGGATATCGATTTTATTTTTAGCTGCGAAGCCGAATCGCTGATCTTCCAGTTAGGATTACGTTAATCCCTCCGTTTAACGCCCCGTAGAAGGGGCGTTACCTTTCTGTTCAATGTGTTTTGGCTCGCAATTTTTCGCTTCCCCGATTGGCTTAATGTAAAAAATTAGTTAAGACTGTTATCAGGTCAGACCACTTGGTTGTTTTGCTTAACAGGGGAGCGTTATGAGTCAGGCATTACCGCTTATCACCCGTCAGGGCGATCGCATTGCCATTGTCAGGGGGTTACGCACGCCATTTGCGCGCCAGGCGACGGTTTTTCATGGCGTTCCGGCCGTTGATTTAGGGAAAATGGTGGTTGGCGAAATGCTCGCCCGGAGTGACATTCCCGCGGACGTCATTGAGCAACTGGTTTTTGGCCAGGTGGTGCAGATGCCGGAGGCGCCGAATATCGCCCGGGAAATCGTGCTCGGCACTGGAATGAGCGTGCACACCGATGCCTATAGCGTCAGTCGCGCCTGCGCCACCAGCTTCCAGGCCGTGGCGAATGTTGCTGAAAGCCTGATGGCCGGCACCATCCGCGCCGGTATCGCCGGCGGCGCCGACTCCTCTTCTGTATTGCCCATTGGGGTCAGTAAAACACTGGCCCGCACGCTGGTGGATGCCAATAAAGCCCGCACGCTGAGCCAAAAGCTGAAGCTGTTTTCCCGTCTGCGGCCGCGCGACTTGCTGCCGGTCCCCCCGGCGGTGGCGGAATATTCAACCGGTTTGCGGATGGGCGATACCGCGGAACAGATGGCGAAAAGTTGGGGCATCACCCGGGAACAACAGGATGCGCTGGCGCATCGTTCGCACCAGCTGGCGGCCAAAGCCTGGGAAGAGGGAAAGTTGTCAGCTGAGGTGATGACGGCCTACGCGCCCCCTTTCCGCGAGCCGCTGGAGCAGGACAACAATATTCGTAAAAATTCAACCCTCGCAGATTACCAAAAGTTACGCCCTGCCTTTGACCGCAAACATGGCACCGTCACCGCAGCCAACAGCACGCCGCTGACGGACGGCGCGGCGGCGGTGATCCTGATGACCGAGTCGAGGGCCAAAGAGCTGGGTCTGACGCCGCTGGGTTATCTGCGCAGCTATGCCTTTACCGCCATCGACGTCTGGCAGGATATGCTGCTGGGTCCCGCATGGTCCACGCCGCTGGCGCTGGAGCGGGCAGGTCTGACGCTGGCGGATCTGACGCTTATTGATATGCACGAAGCTTTTGCTGCGCAGACGCTGGCCAATCTCCAGTGTCTGGCAAGCGAGCGCTTTGCCCGTGAAGTGCTGGGACGCTCGCAGGCCACCGGTGAGGTGGATGAGAGCAAGTTTAACGTCCTCGGCGGATCTATTGCTTATGGCCATCCTTTTGCTGCCACCGGCGCGCGGATGATCACCCAGACGCTGCATGAGTTGCGGCGACGGGGCGGGGGATTCGGTCTGGTGACGGCCTGCGCGGCAGGTGGTCTGGGTGCGGCGATGATCGTGGAGGCTGAATAATGGATGCTGTTTCCGCTTTTAAGCTTGAGGTCCGTGCGGACAAGATCGCGGTGATCACCATCGATGCCCCGGGTGAGAAAATGAATACCCTGAAAGCTGAGTTCGGCAATCAGGTGCGGGGGCTGATACGTCGGGTTCGTGATGATAAGTCGGTGCGCGGCGTGGTGTTTATCTCCGCCAAAGCGGATAACTTTATCGCCGGCGCAGACATTAACATGATTGCCCGCTGCCGCAGCGCGCAGGAAGCGGAAGCGCTGGCGCGCCAGGGACAGCAGATTATGGCTGAGATCCATGGCTTGTCGATCCCGGTGATTGCCGCCATCCACGGCGCCTGCCTCGGCGGCGGTCTGGAACTGGCGCTGGCCTGTCATGGCCGGATCTGTAGCGATGACGAAAAAACCCGACTCGGTTTGCCGGAAGTGCAGCTTGGCCTGCTGCCGGGCTCCGGGGGAACGCAGCGTTTACCGCGGCTGATTGGCGTCAGTACAGCGCTGGATATGATGCTTACCGGCAGGCAGCTGCGTGCGCGCCAGGCGCTGAAGGCCGGTCTGGTGGACGAGGTGGTTCCACAGGCGATTTTATTGCAGGCGGCGGTGGAGCTGGCGCTGAAGGGGCGACCGGCCAGTCGGGATATGCCCGTACGCGAACGCGTGCTGGCGGGGCCTTTGGGCCGCCATCTGTTATTCCATTTCGTCGGCAAACAAACGCAGCGCAAGACCCAGGGGAACTATCCGGCGGTGAAGCGAATTCTGCAGGTTGTCGAGAATGGCCTGACCCACGGTTGCAGCAGCGGTTACGCCGAAGAAGCTCGCGCGTTTGGCGAACTGGCGATGACCCCGCAGTCGCAAGCGCTGCGTTCGATCTTCTTTGCCAGTACCGATCTGAAAAAAGACCGTGGCGCCGAAGCAGAGCCCGGACCGCTGACGAGCATTGCGGTGCTGGGCGGCGGCCTGATGGGCGGGGGGATCGCCTATGTGACCGCCTGTAAGGGCGGGCTGCCGGTGCGCATTAAAGATATCCAGCCGCGTGGGATTAACCATGCCTTAAAGTACAGCTGGGATCTGCTGAATAAACAGGTCCGCCAGCGTCGTCTGCGCCCCAGCGAGCGCGATCGCCAGATGGCGCTGATCTCCGGCGCCACCGACTATCAGGGCTTTGCTCATCGCGACGTGGTGATCGAGGCGGTATTTGAGGACCTGGCCCTGAAGCAGCGGATGGTCAGCGAAGTGGAGCAATATTGCGGGCCGCAGACCATCTTTGCGTCGAACACCTCATCGTTACCGATAGGCGATATTGCCGCCCAGGCCCGTCGCCCCGGGCGGGTGATCGGCCTGCATTTCTTCAGTCCAGTGGAAAAAATGCCGCTGGTTGAAGTGATCCCGCATAAGGGAACCGATCCGCAGGCTATCGCTACCGTGGTGCAACTGGCTAAACGTCAGGGGAAAACGCCGATTGTGGTGGCGGATAAAGCGGGCTTCTATGTGAACCGCATCCTCGCGCCCTATATCAATGAAGCGATGCGCCTGCTGGTGGAGGGCGAACCGGTTGAAGAGATTGATAAGGCCCTGGTTAAATTCGGTTTCCCGGTAGGGCCAATCCAGCTACTGGATGAGGTTGGCATCGATACCGGCACCAAAATTATCCCCGTGCTGGAGAGCGCGTTTGGAGAACGTTTTAGCCCACCTGCAAACATCATTGACGCGATTTTGAAGGACGATCGCAAAGGTAGAAAAAATAATCGTGGTTTCTATCTTTATGAGACAAAAGGGCGTAAAAGCAAAAAACGGCCCGACCCGGCAGTCTATCCGCTGCTCGGCATCGACCGCCCCCAGTCGCGGCTCTCCGCGCAGCAGGTGGCGGAACGCTGTGTGATGATGATGCTTAACGAGGCGGCGCGCTGCTTTGATGAGCAGATTATCCGTAGCGCGCGCGATGGCGATATCGGCGCCGTCTTTGGTATAGGCTTTCCGCCATTTCTTGGCGGCCCGTTCCGGTATATGGATACTATCGGCGCGGGTGAAGTTGCCGCGATCCTGCAGCGCCTGGCCGCCCAGTACGGCCCACGTTTTACACCCTGTGACACTTTATTACGCATGGCCGAACAGGGGACAACCTTTTGGCCAGCGGATGAACGGCTGACCTAAGTTGTGGTCAAAGAAGATAAATCCGACTGCGGATGACGCTGTTGATTGGCTGTTTTGTAAACAATGATTGACTATACTTACGCCATTGAGGTAAAAAACAGCGTTTCATTCGTTGAATGGATCAGGCACAATGCCCGGCCACCGGGTCACCTGCGTATTGTCTTCGCAGGCCAAACTACGGTGCTTCTGGTTAACAAAAGCGGTGCAATATGCAAGTTTTTATTATGCGTCACGGCGACGCTGCCCTCGATGCAGCCAGCGACTCAGTTCGTCCATTAACCGTATGCGGTTGTGATGAGTCTCGTCAGATGGCAACCTGGCTGAAAGGTCAAAAAGTGGATATTGAGCGCGTTCTTGTCAGTCCCTATCTGCGTGCAGAACAGACGCTGGATATTGTTGGGGAGTGCATGAACCTGCCGAAACATGTCGACGTGATGCCGGAACTCACGCCGTGCGGCGACGTAGGCCTGGTTAGCGCCTATCTGCAGGCGCTGGCGAATGAAGGCGTGGCGACGGCGCTGGTCGTCTCCCACCTGCCGCTGGTGGGGTACCTGGTCTCAGAGCTGTGTCCGGGGGAAACGCCTCCGATGTTCACCACCTCGGCTATCGCCTGCGTGACGCTGGACGCCGACGGCAAGGGTGAATACCTCTGGCAGAAAAGCCCCTGCAATCTCAAGATGGCCAACGCCATCTGACGGCCCCGGAGCCCGCCGTTAAGGCAGCTCCGGCGGTTGCCACTCCTCTACCTCAATCAGTATCAGCAGTGCGGCGTCACCGCCGTACTCTTTTGGTGCCTGGTGAAACGCCATAATATGCGGGTGTTGCGCCAGCCACAGCGGGGTTTGCTGTTTGAGAATATGTTTGCCGTGCCCGTGCATCACACAGGCGCAAAACACATGTTCGCGGCGGCAGGCGGCAATCAGCGCGCCCAGTTCCTGTTTGGCCTGCTGCTGGGTGAGCCCATGCAGATCGAGAAGCAGTTCCGGCGAATAATCCCCACGGCGCAGCTTTTTCAGCTCAAAATGGCTGACGTCGGCGCGGACATATTTCGTCGAGCCTTCAGTATTCAGTAGCGGCTGAAACTCATCAGAGAAATAGTGGCTGTTATCGGCCTGTTCCTGCAGCAAACGCTTCGGAGCAACCTCAGTGACTTTCTTGCGCTGCGGACGGTGAACGATGGTGTCCTGCTTGATCTTGCGCGTGCCGGTCATTAACTGACGGAACAGCGCCTGATCCTCCTCGCTTAGCGATGTCTTCTTTTTCATTGTCCACTCTCATTAATACTTTGCGCTAGTTTACCCGACTCAATATCCCTTCGGGCAAGGAAAACCTGTTTTTTCCCCGGTCACCCCACGCAAGAATGCTGATTTATCGCCGTCTTCATGGCACACTAGCCGCCGAATTTATAGCAGAGTGTGCCCTGGAGGTTGTCGTGGATAAAATTTTTGTTGATGAGGCAGTCAATGAGCTGCATACCATTCAGGACATGCTGCGCTGGGCGGTAAGCCGTTTCAGTGCTGCTAATATCTGGTACGGTCACGGGACTGATAACCCGTGGGACGAGGCAGTACAGCTGGTGCTGCCGTCGCTCTACCTACCGCTGGATATCCCGGAAGATATGCGGACTGCGCGTCTGACCTCCAGCGAGAAACACCGCATCGTTGAGCGGGTGATCCGCCGCGTGAACGAGCGCATTCCCGTCGCCTATCTGACCAACAAAGCGTGGTTCTGCGGGCATGAGTTTTACGTCGATGAGCGGGTGCTGGTCCCGCGCTCCCCGATTGGCGAACTGATCAACAATCAGTTTGCCGGGCTGATTAACCATAAGCCGCAGCATATCCTTGATATGTGCACCGGCAGCGGCTGCATCGCCATCGCCTGCGCCTATGCTTTCCCGGAAGCCGAAGTCGACGCCGTGGATATTTCCCCGGACGCGCTGGCCGTCGCCGAGCACAACGTGGAGTCCCATGGCTTGATCCATCACGTGACGCCGATCCGCTCCGACCTGTTCCGCGATCTGCCGAAGCTGCAGTACGATCTGATCGTCACCAATCCGCCGTATGTCGATGAAGAGGACATGGCCGATCTGCCGGAAGAGTATGAGCATGAGCCGGTGCTGGGTCTGGCCTCCGGTAGCGACGGCCTGAAGCTGACGCGCCGCATCCTCGGTAACGCGCCGGATTATCTCAGCGATGACGGGATTCTGATTTGTGAAGTCGGTAACAGCATGGTACATCTGATGGAGCAATATCCGGACGTGCCGTTTACCTGGCTTGAGTTTGATAACGGCGGCGACGGTGTCTTCATGCTGACCAAACAGCAGCTGATTGACGCCCGCGCGCACTTCGGTATTTATAAAGACTAAAAAAAACAACACGCCAACATAACGAAAAAGATTGGAGCCGTGATGGCAGGAAATACAATTGGACAACTCTTTCGCGTCACTACCTTCGGCGAATCGCACGGCCTGGCGCTGGGCTGCATCGTCGACGGCGTGCCGCCGGGCATCCCGCTGACCGAAGCCGACCTGCAGCACGACCTCGATCGTCGTCGCCCGGGCACCTCGCGTTACACCACGCAGCGTCGCGAGCCGGATCAGGTCAAAATTCTTTCCGGCGTCTTCGAAGGCGTTACTACCGGGACCAGTATCGGTCTGCTGATTGAGAACACCGATCAGCGTTCGCAGGATTACGGCGCAATCAAAGATCTGTTCCGTCCGGGCCACGCCGATTACACCTACGAGCAAAAGTATGGTCTGCGCGACTATCGCGGCGGCGGTCGTTCTTCTGCGCGCGAAACCGCGATGCGCGTAGCGGCCGGGGCGATTGCCAAAAAATACCTTGCCGCGAAGTTCGGCATCGTCATTCGCGGCTGCCTGACGCAGATGGGCGATATTCCGCTGGCCATCAAAGACTGGGATCAGGTCGAGCAGAACCCGTTCTTCTGCCCGGACCCGGATAAAATCGACGCTCTGGATGAACTGATGCGCGGCCTGAAAAAAGAGGGTGACTCCATTGGCGCGAAAGTGACGGTGGTGGCTGACGGCGTACCGCCGGGCCTCGGCGAGCCGGTCTTCGATCGCCTGGATGCCGATATCGCCCACGCGCTGATGAGCATCAACGCCGTGAAAGGGGTGGAAATTGGCGACGGCTTTGAAGTGGTGAAGCTGCGCGGCAGCGAAAACCGCGATGAAATCACCAAAGACGGATTCCAGAGCAACCACGCCGGCGGCATTCTTGGCGGTATCAGCAGTGGACAGCAGATCGTTGCCCATATTGCGCTGAAACCTACCTCCAGTATTACCGTTCCCGGTCATACGATTAACCGCTTTGGCGAAGAAGTGGAGATGATCACCAAAGGGCGTCACGATCCGTGCGTCGGCATTCGCGCCGTACCGATCGCTGAGGCGATGCTGGCGATCGTCCTGATGGATCACTTTATGCGTCAGCGCGCGCAGAATGGCGATGTGACGACGACAATTCCACGCTGGTAACCATGAAAAACACCGTTATCGCACTGCTCGCGCTGCTGGCCAGCGCCGGTGATATGGCCAGCCAGCCGGACAACATCTACTCCATGTTCGGCGACGCCGACCTGACCTTCCCGGATGCGGTGGATGCCGAGGGCGAAAAGCACCCCTTGACCCATGGCACCTTCGTTCCCCTGCTGTACTCTCAGGATCGGGTGCTGCGCAAGTCC
>OGPE01000226.1_pt1 | contig 42737 bp, 59 predicted proteins | sample 1552881 | NCBI WGS metagenome assembly OGPE01 (sample SAMEA2580236, study PRJEB22360) | human gut metagenome | biome: human gut; feature: human-associated habitat; material: faeces | place: Denmark | collected 2008/2010 | reverse complement strand
AACAAGACAACAAGACAACAAGACAACAAGACAACAAGACAACAAGACAACAAGATAACAAGATAACAAGATAACAAGATAACAAGATAACAAGATAACAAGATAATAAGATAACAAGGTATTATCGTTGTTTCGCTTCTGCGATTAATCTGGATATCTCTGTTTTTGATAAACTTTTTAGTGCCTCTACCGCAGCCCTGACTACGTCAGAACGATTCACTCTGCCTTTACCTGAAATCATTTCACCCGTTATAAGGTCATCAATGTCTTTTAAGTTTTCTTCAAAAAAGGAAATGCTCACTGGTTTTGCTTTACTTACAGCCAATGGTCTCTCTGAAGTCACTTTGGTATTATCAATACCAGCAGTACCACCGTTAATAAACGCTGCCTCATCACGAGATGGAGCATTTGCTCTATTTCTCACAGAATAACCTCTTTAACTAACGATTCGATTTCTTGTTGTGCTTTGTCATTTTGCGTTTCAAAAATTGTCATTGATTCTGCCCAGGCATCTCGATGCGCTTTTCGATCACAAACTCGGGAGTTAGCCAGCCGCATTTCAGGATAATCCTTGAGTACTTCAGCTGCCTGATTTGCTTCATTGACAAACATGTTCGTGGGCGTCATGTTTAAAACGAGATATCCCCGGACGTCCTCATTAAAATCTTTTGCTGCTGTAAAAACAGAGCATGTATGAGGCACTACATCCAGGTCCATCTGAGAAGGCCGTAACGGAGAAATGAATACGTCAGCGGCCATCAATCCACTACGCATTTCTGCACTGTCGCGGCCAGCACAGTCTGCGATGACAAAGTCATAAGATTTCTCGTGTTCCTTTAGCATGGCTTTGATGTTGCCTGTTGCACCAGTAACCGGAATATGGGGAAGATCTTCAGGACGATTGTTGTACCAGGTCAATACAGATTTCTGGTCATCTGCGTCGACAATAATCACTCGATTGCCCAGTGACATCAGATACGCAGCTATAGATACCGCCAGTGTACTTTTACCAACCCCACCCTTTTGACTACCCAATACTATTATCATCATAGCCTCATATTAAGTTGTTAAGTTAACAACTTAATATTGCCAAACAGGCGACAATATTGCAATAACTTTATTAAGTTAACATCTTATTAAGTTGTTAACTACTTGAATTATAATTAAATAACATTAACAAGATAACAAGATAACAAGATAACAAGATAACAAGATGATAAGATAACAAGATGGCAAGATGGCAAGATGACAAGATAACAAGGTGGCAAAGTGGTGCCTTTATCCAAAATCCCCATAGAACCGCTTAATGCAGCTTTTAACTCAGGGCTACCTTTAGGGAGGGTAGTATCAACAAGTTATGACCGCGTGAAGCAAAAAGTGGGGCGTAGTGGGAAGACTTTGAATCTTCGGTGTGCCGAAGTGGGGAGTTGGTGAGACAAATTTGGTAAAAGGTGGGGAGAAGCGGGATAGCTTCTCACTTCTATCCAAAAAGGTGTGTTGAAGTGGGATGGTGCGTAAGTATATACAGATAAAAACACACATTTAACAGGTTCTCATCCCGCTACAACACACCTATTAAGACGTTTAAGGCGAGGCTTCCCCCTACAACACACCTATCAAGATGTTTAAGAAGAGACCTCCCGTTTCAACACACCTTAATCGCGTTCTTTCCCGTTTTGACACACCTTATACAGCTGTTCCTGGTTTCAGATTTGCTGAGCGACTGTGGATCAGAATGAAAGTCTCTTTACCTTTTTTGGTGATGCTGTGGTCAAGGTACCCAATATCCTGCAACTGCTTAAGGGCCAGTTTAATGATACGGTTCTGTTCCTTTACCGGAGAGAGCAATGAGAGCCTGTCTCGTATTCGTTTGAAAGATATGGGGACTGGGTTCGTAGGCAGGCTTTCGATGAAAGTATACAGGGCCTGAGCTGCTTCCTTTCGGGTTAAAGCGTTTATCGGCTTATGTCGTAGCAGAACAGTGTAATCAGTTTGGTAGAGTTCCCATAGTCGCTGATCCGCTTCAAGTTCCACCTGGTCGTTTGCAAAATCAAGTTCACCTGTCTTAAGCAAACCTGTTACGGAAACTTTTTGAAGGCCCTCTGAGTCGCTACGGGTAAAGGTAATGGTCTTGCCACGTATCCTGGTCAAAGCTTCTGAAATACTTTTTCTAAGACGGGAATCGAATCTCTTAGACTCAAAGCGGCACATTCCGGCAAACTCATGAAAAGTAAGCTTAATGCTGTTGGTTTTTAAACCGTACTTACTGAAAGCTTCTATGATACCGACCCATACCTTGAAGTCGATGGCCATACTCAACCGTTCACCGGTTATACGAATATCGTCGTAACCCTCCCGCCTTGAGAATTCCAAATCCTTGAGTACAGAGGTCGCATCGATTGATGTTCTGGTGCCCTTTGCAGGCCTGCTTGAAGGAACAAAAACATTTAATCTCATCAGGGCTACAGGCTGAACTGTGGCCTTACTTGTGACGGTGAGTTTATTGTTAACACTTTCACAATCTGGACCTATAACCTCGCCGATATAAACATTCTCATTCATATAGTTATATCCATTCATAGAATATGATCGATATGTGCCTAAATATTAACTCTTTCCCGTTTCGACACACCTTTCTTCCCGATTCTACCCACCATTACCCCGTTTTGACACACCTTTTTCCCGCTTCAGAACACCTTTCTCCCACTACGACACACCTGAAATCGCTACGAAGCCCGTAAACAAAGGCTTTGACGCTAAAGGGATCAGTTTGGATCTATTTGGATAACTAAGGGTAAGTTATTGGATCTACTCAAAGGATATGTGGATAACTCATTATGGAATCTATAGAACTTAAGAGCGTAAGGTGCTTTAAAAGGCTTCATCTCCCCTGGTGCTTCCTCGCTCACTCGCGGGCTTCGCCCTGTCGTTCGGCTGCGGCGAGCACTGCTAGCTCTCTCTGAAAGGCAAAATTTAACCGATCCTCGCAACGGGGATATCTTTCCAGCGAGTGGTGTACGCAGGGGAGAGCATATCGCGTTTCATTTGCCAGGATGGCGCAATTCCTCTACCGGCAAACCATACTTTACCCAGCCCTGAGTGGTTGATCCCGTCCAGAACCTTCATCAGCTCAGCACTGTGAGGGCGTGGCGGGCGTTCGTCGAACAGCTGCAGCTGCGAAACGCCGGAGCCGGTGAAGTCATTCAGCATCACACCGGCTTTGGCATACCGGTGCCCATCCCTCCAGATACGCTCCAGAGCCGTTGTGGCGGCTGCAATGATGTCCCTGGTGTCCTGAGTCGGGGTCAGCAGTTTTTCCGTGGCCACGTTGCCGTAGTACGGCTCTTTAACGGCGAACGGGGACGTTTTGATGAAAACGGAAATATGCCGGCAATACTGGCGCTCTTTACGCAGCTTTTCAGAGGCCCGCTCTGCGTGCTGGCAAATAGCCTGGCGGAGCGACTCGTACTCTGTGATCTTCACGCCAAAACTGCGGCTGCACACAATTTGCTGTTTCGTCGGAGGGGCTTCCTCAAGCGAAAGGCAGCTTTCCCCGTTCAGTTCCCGTACCGTTCGCTCAAGGACCACAGAAAAATTTTTGCGGATGAAGGTCAGGTTCGTCAGGGCCAGATCGAGCGCGGTCTTTATGCCCAGCACATTCAGCTTGCGTGCAATACGGTTACCCACCCCCCAGATTTCTTCAACCGGCTGCAGTGAAAGCAGTTTCCGCGTTCTCTGCGGATTTCCCCTGGTCAGAGCGAGTACGCCACGAAACTGTTTCCACTCTTTTGAGGCCCACTGGGCTGATTTTGCGAGGGTTTTCGTCGGTCCGGCGCCCACGCCAATGGTCAGGCGGGTACAGTCATACACGTGCTGACGCAGCTGCCGGCCGAAGTCCTCAAGCCCCATACAATGCTCCACGCCGGTCAGGTCGAGGAACATCTCATCAATTGAATACTGTTCCACCCTGGGTGCCAGTTCCTCCAGGCAGTTCATCACGCGCGCTGACATCGAGGCGTAAAGTTCATAGTTACTTGAAAATGCATATATTTTTTCCGGGTACCTTTCGTTTTTTATCTGAAACCACGGAGTCCCCATTTTGATCCAGGGCTTCGCCTCGGCACTGCGAGCGATTACGTTCCCGTCGTTGTTGCTCAGGACGACTATCGGCTTTCCTTTCAAATCCGGGCGGAAAACACGTTCACAGCTGGCATAGAAGCTGTTCACATCGGCCAGGGCAAACATCAGTACATCTCCCTCGGGCGGTGGATGATATGCGTGACGACGCCAAAGATATCCAGCTCGTCGGGGTCAGGATAAATCGGCGACCAGGAGGCATTCATGGGCTGCAGCGTCAGCCGTGGCGTCAGCAGAAGCCGTTTCACCGTAAACTCCCCCTGTACGCTGGCGACAACGATATCGCCATGCCGCGGCTTTTCAGCACTGTCCACAACCAGCAGATCGCCATTGTACAGACTGCCGTCGGCCATGCTGTCTCCGCTGGCACGCAGGTAGTAAGTCGCGCTCGGATGCCGTATGCAGTAATCATGGAGATCCAGATCGGACTCGACATAGTCAGCAGCAGGGCTGGGAAAACCGCAGCAGGCCAGATCGGCAAACAATGGATGGGCCTGTGGCGGGAGTTCTTTCCCGGCGCTGAAAAGTTGTAGCTTCATCTTTCCTCCTGACACTCCAAAAAATACTGGTTATGTATACAGTATATTTTACAGCGTGGCGATAATCCAGCTCGCCTTCTGAACGAACTTTATGAGTAAATAAAAACTCTCAAAATGATCCTTTTAATCATTTTGATATCTTTGTGTTGCTCACATTGAGAAATATTGCTTTGATTTTTTCATTTTGCTCGTATAATCAGTATCAAATTGAGTGTAATTAACGGAGCATAATGATGAATATTTACTGCGATGATGGTTCAACTAATGTTAAGCTGGCATGGTTTGAAGGCGATGAGCTTCAGACCCGAGTCTCTGCGAACTCCTTCAGGCATGGCTGGAAAGTGGCGGAATTCAGTGCGGCAACGTTCAATTATCAGGTGGGCACGCTGAAATACACCTGGGACAGCGTCAGCCGGGATGCCATCCCGACAACAAACGTGGAATATCAGTACGGTGATCTCAACCTGCTGGCTGTGCATCATGCGCTGCTGAACAGCCGACTGGAGCCGCAGCCGGTGAGTCTGACCGTGACGCTGCCCCTGAGTGAATATTACGACGGGGACTGCCAGCGGAACGAGGAGAACATACGACGCAAACGGGAAAATCTGATGCGTGAGCTGGTTCTGAATAAGGGCAGGGCGTTTACCGTAACGGACGTGAAGGTGATGCCGGAATCACTGCCGGCGGCGTTCTCCCGTCTCGCTGAGCTGAAGCCCGGCCCCGCGGAGACCACCCTGATTATCGATCTCGGTGGCACCACGCTCGATGCCGGTGTGATTGTCGGCCAGTTTGACGACATCAGTGCGGTGCACGGTAATCCGTCTGTTGGCGTGTCACAGGTCACCCGGGCAGCTGCAGGCGCACTGCGGGCGGCAGACAGCGAAACCAGCGCGCTCATCGCTGACACTGTCATCCGCAACCGCAATGATCGTCAGTATCTGCAGCGTGTGATCAACGATGCCGGTAAAATCGACGAGGTTCGGAACAAAATAGCCGAGGCAATCACCTCCCTGGGGGCGCGGGTCACCGGTGAGCTGACGGCCTTCAGGAACGTTAACCGGGTATTCCTGGTCGGGGGAGGGGCCTCCCTCATAGAAGACGCTATCCGTCAGGCCTGGCCTCTGGCCCCTGACCGTATCGAGGTTATCGGCGATCCGCAGATGGCGCTGGCCAGGGAGATTGCCCTTTACAATAAAGAGGACTAAACGTGCCGGACGGCCAGTATTCTTTCTATCTGCACAGCGACGATCGCACCGACATCACGGCGATGGCTACCATCAGCACCATCTCACAGCCCCTGCGCGGTGAGTTCATCCGTACCGCCGCCACCGCCGGGGCGGTGGTATACCAGGTGGATGCCCGTTTACCGGCGCTGATCCCGGTGTTCTTTGCCGGGCAGCTGAGTGCTGTCCGCCTTTGCGCCGTGATGGCCCTGGTCTCCGGAACCTGGTCCTCACTCGCCGGCCTTCCGGATGAGCCCGAAAATGGTGAGGCTGCTCTGCCTGTATCACCGGAGACAGAATACCAGCGCCGGCGTTACACCCTGACGCTTCAGAATGGCCGGAGTGGGGAACGGGTGGAAAGTGTGCTGACGGAAGCGTCATCCCGTCTGCGTGGCGATCTGCTGAGAAACCTGATTATCACCGGTCTTGCCCTCCACACAACGGCGCCGGAACTGCCGCGCCTGCTGGCCAGTATGCCGGTACCGCCCACCTCGGTCAGTGAGCTGCAGGCACTGGTTCAGCAGATGGCCGGCACCGCTGACGTGAGCAGGGCTGCAGTTGCTGTACCGGATACGCCGGTAACATCTGCCGTGCCGGTGTCCGGGTCGGATACCCGGGAAATAAAGAAAAATATGCGGCGTGCATTCGGTGACTAACAGTACGAATCACATCCACCACTATACCGATTTCAAATGACTGGCATCCCCAGAGAGGTTCTCATGTCACCAGGATTCAGAAATGTTCTCCGTCTCGCCCGCATTCCCGTCGACAGCAGTGAACCGGTGCGCAGAAAATTTGGCAGCCGGCTGATTGGCATTGTGACGATATGTCTGCTTCCGCTTCTGGTTTTCGACGTTCCGCAGTGGGTTTTCATTTTGTCGCAGGTCATCTGGGGGGCGGGCGTCTATATTGGCCTGTCCCTGGCCGGGGATAAATCACTGAACCGCTGATACAAATTTTCAGGTTGTTCAAAAAAAAGAACAGACGTGGTGGCGTCTGTTCTCCCGCGCTTCTCCGTCGTTTTCCTTCAGGTTATCCACAATTTTAAGCCCCGGATTTGTGGACAGGTATGCCGGTAATTCCCCGTTCGCCTGGCGTTAACGCAAGCCTGCCGCCCGCTGCCAGTGTCTCGCATCCGGTCTGGTACGGGACGGGCGGTTTATCTGCTCCGGCCCGGCGTCGTTGAGAGTGTACGCCAGTCCCTCGCCCTTTTAAGGAACGCCCTTCAAGCCGCTTTCGCGGCATATCCTTGCCGTCGAAACGACTGACGGCTCCGGTATTCCACGGTCGGCCTGACCCGTGACCGGCCGCGGCGTACAGGCAGCGTGCGGCAGGGAAGGGTATCGCGGTGATATCTCCTGCACACACTGACCACAGAGGAGTCGGCGGATACCGCCCGAAAAGAGAATGGAAAAACGTATGACCGTAAAAGCTTTCAGCGCCCGTCTGGCGCAGTACCCGGAAGACGAACTGTGCTGCGGCACGTTCTGGCTGGCTGATGATTTTCTCTCACTCGACGACTCGCTCACGGAGGGTGACATCGAGGCGGCGATGGAGCGTGCGCAGGACAGCCATGATGCGAATGACGGCTTCAACTGGTGCCACCTGCAGGCGGCAATCGACGAGGTGAAACGAGCATGAACAACTGGCTGATCGGTATGAGTGTCGATGTCGATGACGTCGAAATTATGGTCAACTTTATTGTCTGTGCGCCCGACCTGGAACATGCCGAAGCGGGTATTCAGGCAATGGGTCGTACCTGGTGGCCAGCATTAAGCCGGGAGGACGACGGACACCGCTGGCAGTACCTGCAGGGTGTCGTCTGGTTCAACAGCATCGTCCTGCTCGATGACGTGGAAAACAGCATCCTGCGTGGCCTCAGATTTCTTGATGCGTGGGTGATTTCCGGCACACCCGATGCACCGGTCATCATGGATGAGTACGGAAATGACTGGCGGGATATCACACGCTGACCTTCAACCGACAGGGCGCAATGCCCTGTTTTTTTGCCCTTCTGATGCCGTCGCCTTTTCCGGCTCCGCTTTTATCCGCGACCGCCAGGCGGCGCGGGGGGATGAACCTGCCACCCGCTGCCAGTGTCTCGCGTCCGGTCTGGTACGGGACGGGCGGTTTTTCCGCTCCGGCCCGGCGTCGTTGAGAGTGTACGCCAGTCCCTCGCCCTTTTAAGGAACGCCCTTCAAGCCGCTTTCGCGGCATATCCTTGCCGTCGAAAAGACGGACGGCTGCGGTATTCCACGGTCGGCCTGACCCGTGACCGGACGCGATGAACAGGCAGCGTGCGGCAGGGAACGGTATCGCGGTGATGCCTCCTGCCCCCTCTGACTACAGGAGTGCTGCCATGTCCAGATTCATTCTCGGGAACTGTATTGATGTGATGCGCGGATTCCCCGACCGTGCCGTGGATCTTATTGTGACCGATCCGCCTTACCTCGTCGGTTTTAAGGACCGCCAGGGCAGACAGATTGCCGGGGATGTGACGGACGAATGGCTGCAACCGGCCACGCTGGAGATGTATCGCGTCCTTAAAAAAGACGCGCTGATGGTGAGCTTCTACGGCTGGAACCGTGTGGACCGCTTTATGGCCGCGTGGAAGGCGGCAGGATTCTATGCCGTGGGCCAGCTTGTGTTCACCAAAAACTATGCCTCCAACCGTCGTAACGCCAGGGCCCGACGCGGATTTGTGGACTACTGCCATGAAGGGGCTTATGTCCTTGCCAAAGGCCGCCCCGTGCCGCCCCTTAAACCGCTGCCGGATGTGCTGCCCTTCCCGTATACCGGTAATACCCTGCATCCGACGCAGAAACCGGTGGAGGCGCTACAGCCGCTGATTGAGTCATTCAGCGCCCCGGGCGCGATTGTTCTCGACCCGTTTGCCGGAAGCGGTTCGACCTGCGTCGCTGCATACCGTGCCGGACGCCGCTATATCGGCATCGAAATGCTGGCGCAGTACCACCGGGCCGGAACCGAACGACTGGCCGCCATGCACCGGGCCGTCAATACCCCGGCGGCGAACGATGAATGGCTCCCGGAGGCCGCGTAATGAATTACGACGGACACGAAGCCCTGCGCCGCGATATGGCCGGGCTGGCGAACAATCTTTGCGACCTGAAAACCACCCTGAAAGTGCTGGAAGACACGTACCACTACCGGTACGACGGACTGGCGGAACGGCTTGCCGGTATCAGTCTGCGACGTCTCAGCGTCCTGATGGATGAGGCGTTCAATATTGCACTGATGCTCGATGAAAGCTTTCTGGACTGAGGAGAGAACATGTACGGAACCCGTGAAGATCTTTGCAGGATGCTGAATGAGCAATATCCCGCAGAAACCCCGCTGAACCTGATTATCTGGACCCCGGCGGATATTGAAGCGCTGGCTGACGGGATGGAATATTCCTTTTCAGAACAGGACGTAAGGGCAGTACTGGAACGCATGGACGCTATACCGGAAGAACATCGGCTTGAGTCGGGCGTGTCAGCCGGCCTGGTGATGGCACTGATAGACCAGGTGAAAGAGAGCGGGCAGAGAGTGACTGTGCCGGTTGACCTGCTTGAAACCCTGCTGATTACCGCCGAACAGGCATTGTGGGACAGGGAATGGACCGCGCGGGATCGCAATCAACCGGTGCCGGAAAGCGTCATGCGCCGCCTGGCGGATACAGCGAAAGTGCGCGCATTACTGAAAAGCTGACAGCAGAACGCCCCGCCACGCTGCGGGGCGATATACCCCGGACAGAGACGATAATGTTGAAAAATGAAACCCTTAACACGCTTATTCTGCGTCACGGCGACCGGATGCTGCGCCAGGCTGGCTGGCCCGACGCTGTTGATATGGCGCCCGTCGCCCCTGAAACCGTACCCGGCTGGCTCGCCGCCTGCGGCTCTCTCAGTGGCGTGGAAATCCTCACGCTTACGGAACAGCTTTGTCAGCCGCTGACGTATGGCCGGGCAGCGTTGTTGCTCGCCAGCGCCCGGCGGCTGGCGGGAACCCCGGCTCGTCTGCATCTCTTTCCGGTGCAGGCATATCCGCATCCGGAGCGGCTGGCTGACTGTCAGGTTATCCGCCTGCCTTACGCTCAGGAGTGGCTGACGGCGGCGGAATGTGACGATCTGCTGGCCTTCCTGAAAGCCTCCCTCACGCAGATATCGGAAATCGTCCACCGGGATACGAAGCGCATCGCCGCCGCGCTGACGTCGTCCGTCAATCCCCGTCTGATGGACAGGCGGATCGGTGACTGGCGCTTGCTGGCCGTGGAGTATGATCATGATAACTGCCTGGACGAAGACGAAACCGACAGGCTGGATCAGGTCCTCGATGCCATTCTGATTCGCGATGCGCGATTCTGCCCGGTCCTGCTCACCCTGGTTAACGAGCGGGAGGAAACTATCAGGAGCGCAGGGGTTATCGCTGATCAGCTGCGTTTTACGGACACGCCGGTCCGGCGCTGGTTTGATCGCCGGGTTTTAAGGGAAATGGTGAGAGAGGCCCGCGCCAGCAGAACTCAGGAGTGACAGCCCGGAGCGTCAGGGGAGGGGGACCCTCCCTTGTCAGCCTGCCGGCACAGGAGGAGTGGTGCGATAAGGATGTCGCCGTGCCGGCTCCGCGTCCACCCGGCCCGGTTTCCGGGCCTTTTGGGTGAACACAACCCTCTGTTATCGCCGTGCCGTGTGCTGGCTGTGCCGTGCCTTCACTTTAGCCCGGCAGCCGCAGAGGCTGGAGTTTGCTGGCGCACCCATCTCCGGATAAGGAAGTCGCCGGCTTGCCGTTGCCGCCGGCTCCGCTTCACCCGGCCCCATCCCTCCGGTCTGTGGCCTTATTCCTGCGTCTGTCGCGTCGCGACATCTGCTTCCGCTTTTCTCCCTGTGGTCGAAAAACGGGGGGAGAAACCCTGTATTCAACCTCCTGCATCGCGACGGGTAGTGCCGTGCCTTCACTTTAGCCCGGCTGCTGCAGATGCAAGGGTTCGCTGACGCCGCCATCCTCGCCCGGTCGCAGTTTTTTTTTGATGCTCGCCGTTCTTCCCGTCGTTTTCTCGCTCAGGTTTCGCTCGAAAACCGTCCAGACCCGCTTCGCGCTTTATCTGCGCTGCGGCCTCCGGTGTCGCCCCTGCATCTTCCGCTTTCCGCCGGGCTGACGTGTCGGCACGGCACAACCCGGTGCCGCAGTCCATGTGATTACGGAGGTTTTACCATGCAGTATGTGACAACACGCCCCGTCCTGAATGTTGAAGAGTGTGACCGCCTGTCTTTTATGCCCTACCTGTTCGGCACGGATTTCATGCTCGCAGAATTGCAGGTGTATGCGCTGGCGAAACAATGGATGCCTGAATACAGCAGTGAGTTCTGGCATTTCATCCGGCTGCCAGAGGGCGGCGGTTACATGATGCCGGATTGTGGCCGGGTTCATCTGGTCAACAGTGAAAACTGGTTTGATCGCATGGTCAGCGCCGACGCGGCGGGCATTATTCTGACCAGCCTGGCGATTAATCGCCGTCTGGCGGCCCATCATGACAGCAGTAACCCGGCACTGACCCGCCTTTATATGCTGCGTGATGCCCAGCTCTGGAATCACATTACCCTTCACCCGGAATGCAACGCCATTTACGCCGCGCTGGACTGATTAACGACCGGGGCGGCCATGCCGCCCCGCAGGGAGACGAAAAAATGAATTCATCCATCACCACTCCGGCCATCTACGTGGGCACGTATCACCAGTACAACGGCGGCAGTATTTTTGGCAAATGGTTTGATTTAACCGATTTCGACGACGAAGACGAATTTTATGACGCCTGCCGGGCGTTGCATGCCGCCGAGGATGACCCCGAGTTTATGTTTCAGGACTGGGAAGGGATCCCGTCTCAGTTTGCCTCTGAATCCTCTGTTAAGTGGGCGTTTATCGAGGCATTCCGGCAGGCGCAGGACGACGGGCGCGCAGCCGCGTTTGTGGCCTGGGCGGAATATACCGGCGAGTGCGACTATGACGCCTTTGATGATGCGTATTGTGGCGAGGCTGAAAGCGAGGAGGATTTTGCTTATGGCTTTGTGGAGGATCACGGCCTGTTAAACGAGGTGCCTGAATCCCTGCGCGTCTATTTCGATTATGAGGCTTACGCGCGGGATCTGTTCAGCAGCGGCTATGTCTTCCATGAAGGCTATGTATTCAGCAACTGATTACTATCCGGCGGGGAAGCCCGCCGGTTAAGGAGAAAGCACATGAAACTTGCACCACAAAGCCGCGATATCCTGCGACAGTACAAAGCCCTGATTAATGCCCGCCGCCGCGATGCCGGGCAGGGGGGAACCTCTGCCGCTTCCGGCCGCGCGAAAACCCTGGCAGGCTGCGCCTGCCGGAGAGAGACGTCGCCGCGCCTCCGGCGCCGCGCACTCTCCTCTTCGTTGTCAGTCGCTGTTGCCCGGGAATACGCGTATTATCAGGGATATCTTCCTGTAAAGCAGACCGGTGATGCATATGTCAAAGTGGAATATCGCAGCTTTTCCAAAAGAGAAGCAGGACAAAGTAGCCGTCGATAAGGTGGCCGCTGCCGTTGCCTGGCAGGAAAGGATGAACAAGCCTGTTGTGCCTGAGCTTGTTGAACGGGAACAGCCTGAACACCTGCGCGAATATTTCCATGAACGGCTCCGCGTACATCGACTGAACAGTCAGCAGCTGCCGCGCGCAAATGCGCCCGAATATAATAAACCCGGAGATGAGCAGCAGAAGTGATTCTTATCGTCAGTGTGTCCAGGGAGGAAATTTTATGCGTATGTCTCTGATGTTTGCTGCCGTGACGCTTTTAACCGGTATTAACCTGTTTTTTTTTCCGTTTCAGCCTGTTCCGGCTCTGTGGGGGGCTATCCTGGCCGTTGCTTTTGTTCTGATTAATGTCGTGGCGGATAAGCTGCGCCTCTGGAGTGGCATGGCGTGGATTATCGCTGCCGGTATCATAATAACGCTGATGCTGCAGGGGAAAGAGCCGGGTGACGAATTACGTGTGCTGATCACCGTTTTTGCTTTCCTGGCTTCGGCCTGGTACTGCGTTGTTCAGTACAGAAAAGAGAAGGGCGGATCTCAGTCCTGACCAGACCAGACCAGACCTACCGGTACTCTCCATCTTGCTGCAGCTCTTCCTCTGTTTAACTTTCTTTTCACACAATCTGCCCCGGGGCCACCTTCGGCTCCTGACCCGCTGGCGCGGTTCAGTCGTCGAGCCACACTCCGCTAACCGCGAAAAGACGCGGTAAGCTCCGCCGAACCCGCTACGCGGTTTCGGGCCTGACGGCTAGTGTCTGATGTCTGAAGTCAAGGTCAACGGCAGCGCTTGCTGCGACCGTCCCGGTCGCGCCGCTTTCACCGTGCCGGCGAAGGACTGCCGGCACTCTGATGGCGCCACGCCGTTCCGTCGTGTCGGGTGTGTTCATTCTCATCCCTTCCCCTGGTGAGTCATCTCTCGTCCGTTCCCCGGCGAAGGGCTGGTCGTAGCACCGCCGTGTCGTCACCCAAGGGGTAAATAAACTCCGCCAAAAACTTTTTGCCAGGGACCGCAAAAACTTTTTGTCTCCGCCCCTTGTTCTCCTCCTTACGACGTTGCTCCTTTGCCCTTTGCCGCCAGGGAACTCACCGAGAGATGGATTAACCACCAGACCAGAGGAAAAGCAGAATGAACACACAGAACGTCAACGTCAAAACCGCCACCAAAGAATCTACCGAAAGATGGGTTGAAAACCTTCTGGCCAACGCGATTAGCGAGCAAAAGAGCCTCCTGCTGCATCTGGTAGAGCTTAAAAACAAGCGTCTGAGAGAAAGCGAAAGAAGTGAACTGGTATGGGGCGCGTTGATGCGTATGGCTGATAACGTCCTGGGTGCGGGAGTGGTTGACTGGCACGCTGACGTTCTGCAGGTGCATTTCGGCGTTGCTCAACCATGGCTGCAGTCCCGGAAACTCGTTGAGCTTCTTTTTGGTGATACCGGTAAGGAAGCGTGGAATGACGCACGCAAATACATTGCTGACTCAATGCGCGCTGAACGCCATATGCCATGAATCTGCTTTTTTACCCAACATCTGGCGGTCCGGGGGCCGCCGGTGATCCACATAAGGAGAGATGTATGAACTTACACCTGATCGAACCCTCTGCAGTCCTGGGAATGCAGACCACCGCAGAGGCAGAACGTGCGTACTGGTTGAGTCGCCGTAACGATGCGGTGAAAGCACCGGAAGAAATCGACGTTCATGCCTTTCACGAGGCGCTGGGCCTGATGTATCCGCTCAACTGGTCAACAAGTGAGAACGGCGAGTGGGAAACGTTCATGCTGCAGGAGATGGTCTGCTGTGACGTGACAGAGATATACGCCCGCTACGGAGCCAGATATTTCCGGCTGCGGGATGTGTGCAACCTGAGCCATGCGCAGATTACAACGCGCATTAAGGAGGAATTTAACCTGTTCCGGAAATGAAAAAAGCAGGGAAAACCCTGCTTTATCCACGCCGTAAAAGTCGCGGTAACGATTTTTTCGGCTGTTCAAATTAACTTAGAGGTACATATGAACCTATCCATTCTTTCACCTTCCACTGAGGCTGTAAAGCCCCGTCGTCATCCACGTATCCAGCGAGACGATATTGCGGCCCAGGAGATTGATCCGGCGCTGAAAGCCTTCGGGCGGCATATTGCCCGCAGTATTCGTAAGGGGCGCGGCGTTCATATCCCCGCGATGAACAACACCGCCTTCGGGCAGGTACTCCGCACACTTGAACTCAAACGCGCATGTAACTGATAAGGTGAGCCGCTCCTTCGGGAGCGGCAACAGCGGAGATAATGTTATGTCACAGCTGAGTTTTGCCGATGTGTTCAATCTGGCCAGAGAAACTGCGGATAACCGCCCTGTCATTCAGGCAGGGCAGCAGATCGCGGAAACGGTGCCCACGGTTCATCGTATGATGAGCGAGCAGTACAGCCGGGGCCGTTTTATCCGCGTATTTAAGGATACGGGCCGCCATCTGGGGCGCTGGGAAGTGTTCAGTGATTTTCTGTCGCTTGCCGCCAGCGAGCTGGATATGGCCCGGATACGAACGCCGGAGAGCATGGAGCACTGCCGGAAAATCTGCGCCCGGTACGAGGCCACCGACATCGCGAACATGCAGGAAATGTTCTGCCTGATGGTGTGTGCGCTGGAGGCGAAATTTCATGATTTTCTCGGTGCCATTTTCATGGAGCTTGAACTCGGAGATAACTTTCGCGGGCAGTATTTTACCCCGTATTCAGTGCAGTGTCTGATGGCGCGGATGCTGATGCCAGGCGTCAGAGACACTATCCGCCGGGAAGGGATTGCCACCGTCAGCGATCCGGCGTGTGGGGCTGCCGGGATGCTGATCGCCTATGCAGAGTGCCTGCTTGAAGCTGATATCAACCCCTCCATGCACATGTTCGGCAGCTGCATTGACATCGATCCGGTGGCGGCCGATATGGCATTCATCCAGCTGTCACTGCTGGGGATAGCGGCGGAAGTGGTGACGGGCAACACGCTCACGATGCAGATCCGGCGTGTGAGGTATACCCCGGTTTTCTACCTCAATGACTTTGAAAAACGACTGGCAGATCTGCGCCGGTTCAGGGCTATGCGGGACTTTATGCGCGGAATACAGGAGGCCGCGTAAATAACCGGAAGGGCAGGGGATAACCTGCCCGACTGCGCTGAAAGGCCGCAGCGCCTGTGGCGCTGAATAATACCGGCTGCGCTACGCGCCGCCCGTATTACTCCGGCGCGGTATTATCTCATCAATATTCTTTATTCATCTCTGTTACATCGCTTCCGCTATTCTGCTGTGTATCTCTTCCGCTATTTATCTCTGATGAAAGATTAAATAAATACTGACCCGGGCGTCGTCCCTGTCGGGACACGGCTGTCGTGAACAGAGCCAGCAAGCTGTCTCTGCCCTGTCGGGCTTCCATCCTGACGCAAATTCAAAATCTCGCTTGCTGCATCCTTATCAGGATGCGCCGCTCTCACCGTGGCGATAAATACCCGCCACTCCAGGGCCTGAACGTGAATCCGATAAACACCGGATTGACGTTCAGGGTTGTGCGCATTCTCACTCCTGCTCGATATCGCCCGACTTCATCTTTCGCGGAGGGCTGCTTTTAGCATCAGCCGTGGAGGAAATAAAGGGGTATATAAACGCCGCGCGCCCCTTTATTTCCTCCCCGTCGGCTGCAAATTGCCCTTCGCCGCTCAGTGATGAAGTCGAACGATTTAATAAACCGCGAAGGAGAAAATCAGTATGCGCACAATGAAAGTCAACACCGCCACTCGTGAATCAGACGAACAGTTTAAAACAGATAAATATCTGCGCAGTGCCGTAACCAATGGTAAAGCTCGCCTGGATTTTATCCCGGAGCTCTTTTTTACGCCGTTAGCCGATACTATGGCCGCGAACTGGTTACGCCAGCATTCTGAATACGACGGCGGTTCCTGGTCTTACTGGGTTATTCCACAGGGTGTCGGCGGGAATATTGCACCCAACAGCATCCAGTTCATTACCACGCAGACCGGATATATCGCACCTGAAGGTGAGCAGCGTTACAGGATGTGCATCCCGGGAAATTATTTCGAAGGTGAGGTCAGCGCTGATGCAGCAGGCATTATTGCCACGCTGATGATTATGAACAGGCTGTCATGGCACGTGGCTGAAATGGGGCCGCAATATGACCAGATCTGCAGGCGACTGGTTTCACGGCAGGATGCACTGAAGGATTATATCAGCATTATTCATCATCCCGAACGGCATTTAATATGGCGGGCAATTGATTAATCACTTCCCTGTTCTGAAGACCTCATGAATGAGGTCTTCATTTTGTTGTAAAAGATGACTGGCCGGCATTTTTATTTTTCTTGATAGCGAGGTAGATGGCCTCAATCTTCCTGGCGTACTCCAGTCGTCGCATGGCCTGCCTGTCCGTTCTCCGGAACCCGGCGTTGTAGGCGCCGACTGCCTCCCAGCTGACTCCCCATTTTTTAAAAGCCAGTGCCAGATAATAAGCACCGGTGTAAATATTCAGACAGGCATCAGTCAGAAGGTGTCCCGGTTTAATACCGTACTGCGACAGTTCACCCTGGTGTTGCGAGTCGATCTGCATCAGTCCGGCACCGTAGCCAGCTCCCGGGTTTTTCCCGATGGCATTCACCTTCCATTTAGACTCCTGCCATGAAATAGCCCGCAGCAGATCGGGATCTATTCGATAGTCCCGTCCTGCCATATCAAAACAATCCGCAGACCAGGCAGGCATGGAAATTAAAAGCAGGGTGGCTAATACCAGTTGTTTTCTCAAAAGACTCCCTCCGGGTCGATTCCTGCAAATACGTTAACCCAGACCAGAACCAGACTCAATAGATATGCACTCCTCACCACAAAATCACCACACCCCACGCAAAATTAAAATTTTGCAGATTGCTATTTGGAAACAGTGAGTTATGAAATAAATAATGTGCAGTACATTTATTTAATGTGTTAATGCGAATCGGCTATGAATCTATATAGATTCACTAACGAATTGCATGAGATTCAGTAGAGACTATTTTTTTGTAAAACATTTATTTACAAGTGCCATGAATCTATATTAGATTCGTGGCTAAAAGGATAGTGATTCGTGAAGTGAATCTTCATTTCTATCATAGTGACTCTAATTGTGAATCGCGCAACATGCGTAGTTTTAGCTCTTAGGGTTTTATGGATTATACGAGATTATAATTGTGAGGGACTATGGCTAAGATCCAGGTTTATGTAAATGACAATGTTGCTGAAAAAATTAATGCGATAGCAGTTCAGCGTCGTGCTGAAGGTGCGAAAGAGAAAGATATAAGCTATTCAAGTATTGCATCTATGTTGCTTGAGCTTGGTTTGCGTGTCTATGAAGCCCAGATGGAACGTAAAGAATCCGGATTTAATCAGATGGCATTCAATAGAGCACTGCTAGAAAGCATGGTTAAAACTCAGTTTACTGTAAATAAGGTGCTGGGGATCGAGTGTCTAAGTCCTCATGTTAATGGCAATCCAAAGTGGGAATGGTCAGGGTTAATAGAGAATATACGGGACGATGTTAGTGCGGTGATGGAGAAGTTCTTTCCGAATGAAAGTGAGATTGAGGATGAATAGCGTAAGATTTTACGTAATATAAATGTAATCATTGGTTGGGCTGGCTTATTTATTGTAGAATGAATTATTGTTCTTCTTATTGGTGAATATTTGGAAGAATGATCTAAGCTAATCAGATGACATCCTTTTCAATGGGATTTATAATTTAGGTGTAATTGAAAATTTGAGAATCATTGGTGTAGAGAGGTTGCATCTCTCTACACCAACTATCCATAGAAACCTTCTAAGGAGGAACCTATGTGTGCGATGGATCGTAGTAGTGATGACAGCTTAAGTCAATCGGTTAGGGATGCTCTTCTTCACATAAAGGGGTTGTATAACATCTCACCTGTCTCTGTTTGCGTAAGAAACCAACAACGTGATGTACTATATTCCAACACATCATTTGAACAAATGTATGACTTTTTTAAAACAGAATGTGTAGCAGGTAGTTTTTCTGGAACGTTTTATGAATTGGAGTTGATGTTTTCCCAATTAGAACTTGATTGCATGGTGCTAGGTAAAGGCTGTGTTTTAAGTAAAATTTTTTCGTGTGGAAAATCGAATTTTCAAATTCGGATTGAGTGTATCAGTCTTTTGGATGATGATTTTTATTTTTTTTGGCAAATAAATCTTCTGATAACGGTTCCATTACCCAGCCGGAAAATGGAGGTTATCAAATCAAAAGGTAATTCAGATTTTGATGAGGCTATTTCAAAGATAAGTGATTTGAATATAATTCCTCTTTCATTTTATGTTCTTGGCTTTAGCTATTTGGATATATCAAGTTATATCTGTGTGTCTGAAAAAATTGTGAAAAAAAGAATCGATCGTTCGAAAGAGAAAGTACTGGAGATCTATCCTTCTTTTAGCTCATTTATATCGGATTGTTACAAGACCAGGAAAATATATTTTTTCATTGAGAATGTTTACGAATATATAATGTTAATGAAGTGTTAAATAAATTGGGGCTATTTAGCCCCTTTATTTCCTGTGCCTTTCTGTGTAATGATTTGTCTATAAGGTCTCGAATCGGAGAAGTTGTGTGTCAAAGCGTTATACCAACACTGGAAATAAGAATATTGTTTCCGTTTACCTTGATGACGACACTCATGCACTTTTAGTTAGCGCAAAGAACCGTAGTGGCAGAACGAAGTCAACGGAAGTGGCGATGCGCCTTAAAGATCATCTAAGACGCTTTCCCAATTATATTTTTTCTGAACAGAGCGAGGAGGAAGGAAGGTAAAGATATAAAAAAACAGGTTTAGATGTGATTTTCTACTAACGTATACATTCTCTTTAAAGGAAATAAATATGAATGCTGTATTAAGTGTTCAGGGTACTGCTGTCTCTGAAGAAACCAAACCGTCTTTTCTGTCTCGCGTTTTCAATAAAAAGAAAGCCCTGAAAGTCGCTAAAGTTGCGCTGCCGGTTGCTGCTGTGGCGGCGTTCTTCCCGGATGCTGCGATGGCCACCACCACGGCAACCGACCTGATGAAGTCCGGGGATGCGACCGTTAAAGGCACGTTTGGTAAGTCTTCCAGCGTCGTCAAATGGGTGGTTCTGGCAGAAGTTGTCGCCGGCGGCATCATGTACATGATGACCAAAAACGTGAAGTTCCTGTTCGGCTTCGCGATTATTTCCACCTTTATCACCATCGGTATGTCGGTCGCAGGTTACTGACAGGAAACGCGTGATGACGGGAGACGAATTAAAGCGATACCGTTTCCCGGAAACACTGACTAACCAGTCCCGCTGGTTTGGTTTATATCTCGATGAACTTATCCCGGCCGTGATTTGTCTCGGCTGGGGTTTCTGGACCAGCAAGTTCATTTTTGGTATGGCTGCAGCGGCACTGGTTTTCTGGGGTATCAAGAAACTGAAAAAAGGGCGGGGCAGCTCCTGGCTACGCGACCTGATTTACTGGTATCTGCCAACCTCCCTTCTTAAAGGTTTCTTTCATGATGTTCCGGACTCCTGTTTCCGGCAGTGGATTAAATAAATCAACGGGGAAATAACATATGGAACATGGTGCCAGACAAAATACCACCCGCGTTATCGCTGTGGGATTTATCAGTCTGGGGACACTCCTGACCCTCAGTCTTGCGACCAATATTATCCAGGGCATAAATAATTACCGTCTTCAGACAGAACAGAAAGTGGCGGTGACACCGATGTTATTCAGTGCCCCCTTTGCGGTGTCTCAGAACCAGGCTGACGCCTCTTATATTGAGCAGCTGGGCCTGTCCTTTATTGCTCTGCGTCTGAATGTCACCCCGGAAACGGTTGATGCCCAGCATCAGCAGCTACTCCGGTATGTATTACCCGCCTCGCAGAACAGCCTTAAGGTCCAGCTGGCTGAAGATGCGAAACGCATTAAAGACAATAACGTTAATGCCACCTTTTATATGACGTCGATCCGTGCCTGGCCGGCAGAGAACCGCGTGGATATCCGGGGTGAGCTGAAAACGTGGATTGGGGATTCCAAACCCTACAGTGAAATTAAAAGTTATGTCATTCAGTTCAGTCGTGTCGATGGTGTCAGCTGGCTGGCGCGTTTTGGAGAAATAAATAATGAAAAAAATTAACCCGTTATTTATTTCAGGCTGTCTGCTGTTGGTCGCCCCCGCGATGTCAGCGACCCTCAGCGGAACGCTGGCGCCGACAGTGGTTCCCCTGACCAATGGCGGTCAGGCAAATATTGCCGTGAGTAACACCGACCCGAATCTGTTCACAGTACCTGGCGATCGTATCACGGCGATAAACAGCCTGGACGGTGGCCTGACAAACCAGGAGCAGACCGACAGCGGCGGCGCCATTCTGGCGACCGTCAGTAAAAAACCATTCACCTTCATTGTGGAAACCGAACGCGGGCTGAACTTCTCCATTCGTGCCGTGCCCCGTGCGGGCTCAGGCCGGACAATTCAGCTGGTCAGCGAGCTGGCGGGGACACCCGGTCCGGCAAAAGCCTGGGAAGAGTCGAATCCCTATGAATCGTTACTGGTTTCGCTGAATCGCGCCGTGCGCCAGGGCAGCGTACCCGATGAGTATCAGTCTGTCCCCGTCACTTCTGAAGTGCTGCAGGTGCCGGCTGGTCTGCGCGCCACTGCCGATCGGGTCTGGGTCGGTCATCACCTGAAAGTTGTCCGTTACAGTCTGGACAATGTCTCCCTGTCGGCCCGTATGGTGCGTGAAAGCGATTTCTGGCAGCCCGGAACACGTGCCGTCATGTTCAGTACCCCGGCGGGCTTGCTGACCGCCGGTGGTCGTATGCAGATCTGGGTCACGACGTCAGATGAAGGAGTGAAGCGCTGATGGCCAACTTCAACACGCTGATCAAACGTAAGCAATATATCTGGCTGGGACTCATTCTGGCGGGCGGCGCAGCAGCCGTCGGAGGCGGGCTGTATCTGTCAGATCTGAACATGAGCTCTGATGAGGAAGCCCCGGCTCAGGGCGAACCCGCGCCGGATATGACCGGGGTGGTCGACAGCAGCTTCAACAGTAAGGTGGAGCAGCACGCGACAACAGAAATGCAGGCGACTGCCGCAGATCTCAACAAGCGTTTTGACTCCCTGCAGGGGGAAGTGGACCTGCTGAGTAAGGCGCGAACTGCTGACCAGATACGTATCGACAAGCTCAGCAGTGACAATGAAGCCATGCAGAATCAGCTGAAGGCGCTGGGCGTGAAACCGGCTGTCTCTGGTGGCGAGCCCGCGCCGACTCCTCCGTCACCGCCACCCGGTCCTGAAGGGGAGCCGCAGCCAGCCAGTTATCCGCCGCAAACCGGCGCCGCGGTACCGCCTCCGACGGCATTCTATCCGGGGAATGGTATGACACCGCCGCCGCAGGTCAGCTACCAGTCTGTACCGGTACCAAACCAGATACAGCGTAAAACGTTCAGTTACGACAAAGGAAAAAAAACGAAGTCATTGCCGTACATTCCGTCGGGGAGCTTTGCAAAAAGCATGCTTATCGAGGGGGCAGATGCCAACGCGTCTGTTACCGGGAATGAATCCACGGTGCCGATGCAGCTGCGTATCACCGGGCGCGTGGAAATGCCAAACAGCAAAACCTACGACCTGACAGGGTGTTTTGTGGGGCTTGAAGCCTGGGGCGACGTATCGAGTGAGCGCGCCATTGTCCGGACCCGCAATATCAGCTGTATCAAAGGTGATAAAACCATCGATCAGCCCATTAACGGCCACGTTTCCTTTATGGGGAAAAACGGGGTTAAGGGAGAGGTGGTGATGCGTAACGGAAAAATCCTCGGCTGGGCATGGGGGGCCGGTTTTGTTGACGGGATTGGCCAGGGCATGGAACGCGCTTCACAGCCGGCAGTTGGCCTGGGGGCAACCGCATCTGTTGGCGCCGGTGATGTTCTGAAAATGGGCGTCGGCGGTGGTGCATCTAAAGCTGCGCAGACGCTGAGCGAGTACTACATCAAAAGGGCCGAGCAGTATCACCCGGTCATTCCGATTGGTGCCGGCAACGAAGTGACGGTCGTGTTCCAGGATGGATTCCAGCTGAAAACGATTGAAGAGCTGGAAGCGGAAAAGAACGGGCAACAGCAGGCTCAGAATCAGGAGGCGGAGCCGGCACCGCAGGCTGATGCACATCATCAGTCAGGCGGCGGTATGAACGGATTCAATACTGACGAGATGCTGAAGAAGCTGGGCAAACTTGATCCGCGTGAGTTCTCTCCGGGCGCAGCGCCGCAGGGGGAAAATAATGGCTAAGTCTCTCATTACTGCTGTTCTGTCAGCACTGCGCTGGGCTCACTGGTTGGTTAAGTGTGCGGTGGTGTATCCGCTGGCCATGATGATGTTACTGGTTGTTCTGGTGTTCCGGACGGGACCGTACACGTTCGGCCAGACGCTGGTGAAAACCGTAGAGTCCGTGCAGCAGGAGGGATATGTCATTCAGGACTGCACGGGGCCGAAAGAACTCAATAGTGATGCGGTGAACGCACCACTGCCTCCGCTTTTACAGGAAGACTGCACCACCGTCATTACAGATGCAGCAGGGTATGCAGCCTATATCGACCAGAGCTATACGCATAATATTCTCTGGCTCTGGCTGCTGATGGCGGTGGTGTTTACCGGGATCGCTGTGGTTTTCCGTCGGACTCCTGTCCGCAGGGGGATCATACGGAAAAACGGTGTTGTCGTCGGAGAGTCTGTTTTGGGTTCTTCTGGGCTGATTCTAGCCCGATCTGATGTCAGCCAGATTAAGCGTGTTTACGATGAAATGAGTCCGGGTGAAGGGGATAAATTTGTTCGGACGATTAAGGAAAATACCCAAATCAGGATGAACCTGAAGAAATAACCGATAAATAGCGAGAAATATCATGAAGGAATTAATGCTGTTAATTCCTCTGGGCAGCGCTTTGCTCTTAACCGGGTGTGCGGGCACAGAGACCGAATTCCAATGTAATGCCACGACGTCGGATACCTGTATGACGATGGAACAGGCAAATGAAAAAGCTAAGCTGAAAGAGGAACGCAGTGACGCAAAGCCGGCTGCGGCCGGATTGCCACGACTGGCTGACGGAAATTTCAGAACGACGTCGCCAAACTCATATCCGCTGCCGCCACAGCCAGTAATTAATCCAGGGCGTAATACAGCGCCATCTGTGACGGTGAGTAATAAATCCGGGTTCCTGAATACGGTACCGGTCAATCATGATGACGTCCTGAGAACACGGACTGCTCCGGTATATATCAGGCCAGTTAGTCTTAGTACTTATACTTCTCCGGCGACAATTCCGGGTAATTATCCCCGACCATTAAGAAACGGGGAGGAGACAACGTCATTGTGGATAGCGCCGTATGTGGATGCAGATGATGTATATCACCAGCCGGCAACGGTTCTTTTTGTCGTAAAACCATCGGCGTGGGGACAACCTCGCCTTAATTGATTTACAGCGCCATTACTGGCGCTGCAGTAAGTTTTCATTTCTGAATTAAAACGAGTGCCCTCTGCGTTGAAAGGGATGGGCGGTAGCGTGTGAAATGAACGTCGATAATGAAAAATGAAAGGATTTGAAAAATGACTGACTCAATGAAATATCTATGGCTGCTTTTGCGCGAGGATTCGTCATATATTTTTATGTTGATGTTGATTGTTGGCACTGCCGTAGTTATGTCTTTCTTTTTACAGAGGTTGTTTGTGTCATGGTGGGGTAAGACAATCATTCTGATAATGTGTATTGTCGTCGCGATTACAGAAGTTTTTGGCTTTCTTGAGCCTGAGTCAACATACAAACAGATTCAAACCAGAAAACAGGATGTCATCTATACGCTGAAAAACTGCAGAATCTCCGCATTTGAAGCGCAGCAGGCAGGGTTTCTGGCTAAAGCAAAAGATGCCTGGTCTTGCCCGGATGGCGTAACACGGTATATGGATGTGAGATACAGAGATAAGGCAGAGATTAATAAACTCAGTACGGAGGGTAAGTAACGTTATGGATGAATTATTCAAATGGCTGCTTGCTCTGGCTTCTTTATTTTTAGTATATCTCTTTCTCTTTTCTTCCAGTAATGACCCTGTACCAGAGGCGCTCGCGCACCACTGGACTCATGACTGCCGGTTGCTTGAGACTAATATTGATAAAGGGTTTTTCTCTCCAGCGCAAAATCGACTTCAGTGTGGTGATGTTATTGAAAATGTCAGCAAGGCTGATTATGACAGGGCGATAAGTGGCGATAAGCAAACAACTCTCGCAGAGGCAATGAAAGAAATATTCACTCGTTAATATATAAGCAGAGGCAATAAAGTATGCATGCCTTTATTTTTCTGGTGCTGATGACGCCGAGTAGTGGTGGTGGAATTTGGGATATTACTCCCATGCCTAATACAGATGTCTGCATAAAAATGCTACGGGTACTCGAAGCACGTGGAGGCAGAGGTTACGGAAGTAATACAGGAGAGTGCATTGAAATTAAAACACGCGAGCCTTTGAGCAGCGTGACGGAAACATTGAGTGAGGGTGGGTAAATGGCTGAATCTCTGTTAAGTTTTGATAGTGATGGTTATGTACGTCTGTTTTTTGCAATGGCAATCATTATCTGTGGTTACGGCTATGTAATTATGGGTGTTTTTATAAGAGATGCGCTTTCCTATATTTTAATGTTGTTTGGGCTTGCAGGTCTCAGTGCTTTATTTTCTTTCATGGTATTCATGGATAAAAACATGTGGGCCGGTTCTCCTGATTTGACGCTGTCAGTAATAACGGGATTTTTTACAGCCACAGTGATCTTTTATATGTTTTATGTCTTGATTTATTCCTTTGATCGGATGGGGGCAGGTGAATAGTAAGACCGATGGTCAGTATTAACAATCTCACGTTATTTGAAAGTATGCAGCATAAGGAATAAGAAAGTGAAAGCGTACTATATACTTGGACATAACGTTGCATGGCTTAACGGTATATGCCTGATTCTTTTTGTTATTGGTGTGGTCGGTGCGCTGGCAATGGTTGCCATCCCTGAAAAATTCAATCTTCGAGTTAACAGAGGCGATACATTCATATACTGTGCGCTTATAGCGGTGGTTGGGTTTTGCGGGATGTTCGTTATCTCCATTCACGCATTTTCGATGGATGAACTTGAAGCAGGTAGACACTGGAAAAACGACTGCAATACACTTGAAGTAAACATACCGACAGGCGCTTTTACCAGCCCTGTTAATAAACTGGACTGTGATGGCATCATCATTAATGTGCCAGGTGAGCGGTATTATGCGTATATCCATCAGTGGGAATTATACCAGGCGAATAAAAAATGAAAGTAAACGTCGCGAGTGCGGTTAAAAACATTGTTAACTGGGCCTTTCCACTCTTTTTTTTGGGTGGTCTGCTGTATCTTGTTTACGATGATTACAGAGATAACGGTACAGCGACTGAAGAACAGTTATTAATGATTTCTCATGAAATACCCTGTGCCGGTGAGGATTTTCGAACGGCACTCCGTAATAGCCCGGGACCATTAACCCTTCGCGATGCGAAGAAAATTGCCGCTAAATGTAACGAGAAATATAAACAACTTAACGCACTGAACGCTATAAGCAAATAATCAGGGGATGGATATGATGCTGTTTCTTCGAAAGTATGGATTTTTGTTTATCCCTCCAGTCTACTGGCTCATCTATCTGGGAGTCAGGCTGACGTACAATGGACTGGCAGGAGAGTTTTCTCCTGATTTCTTTCAGGGTATTCAACATGAAGGCGTCTATATTATCTGTAGTTTGAGTGCCTTTTATTTTTTCTGCCTGGAGGTGGAAATTTGTGATGGGGAGTTCTCAGCGAACATTCTGTTCCTGATTGTTTTCTTTCATGTGGTTTTGTTATTTATCACTCTGCTTATTTGTTTGTGGCAAGGGGCGATGTTGTTGGATGCGATCTTTATGGGTCAGATTATTGCCTCCATGTGTTTATTGTTTTTTATTCCAGTGCTTTCCATTATAAGAAGGAGTTTCTAGTGCGGACATGAATATTCTTCTTGCCATTTATTACCCTTGTTATTTTGAAATGCTCTTAAAGGAACGCCCGCATGAGTAATAACATCATCGATACTGTCACCCAGGCTGTGAATTCACTGGTATCAGCACTGAAGCTGCCCGACGAATCCGCGAAAGCCAATGACACGCTGGGCAGCATGAATTTCCCCCAGTTCAGCCGTATTCTGCCCTATAAGGATTATGATTCCGCGACTGGTCTGTTTATTAATAACAAAACCGTCGGTTTTATGTTTGAGGCGCGTCCCTTACCCGGTGCGGATAAAAGTATCGTCGCCACACTGGAGCATTTACTGCGCAGCAAACTTCCCCGGGGCGTCCCGGTCAGTTTTCATCTGGTCTCCAGCAAACTGGTCGGCAATGATATCGACTACGGTCTGCGTGAATTCCGCTGGAGCGGTAAACAGGCTAAAAAGTTTAACGCCATCACCCGCGCCTACTATCTCCGGGCGGCGGAAACACAATTTCCCCTGCCGGACAATCTGGATTTACCCCTGACGCTGCGTAACTACCGCGTGTACATCTCCTGCTGCGTGCCCCGGAAGAAGAACTCCACCACGCAAATTGTGGAGCTGGAGAATCAGATTAAAGTGTTACGGGCATCGCTCGGCGGGGCTTACATCCCGACGCGTATCCTCGATGCGGCCGGGATGGTCGAACTGATGCGGGAGCTGATTAACCCGGATCCGCATGAGATGTACCGGGTGCCGTACAAGCTGGACCCGTATCAGGACCTGAACTACCAGTGCGTGGATGACAGCTTTGACATGCAGGTCACTGCTGGTCATCTGAAAATCGGCCGCCTGGGGCGCGACGGGAAAGAGTGCGTGACCCGGGTGACGAACTACCACCTGGAGTGTGATCCGGAAATCGCCTTTCTCTGGACCGCTGCGGACAACTACGCCAACCTGCTGAACCCGGAGCTCTCCATTTCCTGTCCCTTTGTCATCACGCTGACGCTGATGGTGGAGGACCAGGTGAAGACCCAGAACGAAGCCAACCTGAAATTCATGGACGTGGAGAAGAAAAGCAAAACCTCCTACGCGAAGTACTTTCCGAACGTGATAAAGGAAATGCAGGAGTGGGGCGATATCCGCCAGCGACTGGCGACCAACCAGACCTCTCTGGTGTCCTACTTCTTTAACATCACCACGTATACCGCCGATAACGCAGAGGCCTCTCTCGCTACCGAGCAGCAGGTGCTCAACAGTTACCGTAAGGGTGGCTTCCAGCTTATCCCGGCCCGCTACCATCACCTGCGTAATTTTCTGGCCATAATGCCGTTCAAATGCGGCGAAGGCCTGTTCAAAGAGCTGCAGGCAGCAGGCGTGGTGAAGCGGGCGGAGACGTTCCAGGTGGCTAACCTCCTGCCGATCGTCGCTGACAGTCCGCTGGCGCCGGCGGGACTCCTGGCCCCCACCTACCGTAACCAGCTGGCGTTCATCGACCTGTTCTACGAGGGAATGAACAATACCAATTTCAACATGGCGGTCTGCGGGACGTCCGGGGCGGGCAAAACCGGTCTGATTCAGCCCCTCATTCGCAGCGTGCTCGACTCCGGCGGGTTTGCCTGGGTGTTCGACATGGGCGACGGCTACAAGTCCCTGTGTGAAAACATGGGCGGTGTGTATCTCGACGGCGACTCGCTGAAGTTTAATCCGTTCGCCAATATTCTCGACGACGCTAACTTTGACCTGTCCGCCGAGCGTATCCGCGACCAGATGTCGGTGATGGCCAGCCCGAACGGCAACCTGGATGAAGTCCATGAAGGTCTGCTTCTGCAGGCGGTCCGGGCGGCCTGGCTGAGTAAGCGCAACAAGGCGCGTATTGATGATGTGGTGGCCTTCCTCCAGAGCGAGAAAGACAGTGAGGAATACGCCGACTCCCCGGGAGTGCGCAGCCGTCTTGATGACATGATCATCCTGCTCGACCAGTACACCGTGAACGGGCTGTACGGGGAATACTTCAACTCCGATGAGCCGTCCCTGCACGACGATGCCCGAATGGTGGTCCTTGAGCTGGGCGGGCTGGAGTCGCGCCAGTCCCTGCTGGTCGCGGTGATGTTCTCGCTCATCATCTATATCGAGAACCGGATGTACCAGTCTCCCCGCAGTCTGAAAAAACTTAATGTTATTGATGAAGGCTGGCGACTGCTGGACTTTAAAAACGAGAAGGTCGGGACCTTTATTGAGAAAGGCTACCGTACCGCGCGTCGACACACCGGCGCATACATCACCATCACGCAAAATATCGTGGACTTCGACTCCCCGACCGCATCGAGCGCTGCACGCGCTGCCTGGGGGAACTCGTCGTACAAGGCCATTCTGAAGCAGTCAGCGAAGGAGTTTGCCAAGTATAACCAGCTGTACCCCGACCAGTTCAGCAAGCTGGAGAAAGACATGATTAACGGTTTCGGCTCGGCCAAAGAGCAGTGGTTCTCCTCCTTTATGCTGCAGGTGGAAGCGAACTGCTCCTGGCACCGCCTGTTCGTCGACCCGCTCAGCCGGGCGATGTACTCCTCAAAAGGCCCGGATTTTGAGTACATGAAAGCGCGCCGGCAGGAGGGGGTCGATATCCACGATGCGGTGTACGGCCTCGCGTGCCACAACTTTAATGAAGAAATGGCTGAGCTTGAATCCCGAATACCGGTGAATGACATGGAGGATAAACAGTGATGAAAAACAACACCGAACAGCCAGTCAGTACGACCTCTCATACCTTTCGCCGGATACCCGTCATCGTTGCTCTCGTGCTTTTCGCCCTGGCAACCAGTGCGTTTCTCTCGCGCGTGGTTCTGGAGTACTCCACGCCGCGGGTGGTGGCTTTTGATATGAAGAAGACGCTCGACAGCTTTATGGACAGTGTCAGCCAGAAGCAGCTGACAGAGGCGCAGTCAAAAGCGCTCTCTGATCGGTTTAACGACGCGCTGGAGAAGAGTCTGGCGGAGTATCAGCAGCAGCATCATGTGGTCATTCTGGTTTCACCTGCCGTGGTTCAGGGCGCGCCCGATGTGACCCGCAACATCCAGCACGACATTGCCCGCCGGATGAAAGGAGAACAGTAATGTTACGACTGAAAGGCTGTCTGCTCGCCGCCTGTCTGCTATCGCCGCTGACTCAGGCGGCTGATCTCGGTACCTGGGGGGATTTATGGCCCGTCCGGGAGCAGGACATGCTGCAGCTCATCACGCAGCGTCTGCAGTCGCTGCAATCCTCTGGCCAGTGGGACCAGACGATGGATGCGTTTAAGCAGCGGGTTATCGAGAACAGTCAGCGTCCGGCGCCGGTGGAAGGCATTAAGCGTGCGGAGAAATACGAGCAGCGCTGGTTTGATCCCAGCATCCGCCTGACCGAAGACCTGAAGGACAATGAGGGGCGGGTGTTTGCCCGCAAGGGCGATGTGGTGAACCCGCTTAAAACCGTACCGTTTGTCCAGACCCTGTACTTCATCAATGGAGACGATGCCGACCAGCTGGCCTGGATGAAGCGTCAGGTGCCGGAAACCCTGATGAGCAAAATTATCCTGGTGCGTGGCAGTATCCCGGACACCTCCGCAGCGCTGGACAGCCGGATCTATTTCGACCAGAACGGCGTACTGAGCAAGCGATTTGGCCTGACGGCGGTCCCGGCGCGGATCACGCCGGCGCCCTCCGGTGAACGGCTGAATATTGAGACCTTCCCTGTAAAATAAGGATGTTTCTGTGAAAACCCTGACGCTTTTCCTGAGTGCCCTGATGTTGTGGGGGTACAGCCTCAGTGCGGCTGCTGACCCCTCCTGTGAGGGCCGGTTTGTTAACCCGATCACCGATGTGTGCTGGCGCTGCATCTTCCCTCTGTCGCTCGGCAGCGTGCAGGTTGGTAAAGGCGACCTGCCTGATACCAGCAATCCCGGCAGTCCCCTGCAGCTGTGTCCGGCGCCGCCACCGCTTTTTGTTCGCCCCGGCCTGGCCATCGGGTACTGGGAGCCGATGGCCATGACGGACGTCAGCCGTTCGCCAGGCTGTATGGTCAATCTGGGGGGCTTTAGTATCAATCTCGGCAAGACCGGCATGGGGACCGCGAGAAAGGATGACAAGCAGGTGAACGGCGCCTTCTATCACGTTCACTGGTACAAGTACCCGCTGACGTACTGGCTGAACATCATCACCTCCGCAGGCTGTCTGGAAGGCGGCGACATGGATATTGCCTATCTGTCCGAGATTGACCCGACCTGGGTGGACAGCAGCCTCACCACCATCCTGAATCCGGAAGCCATCCTGTTTGCCAACCCCATCGCGCAGGGCGCCTGCGCAGCGGATGCGCTGGCCAGTGCATTCCATATGCCGCTGGATGTGCTCTTCTGGTGTGGTGGAAGTCACGGCTCACTTTACCCGTTTAACGGCCAGGTCAGTAATGAGTCCAGCCCACTGCAGTCGTCGGTACTGGTCAGTGAACGTATGGCCTTCAAGCTCCACCGGCAGGGACAAATTATGGAGAGTATCGGGAAGGACAAGGCAGTCTGTTACGAATATCCCTCCCCGATCATCCCGAAAGAACGCTGGCGCTATCAGATGGTGAACATGTACCCGGACAGCGGCCAGTGCCATCCGCTTGGACGCAGCGTGATGCGCTGGGAGGCCGGCAAAAATCCGCCCAACACCCGCAAGAACTATGGCTATCTGATGTGGCGTAAACGTAACTGCGTGTTTTTGTAAGTCTGACAAGAAAAGGGGAAATCATGAAGGATGAACAGCAACAACACGACTCACAACCGGCACAGTCTCAAAAGACTTCTCCATGTGCATCAGGTGGCACCTTCAGCATGGAGAAAAAGGCACTAACAGCAGAGCAATACAGAGACTGGCAATTCATTGCCGAAACCCTCAGAGAAAAAATCAGCCGATACGCGGAATAAGTACGACTGGAGGCAACATGTTGAAGGACTATGCGTTTGTGAAAACGTCGATACATACCGTCGGTATGACCCTGAAGTCAGCACCTCTGGCATCGATAACAGGTATATCCGACGCCTCTCAGGCATGTGACAAAATCTCTTCCAGGCTGCGTTATGGCATCATTCCCCGACCGGAGGGGATCAACCGTCTGAATGCCATATTGTGGCTTGCAAGAATGCGAGAGATCGAGATTCAAGGGCAGTCATCAGCGACGGTATATGAGCTTGGGCGGCTGAATGTTTTGCTCGGGCAGGTCAGCGGTGTGCTGAAAGCATGCTGGATTTACCGGGGATGGGAGGCATCGCGTGCATCGACTATAGTGTCCATTCTGCTGATTATCCCTGCATTCCTGGTATTTTGGCTGGCGCTCTATGTCGGGGGGACGATTCTGATCTGTTCTGTCAGTATGGCGTTGTTTCTTGGTGTTGGCGCCGTGGTTAACTTATGGATCAAAGATCCTGTGGGCCTTTTCTGGTCGCTGTACAGCTATATACCTTTATACACCATCATTTATATGTGATTTCATGATGATGAAAATATCAAACATGTATGATTGTGACCCTGTAAATGAATTCGCATATGTTCGTGAGAGGTTAAATGGCATTTTTCTTCGTCTCTCTGAAGAACCATTTATCAGACTGAGTAAAACAAGGGTTATGCAACGCCACCTCTCGGACATACAGTGGATGTTGAACCACAACCATTACCCTACACCGGGACAGGTGGATTTTTTTATCAGTCTGTTGCGGGATGATAAATTCAGTGTGGTCAGAGAGGAAGGACGACACACAAAAAGTGCAGCAGATATTCAGCTGATGATCGATGCACTAAAGGATATCCGGGGTTTTTTAAAGCTGATTACCCGGTATGAAACAGAGGGGGATATTATCAGGCTCACATCGTGTTCAGCCTGGAAAAATACAGCGTTATATCTCTGTCTTGCTGCTTTCTTTGCGTTGTTTATCGCTCAGGTTGTTATATTTTCAGGCTATTCCCCCCTGGCGGTTTACTTTAGTGGTTTCGCCTTCTTTTTTATAACATCGCTGGCTCTCGAAAATGAAGTGCTGATATTTTCTTTCATCGGTCTGGTTGTCTTTACTCTATGCATCCTTTTTGCATGGACAGGTCATTATCCCGGATAACATAAATATCAGTCATTATAATCGGTAATAGAGGCAATTATGAATAAAGGAATCACCGGGCTGGCCTGGGGGCTGAGTCTGCTCTGCACGACGGCGTCAGCCGCTGACAATATTAATACTCCCGGGGACCAGCAGTGGCTGAAGCAGCAGGAGAACCTCAGCGAACAGCTGCGCCAGCATCCGGATAAACAGCTGCAGCAGGAACTTGAGGCGCAAATCAGTCGCAATCCTCTGCCCAAATCTGACCGCCAGTTTATCGATAATCTGGTCAGTCAGCAGAAAGCGACGAATCAGGAAAAGCCGGCAGAAGGAGCGCTGTACTTTGTCTCCTTCTCGATACCTGAAGAGGGGCTGAAGCGGATGCTGCACGAAACCCGGCAGTACGGCATTCCGGCGACACTGCGTGGGCTCGTCAATAACGACATGAGGACCACCACTGACGCGGTGCTGCAGCTGGTGAAGGATGGCGTGACCGACGGGGTGCAGATCGACCCGACACTGTACACGCAGTACGGCATCCGGAGTGTGCCGTCTCTGGTGGTACGGTGTCAGGCCGGGTATGACGTGGTACGCGGTAACATTCACGTCAAACAGGCGCTGGAGAAAGTCGCACAAACCGGTGACTGCGCACAGGTGGCCCGGCAGATGCTTGATGCGCCCTCAAATGCCGCCGGGAGCCAGCCATGAAAGATAAACCGTACTTCATGGCGTTACCGGAAATGGTGAGGGATGCGGGAGGGTGGAAATGAAGACGGTTATTTCCGTGCTGACCGCGCATTTTTTTGTCCTGAGCGCCTTCATCTGGCTGGCATCCCCCGCCTGCGCTGACAGTGGAAGTGACTATAAAGCCGGTTCGGATTTTGCGAAACAGGTGCAGGGCAATGGTCTGAACTCACTGAAAAATTTCAGTGGTGAGCAAAACCTGCCGGGGTATACCGACAACCCGGATCAGACAAAATACTACGGCGGCGTCACTGCCAGCGGAGACAGCTCCCTGAAAAGCGATTCAGCCCTGGAGTTCAGCCAGGGGGATACCGGCAAAACGATTACGGAGTCGTTCACGAACCGGCCACCGGATCAGATATCTCAGGATGCGCCGTTTATTCAGGCCGCCAGGGATACAGAATCCCGTGCCGACAGCATTGTCGGTGATACCGGACAGTCCTGTACCGCCCAGGTTGTGAACCGCAGCGAGTTCACCAACCATACCTGCGAACGTGATCTGCAGGTGGAAAATTTTTGCACGCGGGAAGCGACCCTGAAGGATAACGCCACCACGCAGAAAGTTAACCGAACCTATCAGCAGGTGGTGACGCTGAATTATGCCCGGAGTACCCGGCAATGGAGTGGCAACCTGACGATCCCGACCGATGGTCGTCTGCTAAATGTCTCGGTGGATGGTGAGCCTCTGGTGATCCCCTGGATTGAAGAATGCGACGCCGAAGGGAAGGTGCGGGATAGCTGCAAGAGTGCAGTCAGTGAAAATCTGACCCTCTTTGAACGAACGTTACCCATTGATGTGATCAGCTGGCCACGATCAGAATCGATATGCTCAGGCGGCCAGAACACGCATTGTACGAAATATACCTATGACGGGCAGGGGAAGATTCATCAGTCGTTTGGTGTGGACAAAGCGGTCACTGCAGGGCAGAACTTTGCCGTAAGCAAAATATCACGAACCGTATCATCGGCCAGCCAGAAACCCGTACAGGTCACGGTCACCCTGGTGATGGAGGAAACCGAAACCGTCTACGCACCTGAAGTCGTCTGGGTGGAAAGCTGTCCGTTCAGTAAGGATGAAGGGAAAAAAACGGGCGAGGAATGCATCAGCCCGGGAGGAACGCGAACCATCACCCTCGGAGGCAGGGATTACTCGTTCACGGAAGCCTGCTGGAAATATAAGGATACCTGGCTCACGCAGCCGGCGGACAACGGCTCCTGTGAAAGCCTGATGAAAAATACGGCCTGTACACTGTCATCCCGCCAGTGCGCCTTCTCCAGCGAGGAAGGCACGTGCCTGCATGAATATGCAACGTATTCCTGCGAAACCAGGACGAGTGGCAAGCAAATGATCTGCGGCGGTGATGTCTTCTGCCTTGATGGTGAATGTGACAAAGCCACGTCCGGGAAGAGCAACGACTTTGGGCAGGCGGTGTCTGAGCTGGCGGCACTGGCTGCTGCGGGGAAGGACGTCGCGGCACTGAACGGGGTGGATGTCCGGGCCTTCACCGGAAAAGCGAAGTTCTGTAAGAAATTTGCTGCCGGTTTCAGTAACTGCTGCAAAGACGGCGGCTGGGGTCAGGATGTGGGGCTGGCCCGCTGCAGCAGTGAGGAAAAGGCGCTGGCCAAAGCGAAAAAAGACAAGCTGACGGTCAGTATCGGGGAGTTCTGCTCTAAAAAGGTTCTGGGTATTTGCCTGGAGAAAAAAAGGAGCTATTGCCAGTTCGACTCAAAACTGGCGCAGATCGTTCAGCAGCAGGGAAGAAACGGTCAGCTGCATATCGGTTTTGGCGGCGCCAGCAGCCCGGATTGCCGGGGCATTACCGTCGCGGAACTCCAGGGGATTGATTTTAACGAGCTGGATTTCACAAACTTCATGGAGGATTTAATAAATAACCAGAAAATCCCGGATAACAGCGAACTGACCGAAAAAACAAAAGCGCGTATTAAAGAACTTCTCACGCAGTCTTCAGCAAAGTAACTCTCCATTAATAACATATCAAAGGTGACTAAATGGCTGCGTCCTTGATGGTCGTTGTTTTGCTTGTGCTCTTTCTTTTCATTCCGGCCTGCATCGCCCTGTTCATGTCAGGCCGCAGTCTGCTCCTGATATTCCTGGGTGCCGTGGCGTGCCAGGCGGCTATTGCCGTTGCGTTTGCAGGACTGTCTGCCCGGGGCTGGTCTGAGTCGATGGGGATGGGGGCGGCATCACTCATTTTCTACGTTATCGGGCTGCACAAGGCTGACGGTGTAAAACAGAATACTCATAACGGGAGAGAAAAGAATGAAAGTTAATTTTCACAAACAGCCTGCCATTGATTTTGTCCTGAGATTAACGCTGACAATAATCATTATTTTCCCGGTGATCTATTTCTCCTGGGATGCCGTCAAAGGGACATCGGGGAGTGATTATGTCGAGAGTGTGGTCTTTATTCTCTGCATGGGCGGTGTCGGGCTTATGAATTATCTGTTTTTTTCGGCGCTGACCAGACTTTTACAGAAGGGAAAATAAAGGAGCAGGGATGGAAGAGAGAAAATCGTATGGAATGGTGGTGCTGTTTGTCAGCGTGTTTGTTGTTTTTCTGGTGAGCATTATGTCGTACAGCCTGTGGCGGGACAGGCAGGTTAACGCATTTATGACCACTAACCGGGCCTGGGGGATCCAGTGTGACACTGTTTCTCAGGCCGCGTGGGTGGTCAGGGACGGGGAGCGGGTGGACCTTCAGATAAATCATCTGCCTCTGTACTGCAGCGGTTACCGCTTTGAAGCCCGTGATGATGCAGGAAAGATACAGCGCCAGCTCGATAAATACAGTGTCTATCAGCATCTGTCACGCCAGTCGCATTAATTCATAAAAGGGTATTTGCCATGCGAACAATACATGCCGCCATGCTGGCGGGGTGCCTTTGCTGCGCCCTGATGCCGGCTTTCGCCAAAGATGCGGGCTGGCAGTGGTACAACGAGAAACTGAAGCCTCGTGATGAGGAAAGGCAAGCCGCACCAGCGGCACCACCGCCGCAAATGGATATTCTGGAGAAACTCGCCACACTCCAGGCGGCCACCAAACGGTCGCTGTACGAAGCCATTCTGTATCCATCGTCTGAAAACTTCGTGAAGTACTTCCGGCTGCAGAACTACTGGACGCAGCAGGCTGGCCTGTTCTCCATGAGCGCGAAGAAAGCCATGCTGGAAAACCCGGAGCTCGATTACAACCTGCAGTACAGCCACTACAACGGCACGGTAAAAAACCAGCTCGCCGCCGACTATGCCGAACAGCGTCAGGCTATCTCCACCCTCGCACAGCACTACGGTGTGATGTTCTTCTACCGGGGCCGGGAAGCGATCGATGGCCAGCTGGTCCAGGTGATTAAAAATTTTCGCGAAACCTATGGCCTGAGCGTGATACCGGTGTCGGTTGACGGCGTGATTAACCCCATGCTGCCCGACAGCCGGACGGACCAGGGCCAGGCAGAGCAGCTTGGCGTGAAGTTCTTCCCCGCGATGATGCTGGTTAACCCGAAAAGTGGCCAGGTTAAGCCTCTCAGTTACGGCTTTATCAGTCAGGACGACCTGGCGAAACAGTTCCTCTATGTCTCCAGCGACTTTAAACCAAACTTTTGAGGTGCTTATGCATTGTGTCACAGAGGCATATATGGCTGCTTTCCTGGCTATTCTGTGTGTCACGTTAACTGGATATATATTTGCTCGTAATATTAACGTTTCAGAGTATCTCAGGTGCACATTCGTTGTCATACTCATACAAAGTATTTTCATTGGTTATGTGGCAAAGCAGGGTGTAACTTGGGACGTAGTATTATTTATGGCTGCCAGTATTCAGTGTTGCGCGCCTATACAGACCATGTTTATTCATCGGGCCACTTATACCCGGCAGACCCGTAAATTGATGTTCAGGGTTTGTATTATGGCTGGGATGCCATTGCTTGCGTGGTTGTCGATAGTTTTGAGACTTCAGTGAACAGTTATTTTTTTTTGTGAGTATCTCATGGGGTTTTATTAATAAATTCACATGCACACGAAAACCATATTGTGAATATGAACCAGGAAATTTAAAGAGGATATATGCGTAAGATTCGTTTTCCGGATTTAGATATCACCGGGATGTGGGTGCTGGCCGTGGGCGTGTTTTTCCACCTGATAGCCAGACTTGTCAGAAAACAGCCTGAAATGGCCGTGCAGGCCGCTGAAATTCTGGGATTAGGAATGGTCATCTTCGGCGGGTACCGCATTCTTAACGCCCTCATTGCTGAAGCCGAAAAAGAGGAGAAAGCCTGTGAAAAGCAGACTGAAGAACATCGCTAAGACGCCGCTGGCGGCGCTGTCTCTTTCCCTGGCACTGGCCGGACTGGCACAGGCGGGAACGCTCGATGAGGTGAAGTCGCTCTGGGATCCGCGGGGTATCTCCGGTACTGAAACGGCTTCCCCGCAGAACGACACTCCCCAGACGGTGAGCGGGGCATCTCAGCCACGCTGGTTACGACTCAGCAACGGAAAGCAGGTGGACCTGCGCGACTGGAAAGTGGTGCTGTTCATGCAGGGTCACTGTCCCTACTGTCATAAGTTTGACCCGGTGCTGAAGCAGCTGGCCGGACAGTATGGCTTCTCCGTGTTCTCTTACACCATTGACGGACAGGGTGATGACGCGTTTCCTGAAGCGCTGCCGGCACCTCCTGACGTGATGCAGACCTTTTTCCCCAATATCCCGGTGGCCACCCCGACCACGTTTCTGGTGAACGTAAACACGCTGGCAGCGTACCCGATCCTGCAGGGCGCCACGGATGCACAGGGCTTTATGGCCAGAGTGGATACGGTATTTCAGATGATGCACTGAGTCTCTGTTATATCCGGTCTTAGCAAGTGATTAAGGAAAATAGCCATGAACAAATATATACGTTCGACGGGACTGTATGCGTTTTTATTTCCAGCCAGTTTAAAAGCACCCGGGCAGACAGCAGCAGAAAAAATAGAACAACTGAAGCCGGAATTTATCCACCGGGAAAGGCGTATGGAAATCTATCTGGAATTATTCATTGTGTTTCTCACTGCAGGTGCTCTGCTGTTATGGATAATGAGATTTTTATTTAATCTCTGCGTGGCTGACTGGATAGCCAGCGGTGACCTGCGAGTAAAAGACCTGTGGAATATTATGATGTACGCCATCCCTTATGCGCTGATGGCTGTTGGGGTGGGGTTCTTTGTTGCCGGAGTGACATTAGCGATCCGCAATTTTTTCAGTTATCACCTTAAGACCCTTTTTATTCTGAGAAATGACAGAGTTAAAAAAAATGCTGTGCGTAATGGAGGACAGGATGCGAATTAAACTTCTGTCACTCTTCTGCGGTGCCGCGCTTGGCCTGTCATTTAGTGCCGCCGCCGACGTGAATGGCGACATGAACCAATTCTTCAATAAGCTTGGCTTTGCGTCCAATACCAGCCAGCCGCAGGTCTGGCAGGGACAGGCGGCGGGTTACGCCTCCGGCGGTTCGCTGTATGCCAGAACGCAGGTGAAAACGATCCAGCTGGTCAGCATGACCCTGCCGGATATTAACGCCGGCTGCGGCGGCATCGATGCGTACCTGGGGTCGTTCTCATTTATCAACAGCGAGCAGCTGCAGCGCTTCGGCAAACAAATTATGTCCAACGCCGCGGGCTACTTCTTTGACCTTGCCCTGCAGACCACGGTTCCGGAGATCAAAACTGCCAAAGACTTCCTGCAGAAGATGGCCAGCGACATCAACAGCATGAACCTCAGCTCCTGCCAGGCCGCTCAGGGCATTGTGGGCGGTCTGTTTCCACGGACCCAGGTGGCGCAGCAAAAGGTCTGCCAGGACATTGCCGGCGAGAGCAACATTTTTGCGGACTGGGCGGCTTCCCGTCAGGGCTGTTCGGTGGGGGGGCAGATGGACAAAGTGCAGGATAAAGCCAGCGATAAGGACAAGGAGCGTGTAATGAAGAACATCAACATTATGTGGGATGCCCTGTCCAAAAACCGGCTCTTTGACGGCAATAAGGAGCTGAAAGAGTTTGTGATGACCCTGACCGGGACGCTGATTTTTGGTGAGAACAGTGAGATCACCCCGCTGCCGGCACGCACCACTGACCAGGATCTGATTAAAGCCATGATGGAGGGCGGCACGGCTAAAATCTATCACTGCAATGATTCGGATAAGTGTCTTAAGGTCGTTGCTGATGCCACCGTGACCATCACCTCCAGTAAGGCGCTGAAAAGCCAGATTTCCGCTTTGTTAAGCAGTATCCAGAATAAAGCGGTGGCTGATGAAAAGCTGACGGATCAGGAGAAAGGGTTTATCTCCAGCACCACCATTCCGGTGTTCAAATACCTGGTCGATCCGCAGATGCTCGGGGTATCTAACTCACTTATTTACCAGCTGACGGACTATATCGGCTACGACATCCTGCTGCAGTACATTCAGGAACTTATCCAGCAGGCCCGGGCGATGATTTCAACCGGTAATTATCCCCAGTCGACAATGGATATGATCATGGAAAACCTCAATCAGGCGAGTGTCCAGATTGCCGCTTTCCAGTCCCGCGTTCAGGTTCAGCAGGACGCCTTGCTCGTGGTGGACAGACAAATGAGTTACATGCGCCAGCAGGTCTCTGCCCGCATGATGACCCGCTACCAGAATAACTATCATTTTGGGGGGAATCAGTAATGCTTGAGGTATATGCCATTGCAGGCGGTGACTGGTTACGGGGCAACCTGAACGCGATTGCGGCGTTTATGGGGACCGGCACATGGTCGACCATAGAAAAGATGTGTATCGCCATCTCGGTACTCATTGTGGCGGGGAGCTGGGTAAAAAAACACAACGTGATGGACCTTTTGGGCTGGGTCTTTTCCCTCACCCTGGTCTCTATGCTGGTTGTCATTCGCACCCCTGTGCAGATCATCGATTACAGTAACGTTGCGCAGGTCTATGAAGTTGATAATGTACCTATTGGTCTGGCCATTCCGGCGTCGCTGACAACGCGGGTAGGAAACGCGCTTATCCAGAGTTATGAGATGGTCTTCGCGCTGCCGGACAGCGTCACGTACAGTAAAACGGGGATGTTATTTGGCAGTAATCTGGTCGCGAAAAGTACGGATTTTTTATCACAAAATCCTGAAATTACGACGCTGTTCTCCGATTACGTACAAAACTGTGTGATGGGCGATATTTTCCTTAATCATAAGTACTCTTTTGAGGAATTACTGAATTCACCTGATCCGTATACCCTGATTTTTGCAAACCCGAGTCCACTGCGTGGCGTGTTTGATAAAAACAACCAGTTCCAGACATGCGAGGAGGCCTCACGGGATCTGAAATCGGCTCTCGCGCTGGATACTCAGACAGGCGGTAAAACCTGGAACTACTATGTTCGTCAGCTGTTTGGCGGCAAACCTAATCCCGATCTGCTTTTCAGCCAGATGATTGGCGACAGCTACAATTACTTCTACAGCTCGGGACAGAGCGCCGGGCAGATTATCCGCCAGAACGTCACGATGAACGCCCTGCGCAGCGGGATCCAGAGTTATGCAGCCCGCAGTGGTGATACCGCCAGTCTGGTCAATATCGCTAACACCTCATCCCTTGAAAAGCAGCGGCTGGCACAGGCCACAATGGGGCACCAGGCGCTTCGCACACTTCCGCTGACGCAGACCGTTATCATGGGGATAATGATTGGGATGTTCCCGATCATGGTGATGGCCGCCATGTTTAATATGATGACGCTGCAGGTGTTAAAGGGGTATGTGTTTGTGCTTATCTGGCTGCAGACGTGGCCATTACTGTTCGCCATCCTGAACAGCGCAATGGCCTACTATGCGAAGCAAAATGGCGTCCCGGTCGTTCTCTCGGAGTTGTCGCAGGTTCAGCTCAAAAACTCGGATATTGCAACCACCGCGGGTTATATTGCCGTGATGATACCGCCTTTGTCGTGGGGGATCGTGAAGAGCATGGGAGCCGCCTTCTCCAGTGCCTACAGCCATTTTTCTTCTTCCGGGCTTGGTGCAACATCGCAGGCGGCATCCGGCGTGGTGGACGGCAATTACTCGTTTGCCAACATGCAGATGGAGAACGTCAGCGGCTACAGCTGGGGTACCAACAGCACAACCAGTTTCGGACAGATGTCACGGCAGCTGGCGAACGGGGGCACGGAGACGCAGACCGGGGACGGGACGACTATCTTGGATGCGCGCAGTTCTAAGCTACCGGTTGATATCAATGTCAGCCGGCAACTGGCCAGTGCCAATCAACAGATGGCCCGTGAGGCTGATGTCCAGGCCGAAAGCGCGCTGCATGGCTATAACAGCAGCGTGACAAGTGCCTGGAATAGTCTGCAGCAATTTGGCACCAATAAAGGGAACAGTACATCAACAACGACCGGGGCCGATACTACCGAGTCTTCGCAGGATTCGATGGCCAGAAGCAAGATGTGGAATGCGGTTGTTGCTAATGCGAAAGCCAACAACATCAGTAATGAGGAGTCTTTCCAGCAGTTGATGGATGATTCATCGAAAAGAACTCAATCATTTGATGCACATGTATCTGGTAAATGGAGTTCAGGGGATCAACTGTTTGGCAAGTTAGGAAAGTGGGGCAGTGGTTTTTCTGCTGAAGTTGGTGGTAAAGGAAGTGCAGGCTGGGGGCACAGTTCTGGTAATACAGATAACGTTGGAACTTCCGGTCGGGAATCGAATGACAGCCGGCATGATACCAGCAGTCAGGCGGCGAAAGACTTTAAAGAAGCTTCGGATTACTTTACCAGCCGCAAAACCACCACATCGGGCAATATTACCGATAATAATGCCAGCTCACGTGTTGACCAGTTTGCCGCGTCACTCTCCAGTGCCAAAAACAGCTACGACCAGTATACAACCAGCCGGACACGCAGCCATGAATACAGTGAAATGGCATCTCGCACAGAGAGCCTGACCGGACAGATGAACGAAAATCTGACGCAGCAGTTTGCGAGCTTCGTTCAGCAACGTGCGCCGCATGATGCCAGCGAGATTCTGACAAATACCAGTTCTCCTGAAATTGCGGCGCAGCGTGAAGCCCTGGCGCGTGAATTCGTCAAAGAGCAGGTAGAACCAAGGGTTGATGCTGCGTATCAACAGGGTCGTGAAAGCATCGGTCAGAATATGGCTGGGGTGTCAGGTGGTGGTGACAATGGTTCGGTAATGGCCGACTACGGACAAAATTCTGGTCGTATCGATGCTATGACACAAGATGCGGGTATCAAGGATAATGTGGGTCAGAAAGTGGATGGGATGATTACAGAGAATAAACAACAGCATCAGGGTAATGCCTCTAATTAGTTGAATTCGATGTATAATGCTCGCTTTTGAGGTTTAC